>Ga0335083_10004329_pt1 | contig 18120 bp, 12 predicted proteins | sample Lox_Sample_42_FD_206716 | JGI IMG/M metagenome (GOLD analysis project Ga0335083, IMG submission 206716) | Soil microbial communities from Loxahatchee National Wildlife Refuge, Florida, United States - Lox_Sample_4.2 | ecosystem: Environmental > Terrestrial > Soil > Wetlands | place: USA...
CCGCTGGATATGCCTGGCTGATGTAGGCGGCTTCCTTCACCTTGAAGAACGACAACACGAAGACCGGACCTAGAAGCCAGGACACGCAGCCGAGCACGAGAAAGCCCCGGCGGCGTATCAGATTAGAGAAACCTAAAAACACCAGAGGCAGACCGAAGAAAATGCCCTTAAACAGCGCTCCGAAGTAGAACCACCAAGGCTTGTACCACATTGCTGGATCATAACCGGCGCCGCCCGCCCGATTGGAAGCCGCCTCCTGGAAGTAGGTCGCCAGCCAAATCGGCAGGTTCTCTGGAGACAGCAGTCGGAGCAGTAACAGATGAGATCCCGCCACAACTACGAACGCGGCAAAGCCAACAGCCGCATCGCGAATCGTCTTGATCAGCTTTCCATTAGGGAGACGAGAGAGCAACAGCAAAGCAACAGACGCGCCGAATGGGAGAATCAACCATAGCTTTGATAGAAAACCCAGGCCGAGCGCGACTCCCGACAGCGCAGCCAGTGTTGGTCGACCCGACTCGCGATAACCTGCTGCGACGACCATACCAGCACAGCCCCACAACACCACCGAGGGCTCGGCCATCGCTGATCGTGCGTAAGCGATGCTGGCTGGGTTGAGGAGAAAAAGCCCAAATGCGAGTAGAGCGACGGTGCGGTCTTTGAGCAGCAATGCCACCAGCTGGTAGATGCACAGCGCCGTCAGGACCATCAGCACTACGTTGACAAGCCTCAGGGCAAGTTCGTTCCGGCCAAATAGCAGAATGGAACCGGCGAGTTCGAGTGGGTACATGTAAGGCCAGGTTGACCAAGGCTCGCCAGCCGGATCCGGCGAGACGATGGCGATCTGATGGTAGTCGTAAAGAATATTCAGTGCAGAGGTGCCGTACCGCCCTTCGTCGGCATCCAAGTCCGGCTTGCCGAGTTGGTATACTGCCAATGCCGTATATACAAGGATCGTGGCGATTACCGCTAGCCTTACTCGGGCCGAGCGCGCAAATCTGCCGGGGCCGGGATCGCGCGAGGCCGCCACTTCAACTGGTGCCGAGCTCATTGCGCTATTGCTCCCCCGATGTTCCTTCTTGAAAGGTGAAGATCACGACCGAGTGGCGACTTTTCTATCTCTGCGTCTACAATAAGGTGGGCAGTCGAAGTTAACAAGTCCAGTGCTTCCCGCTTCCGCCAAACGTGACAATATACCGGGCGCGGACTCGTCCCAGGAGGACTGATCTCGATAACCGGGAACCGGGCGTAAGATGAGAGTCCCGTGGGGAGTGTACTGAGCGGGAACTGATGTGCAATCTCTTGCACCAGTTGCATACAAAATCTTGCGGTCGGTGCAGCAAAATATTATAAGTATAGTATCTGTAATCATTTGTGTAGAATGCGTTCTGGCTCTCTCGGCAAAATAATTGCACATGGTGTAAATCTCTGTATGCGAAAAGCACCCTGGAGTATCCGTTAGTGGCGCTAGTGGGCACTAAGCCGACGGGTACTCTGTCTCCTCCGCCGCACCAAGAAATCCTGCCAGGAGGATCTCCTGCCTCCAAGTTTGAGACGTTCTGGCAAACAGTGAAACCGTTCGGATGGCAGGGGCTGCTACTGGTGGGGGTCTTGATCGCTCTCTATGCTCCAGTCCTGCGATCGCTGGCGGAGCAGTGGTACAGCGATCCGGACTACTCCCACGGCTTTCTTGTGCCACTGCTTTCGGCCTACCTCATTTGGCAACGACGTGACCGTTTGCGTGAGGTGACGCGGCGACCGTCGGCCTGGGGTCTGTTGGTTGTCATAGGCGCTTTGGGTCTGTTATTTCTCGGCAGCTTGGGTGCGGAGCTTTTCCTGGCACGTTTCTCGCTGCTATGCACCATCTGTGGACTCATCGTCTACTTTTGCGGCTGGGCCATGCTGCGCGCCTTGGCCTTTCCGATGGCGTTTCTGCTTTTCGCCATCCCGATACCGGTCATTATTTACAACGAGATCGTTTTTCCGTTGCAGTTCGTGGCTTCCAAATTCGCTACCTGGACGTTGGAGACGCTAAACCTCTTTCCCATCATGCGGGAAGGCAATGTGTTGATTCTTCCTGGCATGTCCCTGGAAGTGGTGGAAGCTTGCAGCGGGATTCGGTCGTTAATGTCCTTGTTGGCGTTGGCCGCCGGCTTTGGCTACCTTGTCGAGCGCAGCATTATGGCGCGCTGGATTCTCTTCCTGGCCATGATCCCTCTGGCCATTGTCAGTAACGGAACGCGAGTCATGGTTACAGCCATCATGGCCAACTACATCGGTCCACAGGCGGCTGAGGGTTTCATGCACGAGTTCTCCGGTTGGGTGATCTTCGTGGTGGCCACGGTCCTGTTCCTCGGGTTCTATGGGCTAATGACGAAAACACGCAAGCTGCTGGGTTGGCTGCCGAATGATAGCCCTGCCGCGGCCGATGGGGGGGGCAAGTGAAGGCAGGCGCGCGCTACTGGGTAATGATCGCTGTCCTGTTGGGAGCTACAACCGGAATGGCTTACCTGTCCCACGGAGAGGCGACGCCTCCGGCGCGGCCGCTCTCCGATTTCCCGACCGAGGCCGCGGGCTTCAAAATGTATACGGAGTGGCCCCTGGACAAGAAGACTGTTGACCTGCTGGGCGTAACCGATTACCTCAATCGAGGCTATTTTTCGGCGCAACAGGGGCAGATCGGATTGTTTGTCGGTTACTTCCGCAGCCAGCGGACAGGCGCCACCATCCACTCCCCCAAGAACTGCCTGCCGGGCGCCGGTTGGCAGCCAGAGAAGTCGACGATCTACGAACTCCCCCTAGACGACGGTCGCAAGGTACCCATTAATTTGTATGTCGTCCGAAAGGACTTGGAAGAGCAACTCGTGCTGTATTGGTACCAGGCGCATGGCCGGGTAGTGGCTAGCGAATACTGGGGCAAGTTCTACTTGGTTTACGATGCGTTGCGGTTGAACCGTACGGACGCTGCGCTCATCCGCATTACAGCCCCGATCGTTCGTGGTGATGAGCAACAGGCGCGGACGCGAGCAATCACTTTTGCGAAGCAGATAACTCATGATGTTGATCAGATCATTCCTCGGTGACCCAGGAGAAGTCATGCGGAAACGCTACATCGTCTCAATTGTGATAGTTGCGCTGTTGGTCGGATTCGCCGGTTGCACGCGCAATCCAGACGCCGCCAAGCGCAAGTATGTCGAGAGTGGCATGAAGTACATGGACGAAAAGAAGTACGACTCTGCCGTCATTCAATTCAAGAAGGCCCTGCAAATTGATCCGCGGTATGCCGAGGCTCATTACCAACTCGGACAGGCGGAGCTGGCCCAGCAGCATTGGGCCGCCGCGTTTAGAGAGTTCAGCACTGCTATCGACCAGGACCCCAACCACGTGAAGGCCCACCTCGCCATCGGAACCCTTTGGTGGCAAGCGAGAAAGTACAACGAGGCGGAAGAACAGGCCCGCTTTGTGGTGGAACATGATCCCAATAGCATCGATGGATATATGCTGCTCGGCAATATTCTGCTGGGGGAGAAAAAACCGCAGGAAGCGATTGACATGTACACCAAGGCAGTGGCCCTGAAGCCCAACGATGCGGGAGGCTACCTGAACCGGGGTGTGGCGTACGTCCAGATGAAGCAGGATGGCCCCGCCGAGGAAGATCTGCGAAGGGCAGTTAGCGTCGATTCCAAAGCGATGCCTGCCTACTATGCCCTCGCCAACTTCTACATGAACAAAGGCAACCCCCAGAAGGCTGAGGACGTGTTACGTCAGGCCATCCAGAACGCCAGTCCCGAAGATCCCTTGCCCTATCTCCGGCTGGCCTCCTTCATGTTGCATCAGGGGCGTAAAGCCGAGGGAGAGCAGGTCGTCCAACAGCTGCGGGACAAGCAGCCAAATTCAGCCGTGGTTGCTGCGGCCATCGGGGAATACTACCTGGCGTCAAGGAATTCGGACGCAGCCATCAAGGAATTCGAACGTGGTCTCACCATTGATTCTAAGAACCAGCAATTACAGGTACGCCTGCTGGAGACCCTGATCGCCAGCGGCAAGCTTGACGAAGCGACCAAGATGACGGACAAGCTGTTGAAGGACAACCCCGGCGATATCACCGCACGTGTTGTTCACGCTCGCTTGCTGGCCATCAAAGGGAATAGCACCGAGGCGGTGACCACGCTTCGTGAGGTCATTAGAGACGCACCCGAGAACATGCAGGCGCACTTTATTCTCGGGCAGGTGTTACGGCAAACCGGTGATCTCGCCGGCGCCAAGAGCGAGCTCCAGGAAGCCTTGAAGAGGCAACCGGAAAACCAGATGGTGTTGCACGCGATCGCCGAGACTTACCGTGACTCGCGTGACTTCGACACGGCACGGGAGTACGCGGCTCGTCTACAGAGGATCAACGACAACCCCTCAGTTCACTTCCTGAATGCCACCATCGATATCGGCGCTAAGGACTATGCCGCGGCGTTGGCTGAGCTGGATGAAGTCCACAAGTCGGTTACGACGGATCCCTTGTTGTATCTCAACTACGCCTTTGCTTACGCAGGACAGAAGAAATTCGCAGAAGCCGAGCGTCAATTTCAGATGGCGCTGAAACTCTACCCGGTGTATGACGCAGCTATGGCTGACTACGTGAGCATGATGTTCGCCACAAACAATACTGCCAAGGCGCTCACACTGGCCAGTGACTACGTGGCTGCGCATCCCGAGCGCGTCGGCGCCCATTTCATTAACGGCTCCGCGCTAGCCAGCACCCGAAAGTATGACCAGGCGATTCAGGAATATCAGAAGGTCATTCAAATCGAACCGACCCAGGTGATGGCCTATATTCACATTGGCCACATTTACGAGTTGACCAACCGATACGATGATGCCGTGAGCATGTACCAAAAGGCATTGCAACTCCAACCCAACTCGCCGCTGGTGAATAATTACCTGGGCAACCTCTATGTTCACAAAGGTGATTTGAAGTCGGCCGCGAAGTACTACCAGGCCGCGGTAAACCTTAACTCTCACGACCCGGTTGCGGCTAATAACCTGGCCTGGGTTTATGCCACCGAGGGCGAAAACCTCGACATGGCCTTGAGTCTTGCAACCCAGGCCAAACAAATCGCGCCGGACCTCGAGGGCATCAACGATACACTGGCGTGGATTCAGTACAAGAAGGGCAATTATCGCGTCTCGGTTTCGCTGGCCGAGGACGCCGTTCAGAAGCGTCCCGATAAAGCGGATTTCCGCTACCACTTGGGTATGGCGTTGATGGGAGCTGGAGAGCGTGATAAAGCCAAGGCCGAGCTGCAGAAAGCGCTCCAATTAAACTTGCAGGGGCAGGATGCTCAAGAAGCCCAGAAGACCCTGGCTTTGCTGCACTAACGAAACCCAATCAACCAATGTAAGAAAGAGCAAGGCGGCCTGACCGGGTCAGGTCGCCTTGCTCTTTCTGGAGCAATTGATCCTCAAAACCGTCCTCGTGGGGTCGTCTTATTTCGGCCAATTAGTTTGCACATGGCAGAAGAATTGAAGCCGACTCCGCAATCTGCTAATCTAACTAACTAGTTAATTAAATGGAGCAACAAGCACAATCTCTTGGTCCACGTCGCGGCACTCGTCGCCAGCCAGAGGCGAGCCGTGATGCGATTCTGCAGGCGGCTCTTGCCGAATTTGCTCAGGAGGGTCCGGCAGGCGCACGCATGGATGCCATTGCCGCATCTGCCGGCGTAAACAAGGCGCTGCTGTATTACTACTTCCACGACAAAGAATCGCTATACGGTGCAGTGTTGGACCGGTTTTTCGTTCGCTTGACCGAGCGGGTGATGAGTGAACTTGACGCCCCCGCGCCGCTCGGTGAACGCTTGCTTCGATACACGTGTACCCACTTCGAATGCGTGGCCGCGTCGCCCCATTACGCCAGGCTTTTCCAGAGGGAGTTGATGAGTGCCGGCCGTGGTGGCTCGCCCCACCTGACCCACATCGCGGAGAAATATATCCGCCCGATCGCCATTCGGCTATCCGAACTCCTTCAGCAAGGAACCGCGAGTGGCGAATTCCGCCAAGTCGATCCCATGCAGTTTGCACCATCCATCGCTGCCATCAATTTGCACTATTTCGTGATTGCGCCAGTGGCACGTGTGCTCTTCAACCGTGACCCTTATGCCCCCGAAGCGATTCGGCAGCGGCGTGGCGCGGTCCTGGATTTTGTCGCTGCTGCGCTGTTTACCGACCGGGAGGCGGGAGTGAAACTGGCGGCCAAGATTGCGCGGCAAAGAGAAACTGACACACAATCCGATACCGCGCTTTCGACGGGTGCCGACAGTCCCAACGGAGAGCATCAATGAAGCAGAAAAAGTTCGCAATTGTCCTGCTCATACTGCTGGGAATCGCGGTCGGCTATTACTTTTATTCCACTGATCGCACCAGCGACACTGTCTTGATCGGAATTGTGGATGCCAATCAGGTCATCGTCAGCTCCAAAATCATGGGTCGCATAGAGAAGCTTTACGTGGATGAAGGGTCGCAAGTTAAGGTCGGGGACCTAATCGCGGAAATCGACTCCGCCGAACTGGAAGCCCAGAAGAACGCGGCAGAGGCAACTATCAACGCCTACAACTCGCAGGTGTCATCGACGCGCGCCACCGAGGCCCAGACCCTGGGCGAAACCAACGCTGGAGTGGTAAATGCCGAGGCGAGGTTGGCGGCAGCGAAGGCAACTCTGGCGCAGGCGCAAGCGGACCTGACCCGAATACAAAGCGACTCCGAGCGAATCATGGCGCTGGCAAAGGCCGGAGTGGAGTCCGACATGGATCGGGTGCGCGCGGAAGAGCAGTTGAGGGCGCAGCGCGCTGTGGTGGTCAGTGCGCAGAAGAACGTCGACGCAGCGCAAGCCGACTTGAACACGGCGATTGCTCGCACACATCAGCAGCGTGCCGCCGCCAGCAATGTCGCTGCCAATGAAGCTCAGGTCGCTAATGCCCGGGCCCAACTGGCTGAAGCTGAAACACGGCTGGGTTACACGAAAATCTACGCTCCGGTCAGCGGAACCGTCTCCGTCCGGGCAACGCGAGAGGGAGAGGTGGTGAATCCCGGCACGCCCATCGTGACCATCATAGATTTCGGCGACACCTGGGTTCGTGCAGAAGCTCCGGAGACCGAGGCGCGGTTCATCGCCGACGGCCAGAAACTCACCGTGCGACTGCCAGCGGGCAAACCCATTGTTGGCACTGTCATCTTCAAGGCGGTAGAAAGTGACTTCGCAACCCAGCGTGACGTTAGCCGGCGCAAGCGCGACATCAAGACCATCGGTTTGAAACTAAAGGTTGACAACCCTGACGGCGCTCTCGTTCCTGGAATGACGGCGGATGTTCTCCTGCCAAAGACCCTGGAGAAGGCAGCCCAATGACCTGGTTCTCAAAGTCGCCGCCCTCAGGGCACTGTGAAGCACCCGCCAGCGGCGACGCCATCGCGGTGGACCATATCACCAAGAAATACGGTGAGTTTACTGCCGTGGACGATGTTTCTTTCAGCGTGCGTCAAGGTGAGATTTTCGGCCTTCTCGGACCGAACGGAGCAGGGAAGTCAACGCTGATCCGAATGATGACTACGCTGTTGCCCATCACCAAAGGGCGCGCGTTTATCAATGGTTTTGATGTTGCGAAGGAAGCCGATGCTGCGCGGCAATGCATGGGAGTAATTCCCCAAGCCCTGACCAGCGACATCGACCTGACCGTAGAGGAGAACCTGAGTATCTACGCGAAGCTCTATGGTGTTCCAGCTGAAGAGCGCAAGCGCAACATCGACGAGTTGCTGGAAACCGTGGACTTGTCAAAATGGCGCAATGCGCAAACCAAGACGCTTTCCGGCGGCATGCGGCGCCGCTTGGAAATCGCCCGCGGACTCGTGCACAGCCCCAGGATCTTCTTTCTTGACGAGCCCACAACAGGTCTCGACCCAGTCTCCCGTGTCGCAGTATGGGAGATGTTAACCGAGATCAAGAACCGTCGTGCCTTGACCATCCTGATTACCACCCACTACATGGACGAGGCTGATCGCCTATGCGACCGCGTGGCCATCGTGGACCATGGAAAACTCGTTGCACTCGACTCACCGATCGCGCTCAAGGCCAGCGTGCCGGGAACCAACGTAATCGAAGCGCAATTCCTCAACGGGCCGGCTGACTGGGAAGACGAATTAAGAAAGCTCCCCGACGTCACTTCGGTGCAGTCTGAGGCCGCCAGCATGTATCGCATTCTGAGTAGCAACGGATCGAAAACCACAACCGAGCTGGTCGAACTGGCGGTGCGTTCCAACGTGCAGGTCAAATCGCTTTCCGTGCAAAACACGACGCTGGACGACGTTTTCGTCCACTATACGGGACGGCAGTTGCGGGATGAACAGGTGAAGGCCTATGGCTTCGTCATGCCCGACCGTCCTGGGATGCGGCCATGAATCGGATGTGGGCCATCGTCGAGCGCGAGTTGCGCAAGTTCTTCCGCTCGCCGGCACTGATGCTGGTGGCGATGGTCTTCCCGCTGGTGCAGCTGATTGTGTTGGGCAATGCGTTCGGCGGGAAAATCAAAGACGCACGGCTGGGCGTAGTGGACCAGGATCGAGGCACGCAGGCAGTGAAAGTCCGCGAGGCGCTGGCGGCAGTGCAATCGAACGCGCACACCTTCAAGCCCGTGGACTACGACAACGACAGAGAGGCCATGGAGGACGTGCGCAACGGCCGTCTCGATGGAGCAATCATCATTCCTCCCCAATATTCGCGCCGCGTCTATGAACAGAACCATCCTCGTATCGCTCTGGTGGTGGACAACACGGACAACTTCATGAGTTCGACGCTCGAGCAACAGCTAACCTCGCTCACCGATGCGCTCAACCAGCCCGACGTCGATCCTTCGCGCATCGTCAAGCAGATTTCACTCGATACCGTCGAACTCTATCCCTATATCGAGTACATGAAATACCTGCTACCCGGATCCATCGTGCTGGCCATGTTTGTTTCGGTCATGATCGGTGGCGGCATGTTGTACATCGATGACAAGGCACGCGGGGTACACGAGGGGTACCTGGTGACGCCCATTACCAAATTCGAACTGGTTGCCGGACTGAACATCGCTGGTGCCATCAAAGCCGTCCTCGCTGGCGTAGTGATAACCGTGCTGGGGGCGCTCCTCTCCGGCCTGGGCTCGGTATTCGTGCCGCAGAATATGTTGTATGTCTTGTTGCTGGTAGTGGCGACCTCGGTAGCCTTCAACACCATGATGTTCCTGATGATGGTCCGCGTGGAGGATCCGCTGGTTCCGCGCGCCACCTTTGGCATCCTCAATACGCTGCTTTTCTTCCCCAGCGGATCCATTTACCCCATCAAGGCCTTTCCGGCCTGGCTCCGCTACATCGCCTACGTTGATCCATTCACTTACGCGGTGCATGGTTTCAAAGCGGTCCTTCTTAAGGACGCAGGCTTTGTCGCCATTCGCGGTGACCTTGTCTACCTGACGGTTTCGGCGATCATCATGATCAGCATAGCGACGGCTCTCTTCAAACGAACCCTGTAGACACGACTACTTGCTGCTCGTGTGCCGCCGAAAGCGACAAGTGGTGTAAAATCGCGGACAATTCAGCGGGGGCCTAGGAAAGATCTTCTGCGAGAGACCAGGCGAAAATGCCCGAGTCGGCGGATTGTAGACCCTCCGGAGGACGACAATGCAGTATCAACGTTGGCTTACTCTGGTTTTGTTTGTCCTAGGCATTTCCTCCGCGGCGGCCCAATCTAGAGGCGGTTCAGGACGAAGCGTTGGCCCAGGGGCGGGCAGCGTACATGTGCACGTAATCTATGCCGATGATCGTAGGGCCGGCTCCAATTTGCAAGTGCAGCTTATACAAGGCTCCAGCAGCACACCTGTGCAGACGGCGTACACCAACGACGGTGGTGTCGCTACCTTCTGGAACATTCCGATAGGCAACTATCACGTTCTGGTCAGCGGTGAGGGCATCCAATCGGTGGAAGGGGACGTGTTCGAGTTGGATTCCCGGCGGGTTACCCAGTCGCAATATGTGATGGTGAGAAGTGTTGATGCGGCTGCTCCGAGACCCCCTCCGGCCAACTCCGGGCTAGTGTCCGCTGCCGATCTGAACGCCTCCTCCAAGGCACGTGACGAGTTCAAGAAAGCGAATGAGGCAATCGCAAAGCAGGAGTGGAGTAAGGCAGTGGCATTGCTAACCAAGGCAATTGCCACTTATCCCCAATACGTTAGCGCTTATAACAATCTCGGCGTAGTGTACGCCAGGATGAACGACGTCGTTCATGAACGAGAGGCCCTCGAAAAGGCCGTTGTGCTGGACGAGCACTATGCTCCGGCGTGCCAAAACTTGGCAAAAGTCTATTTGCAGGCAAGACAGTTTCCTAAGGCAGAGGATCTGCTGCAAAAGGCGCTGAGCTCAAATCCAAACAATGGAGAAAGTATGGTTTTGCTGGCAGACACACAGTACATGGAGCACCGGTATGGCCTCGCCATTGCCACCGCACAAAAAGCGCACGCGTTGCCCAAACACCCGACGGTGGCCCACTATATCGCGGCGAAGGCTTACGAACAGCAGAACAAGAACGTCGAGGCACTGGCCGAATTCCAGATATTTCTAAGCGAAGAGCCAACCGGCCCACGTGCCGATCATGTCCGCAGTGACATGACAAGACTGCAGAGTGCGGCGGAGAACATGACGGCGAGTTCCCGGTAACCGCACTCTCACCGCCTAGGACTCTGGGTTCTTCAGCTTCAAAGCATGCTTGTTGGTTTCGAGAAACTCGCGAAGCTGCTCGCTTTGTTCGAGCAGCCTGATCCACTGCTCATAGTACAGAGTAACCGGAAAGCGCCCCAGACCATAGACGCTCACCCCGCCCTTTTCACTGACCCTGAATTCGAGTGTGCCTCGCTTTTTCCCTTGGACCTGCTTTTCGAGTTCCGCTAACTTGGCCTTCAATTCTTCATAAGTTGGTTCGGTCATCGTTTCACCTTTGCAGATTCTCGATTCTGTGGAACCTCTATCGTGCTCCGTCATCATGCTCAAACCGGTTTGGCGACGAGCCTCATGGCTCACAGTACACCGCCTCCAGGAATGTATCGCATCCCTTGTAGCAGCGTTCGCCATGACTTGTTAAAATTTTGGCTTGGCCTCCACACGAAAAACAGCGAAATCCGCCCTTGTATCAGGCGCTGCTAACCCGGCCGACACAGCAAATAGTGTTGTCACCAAGTCCGTGGTAGCGCCGCCCGAGCCTGCGGGCTCGAAGGGCCGCATCTACCTGATTGACGCAATGTCGTTCATCTTCCGTGCCTATCATGCCATGCAACGGCAGCGGCCTATGTCCACCAAGACGGGTATCCCGACCAGCGCAACTTTCGTATTCGTGAACATGCTGCGCAAGTTACGGGCCGATTTTGTTCCCCAATATCTGGCCGCCGTCTTCGACGTGGCGGCGCCCACGTTTCGTGACGAGCAGGCAAAGGCGATCACCAGTCTTCGTAAGTTCGACAGCAAGACCCAGACCTACGTTGACGTCACCTACAGCGGCTACAAAGCCAACCGTGCAGAAATGCCGCCCGATCTGGCACAGCAGATACCATACATCCGTCGCGCGCTGGAAGCGTATCGCATCCCAATCCTGGAGGCCTCCGGCTTTGAGGCTGACGACGTCATCGGCACGCTCGCGCATAAGGCGGCCAATGCAGGTTACTCCGTGTTTGTCGTCTCCAGCGATAAGGACATGATGCAGCTGGTTAACGAGCACATTTGCGTGCTCAACCCGCCTAAGGACAATCTGATCTGCGATGCAGCCAAAGTGGAGGAGATTCTGGGAGTGCCACCGGAGCGCGTGGTGGACGTGATGGCGCTGCGTGGCGACGCCATCGACAACATCCCCGGCGCACCCGGGATTGGCGACAAGGGGTCGGTGGAACTCATTCAGCGCTTTGGAAGCGTGGAAAACGCCCTGGCGCGCGCTGCCGATGTCGAGCGCAAGACCTACCGCGAATCGCTGCAGAATAATCGCGATGCAATCCTGACCAGCAAGGAGTTGGTCACGATTAAGACAGATGTTGCCGTGGACTTCGAACCGGGTGTCATGCTTGCCCAGGAGCCCGATGCCGCGGCGGCTCGCACCCTGTTCACTGAGTTGGAATTCACCACCCTAGTGCAGGACTTCCTGAGCGAGAGCGTCGAGCTGGGTGAAACCGACTATCGGGATGCGAAGAGCGCAGACGAGGTGGAAGCGGTGATCGCACGCGCGAGGCAGCCCGGAGGAGTGCTGGCGATAGCGCTGGAGGCAGCCGCCTCGCAGGCGGCTATCGATAACGAAGACGCGAGCCCTGAGGAGGGGACCAGCCAGCAGCTTTCCCTTTCCGAGACCGCACAGCCTTCGCTCGCGCCGGCCCCTCTGCGGCTGGCGGTCTCGACCGATCCTCGCAGAGCGCTTATGCTCACGCTTGATGACTCAACGCTGGCTGAGCCGCTGCGGCGTGGGCTCGCAGACCCGTCTCTGCCCAAGGCCATTCACGATTCCAAGTCGGCGATGCACGTCTTCGCGCGGCACGGCGCGACTCTGGCGGGTGTACAACACGACCCGCTACTCTACAGCTATCTGCTTGATCCTACCTACACGACTTACGGTCTGCGTGAGACGGCCCTCCGGAAATTCAACCTAAAGTTGGGCTTGTTGCAGGCGGAAGCCGCTGATATCACCCTGCGTCTTACGGATAAGTTGAGCAGCGAGGTGGACGTGGCCGGGCTGCGCAAAGTTTATGACAACATTGACCTGCCGCTCGTTGCTGTGCTGGCGCGCATGGAAGATGCCGGTGTCAAGCTTGACTGCGAGGTGCTGGCCGAGATGTCGCAACGTCTTGAGCGTGAGTGTCAGACCAAGGCGCGCGAAATCTACGAAAAGTCGGGCGCCGAGTTTAATATCAATTCGCCGAAACAACTCGGCGAAGTGCTTTTCAACAAACTTAACCTGCCCAAACCGGTGAAGTACGGCAAGGGTAAGACCATCTCGACCGCGGTGGATGTGCTGGAGGGGCTGGCGACCGAGCACGAGGTGCCGCGACTGGTGCTCGACTACCGCCAGCTCGCCAAGCTGAAGTCTACGTATGTCGATGCTCTGCCGGCTTTGCTCAACCCCGGCACGCGACGGCTGCATACGACGTTTAACATGGCGGGCTCGGCCACCGGCCGCCTCTCCTCGGTCAATCCGAACCTGCAGAACATTCCGATTCGTACCGAGCTAGGCCGCGAGATCCGGGCTGCCTTCATTGCCGAGCCGGAACATGTGCTGCTGAAAGCCGATTACTCACAGATCGAGCTGCGGCTGCTGGCCCACTTCTCCGGCGACAGGCTGCTGGTAGAGGCCTACCGAACCGGAGAGGACATCCACATGCTAACCGCATCGCAGGTGTTTGGGATACCGCCGCTGATGGTCAACGCTGAGCACCGGCGCCGCGCCAAGGCAGTTAATTTCGGCATCGTCTACGGGTTGTCGGCGTTTGGGCTCTCGCAGCAGCTGGGTATCGACACCAAGGAGGCCAAGCAGTTCATTGACGCCTACTTCGAAAAGTATAGCGGTGTGCGCGATTTCATTGACCGCACGCTGGAGGGCGCGCGTCGCGACCAGAAAGTCACAACCCTTTTCGGACGGGTGCGCCCCATTCCGGACATTCACAGCAAGAATTTCAACCTGCGCGGCTTTGCCGAGCGCACCGCGGTGAATACTCCTCTGCAAGGTACTGCCGCCGACCTCATCAAAGTCGCGATGATTCGCATTGATGCCGACCTGCGCGAGCGAAGCCTTAGATCGCGGATGTTGTTGCAGGTGCACGACGAACTCGTGTTCGAAGTTCCTGAAGATGAAGTGGACACTATGAAGCGGCTGGTCACTGAACGTATGGAGAACGTGCACCAGCTCAAGGTGCCCCTTAAGGTGGACGTAGGAATAGGGCCGAACTGGAGGGACCTCGAATAGGGGACGAGACAAAGGGATTCACGAGCCGGACACACCGTTGGCGAGTCTCGACATGCCACGCTCACTAAACATGAGCCACAGCGTCTGGCTACTAGAGGGCGCGGAGCTTCCCAAGCTGGCAATCGGGCGCCTGTTGCCTATGTCCACGGCAAGGTGGTGTGCCGGGCAGTAGCTGGGAATAGTTCACGGAAGACGCCCATGGCGACCCAATCCCGCATCCATCTGCTTCGAGTCTGGCCTTTTGTCCTTCTTACAATTCTCTTCGCCGAGATTTCCGTTTACGCACAGAACAATACCCCTACATTTATCTACAAGCTACATACCGGTGACCATCTGGTCTATCGCGAAGTCTTCGAACGCGAAGGCAAGTCTTCTGAGCAGTCTTTCCGGACGCGGGCGGTTTTCCAGAATCACGTGGTTGTGCTGGATGAGGCGGCGGGAACGGTGTTGATGGGAGTCCAGCGCAACCGCCAATCCGCTGAGCTGCTGGAATATCACGAGCATGGCAAAGACAAACTTTTCCAGGAAACATCAAAGTTCGCGGAGCGCACCGCCAGGCGGCCCGTGCATTTTTTCGATGCGAATGTCTTCTCTGCGTCCGGGGTACCACAAACGCCGGTCGTGACCGTCCGCGAAGCCTATAGCAAACTGCTCTACGCAATCAATGAAATCATGGAACTACCGGCAGGGAAAGCGGAGGTCGGAACCGAGATGCGCGGTCCTCTGAGACTGACGATGCGGCTGGTCAGGTTCGAGCCACCGGGAGACGAGCCCTGTGCTGTGTTCCAAGACTCGGGAACGCGTCAGGAACTGCATCTCAGATTCACTTTTTGTCCTCATTCAGGAGCTGTGACAAAGCTGGAATTCTCAGGTGAGTACCTCGAGTTTGGTGATTCGATCATTCGTGAGCACGTGACGCTGGACTTGACCGACATCTATCACAACCAAGCTCCCTCATCCTGGTTGCTCGAAACGGAGGTGCAACAGGGCGCGCTTAGCGCCTACCTCGCTTCAAGCGCAGCCGCACCCGATCCGGACAGCGTGGCCAAGCTTTTGCGCACTGGCTCACCCGAGGTGCAGGCGCTGGTCCTTGCGGTCTGCTATCAAAAGAAGTTGCCGGCCCCGCGAGAGATGCTCGCTCAATTGTCGAAGAGCCCTAACCTTGAGGTGGCGCGGATTGCGTCAAGATTTGTCGAAAGGCCTGAGGAGGAGCAACCTGGTCCATGCTCTCTCCCCTCGCAACGTTATCCGTTTCAGAAGCCTGGCACAACACTCCGTAGCATGACCGCCTCGTCGTTCGACGGCATTCCCTACATGATGCATGTTCCCATCGACTACCGCGCTGACCAAGCGTTTCCTCTGGTGATTTACCTGAGCGGCGGAGGCGGGCAGGCTTTCGATGGGGCGCTAAGTGCCGAGGATGCCATGGGCCACTCGGGCTATCTTGCGGTGTATCCACATGCCTCCGGTGCGATGTGGTGGGAACCGAAACCAACGGCGATGGTACATGAGTTGCTGTTAGAGATTCTGCGAACTTACAACGTTGATAACAATCGCATGTACTTGGCGGGATTCAGCAATGGAGCGACCGGGGCGCTGTACTATGGCACACTTTGGCCTGAGCGTTTCGCCGCGATCGCGCTGCTGATGGGGGCGGGCGTCAGATCCCCGAGCGGCGAGGCCGTTCCGCTGAAGAATGTTTCTGACGTTCCCTTACTGCTTCTGCACGGCGACAAGGACACAATCATTCCATCGTCCGCTTCGGTTGCCACCTACAACGAGTTGCAGGCTTCGCATCCGCGAGTGGCTCCGGAGCTGCACGTGCTGAAGGGCCGGGGACACGAGCTCACACTCTCGTCGGACGACGGATACACTCTGCCATTCCTCGATCGCTTCCGCCGCGAGCCATTCCCGACCGCCATCTCCATGAAGATTACGGACCTGAATTTTCCACGGCGTTATTGGGTGGAAGTCCTCGACAAGGACGGCGGCCCCGCCGAGGTCGAGGGTCGCATCCTGCCCGGCAACACCATCGACATCAAGACCAGGCATGTGCGCAGGTTGCGATTGCTGCTCCGCCCGGAATTGCTCCAGGCCGGAGTTCCCGCGCACATCCGTCTGAACGGCAGGGAACAAGCTCCGGCGCAATGGACGCCGAACTGCGAACTATTTACGCAGACCGCGAAGGCTTACGCTGATCCGTTTCTAGCCTACGCAGTTGAAATTGTTGTGGATGTAGCGAAATAGACTCTGCAGACTACTCTTCCACCGCGACCACGGAGCGCTCCTCCACAGGAGCGCTCACAGGCACGATAGTAAGCATATCGGTCTGGACTTTGTCCCATTGCTGAATAAGCAAGCCCTTCGACTCGAAGAGCTCGCGAATCAGGCGCGGCTCCCAGCCGACGACCTCTTCAAGGATGGGAATCAGGATCGCCAGCGCGCTATCGCTGATGACTGACCTTTTGGCGATCGGCGCAAGATATTTATTCTCGGAGACGGCGATAGTGAAACCATCGCGCCGATTGATGTGCAGCATGACATGGATGTCAGAGCTGCCGTCGCCCACGTACACAATGCGGTCGGGACCAATCTTCAGCTTTTCCAGCAACTGATCGACCACGGCGACTTTGCCATAGCCGGCCGTCACCTGGAGAATACGCTCGATTTCTCCTCTCGAGTTATATTCGAACTCAGTACCGTAAATGTGGTCAGCAGGGATAATCCCTTCCAGCGCCGAGCGAATCACTTCCACTGGCCCGGCGGAGATCACGTAAAAGTCGAAGTGGTAATCCTCCACTTCCTCCGAGAGGAAACGGTAGAGCGCATCGATGTTGGGCTTGAGCCGTACCCGCTTTCCCGCTTCACGAAGGTGTTCCGGGCGTACTTTCGAGTGAAATTCAGGATCGTGCAGCAGCAGATAGGCGAGTTCGCCTCCCTGCTGGACGAGGTTTAACTTGGCCATGCCGGTCGCCTTGCGTTCGAATTCCGCCTCAGAAATTCCCAGCAGGTCAGCAAGCACATAGCCGGAGTCGTTAAAACTCAGGGTCTGGTCAAAATCGCTTGCAAGTATGTAACGCTTCTTAAGATGTGCCTTCTCGATCATTCTTTCGGTCTCAGGTTGATCGTTATGCTGTTGCATTTGCACGCACAGCCCTCTCTACGCAGATAATTATGATTGCACTAGATTAGATTGCCCGTCAGGTTGAAAGATGGTGAATTTGCATAGATTCTTTCGATGCCCGCTATCACGTGTGTTTATCGCAAGATAGCGAGGTTGAACCCGCTGCGTTAAGAACAGTACCGCGTAAGGCCGCTCTAACACATTTCATCGCGCCATCGCGTAGTAGCCCCGGCGAGCGTGCACGCGCACTTTTTGAGGAGACTGCACTTCGACCCGCAAAGCGTGAAATCCAGGCGTGGAGTCCTGCGGCGGAAAAGACACGGAGTACTGGGTCCGCATTTCCTGCTCGATTTCAGCGAACGCGCTGCGCAGTTCTCTCGGCGACTGGGCAACGAAAAATCCTCCACCGGTTTCATCGGCGAGACGTTGCAAGTTCGTGTCACCTGCAGGCCGGAGTCCCTTAAGGTGTAGAGTGAGCGCGTAGACTTGGATCTCGCTGCGCTGCGCAGCCGCAATGACATCGGGCAGAGCCCTGAGACTATGAGTGTCATTGCCATCGCTCAGTACGACAATGGCGCGATGCCGGTATATGCTGTCGTCGGCATTGGCCATTTGGTCGATGCAGGCCGAATACACCGCATCGAACAGGACCGTGCCCCATTCTGGTTGATGCGCCTGGCTCACTGCCTGAAGCAGTCGTGCCCGGTCGCTCGTGATACGCTGCCAAACTTGGAATGTTCCTCCGAACGCCATCACGAAAGCGCGGTCGGCTTGGGAACGCAAAGCTCTGTCCAGGAACTCGATCGCGGCCTCCTTTTCCTCGGGGAGAGCGCGCTTCACAGAATCGCTGACGTCGAGAATGATACCAAGACGTAACGGCAGGTTTTCGTCGCGAGCGAAGTCCACCAACCGTGTAACCGGGGACTGATCTTCAAGGATACGAATATCCTCAGCCGACAGATTTCGCAGCAATCGCCCATGCTCGTCGGCC
>Ga0335083_10004330_pt1 | contig 18117 bp, 14 predicted proteins | sample Lox_Sample_42_FD_206716 | JGI IMG/M metagenome (GOLD analysis project Ga0335083, IMG submission 206716) | Soil microbial communities from Loxahatchee National Wildlife Refuge, Florida, United States - Lox_Sample_4.2 | ecosystem: Environmental > Terrestrial > Soil > Wetlands | place: USA...
CTCAGCGAATCTTGCCGATCAGCGAATCTTGTCGGTGAAGCGGGGAAAGACCTTTGTCGTCAGGAGCTCGAACGACCGCATCATCGCCTTCTGCGGAATCAGTTCGTTGTACATGAAGGCCCAGAAGTATTCCGCGGGCAGGACCTTGAACAGCGCTTCGAGCTTGCGCGACACGGTGTCCGGGCTGCCGCAGATAGTCAGTCCGCGGTCGACCATCGATTCGAACGTATTCGGAATGTCCTTGTAGTTTTCTCCCGGACGCCCCAGCGCGGCGTTGAAGCCGAACGGTTCGAAGAACGTGGTCCAGATGAAGCATCCGCCCTCGCGCGCGAGCGCGTAGGCCTCCTCGTCGGTGTCGGCGACCACCATCTCGCGCGCAAGCCCGATTCCCTGTCCGAAGTTGAGCTTCTTGCCGACCGCGGCGGCACCGTCCTGACAGGCCTTGAACTGCCCGGTGCATATGTCGGTGTCGCATACGATCGTGATCGGGACGACGTTGTTCTTCGCCGCCCACTTGACCGAAGACTCCGAGAAGCTGAACGGCTGAAAGAGCGGCGGATGCGGCTTCTGATAGGGCTCCGGCACCGTGCCGATCTCCTTGATGAAACCCTTTTCGTCCACGCCGCGGCCGTACCTGCGGGTGACTTCGTGCGCGGGCCAGAAAACGTTGGGCGGCGGAATCTGCCAGTCCTTGCCATGATGGCTGAAGGTCGGCTTGGTCCACGCCTTCATGATGATCTCGAAGTGCTCCTCGTAGAGCTCCTTCTTGCGCTTCTCGTACTCCTCGGGATTGGTGTAGCTCTCGGTCAGGCCGGGATAGTGCTGGCCGAGCGTATTGACCCATCGCGGCTGATAACCGCGCGCGAAGCCGACGAAGGCCCGCCCCTTGGTCATCTGATCCAGCATCGCGGTGTCTTCGGCGATGCGGATCGGATGATGGCACGGCAACACCAGTCCCAGCTGTCCCACCCGGATTCGCTTGGTCTGCAAGCCCAGGAACAGGTCGATCATGATCGGATTGGTGGAGACTTCCTCGCCCTCGACGTGAAAATGATGCTCCGTCGTCGCGACGCCGTAATAGCCGTGGTCGTCGAGATACTTCGCCTGCTCGACGAGATTGGTCAGCATCCGCTGGTAAAGATCCGTACGCCGGCCCGCCATCCCGGCGCTCATCTCGGCCTTGTTGCCGATGCTCGGCAGGTAGAATACTCCGACTTCCATTTAGTCACCTCGTAAGAGATAGGGTCCCCGCCCTCGCTGGTGCGACTCTATCCCAAAACGCCCGCCGCCGAAAAGCCGGGCTGGCCTCGCGACCGCAACTGGTTGTATCGTCTCGCTGAGCGCCACGCCGCCACACTCCCGGGCGCCGCGGCGACGGAGGATTTCATGTCGATACGGCTTCGCCAGATCTGCCTGGTGGCGGAAAAACTCGCGCCCGTGACCGAGGACTTCAAGGCCATCTTCGCGATCGACGTCTGCTTTGTGGACCCCGCGGTCGCGGTCTTCGGACTGGAGAATTCGCTGATGCCGATCGGCGGCAACTTCCTTGAAGTCGTCGCACCGATCAAGGGGAACACCGCCGCAGGACGCTACCTGAAGCGCCGGGGCGGCGACGGCGGCTACATGGTGATCTGCCAGTGCGACTCGCACGAGACCCAGCTTGCGCGCAAGGCGCGCGCCGGCGCGCTCAACGTGCGCATCGCGTGGGAGCACGAGGGCAAATCGTTTCACGGCATGCAACTCCATCCGGCCGACACCGGCGGGGCATTTTTCGAAATCGACTGGGACGCGAAGGGCGAGCCGGAGGGCCATTGGACCCCCGCGGGCGGCGGCGAATGGGTCAGCCGGATGCATACCGACGTGGTCAAGTACTACGATGCGGTCGAGATGCAGTCGGCCGATCCGCGCGCGCTGGCCGAGCGCTGGAGCAGCATCGCGGAACTTCCGCTGCGCAAGGATGCGCTGGGACGCCTCGAGATGCCGCTTGAAAACGCCAGCGTGCGGTTCGTCGAAGCGACCGACGGCCGCGGCGACGGTCTCGGCGGCGTCGATATCGTGGTTCGGGACCGCGCGCGACTAATGGCGGCGGCCGCGGCGCGCAAACGCAAGGTCAGCGAGGACCAGGTGCTGATCTGCGGCGTGCGCTTCAACGTGCGCTGACTTCAACGTGCGCTGACTTCGCGATTCATCCGCCGCACGGAGTGGCGCGCGAAATCGGAGCCGTCAGGGAAACGCCATGGCAAGCCTGCGTGAAATGGTAAGCGGCCCTTCGCTCGTCGAGGCGCCGGTCGTCTTCAATCCACTCTGCGCAAAGCTCGCCGAGGCCGCGGGCTTCCGCGCGCTTTACCTGGGCGGCGGCGGTTTCGGCTATATCCAGTGCGTCACCGAGGCCAACCTGACGCTGACCGAAATGGTGCGGATCGGGATCGACATCCGCACCGTCTCCCGGCTGCCGCTCATCCTTGACGGCGCGTGCGGATGGGGCGATCCGATGCATCTGCACCGCACGATCAACATGGTCGAGGCGGCGGGCTTTGCGGGAATCGAGATCGAAGATCAGCTGATGCCCAAGCGCGCGCACCATCATATCGGCATCGAGCACATGATCGACCCGGGCCTGATGTGCGCGAAAATCCGCGAGGCCGTCAAAGCGCGCCGCGGCCCCGACTTCGTGATCATCGGGCGCACCAACGCGCTCCGCTCGAGCACGATGGACGACGCGCTCGGCCGCGCCGAGGCCTACCGCGCCGCGGGCGCCGACGTGCTTCTGGTGATGGCGCAAAAGGCCGAGCACTTCCGCCATCTCGGCGAACGCCTCGCGCCGCCGCTGATGACGCTGACCAGCGACGGGCAGTTGCGAAAAATGGGGCTGACCAAGGCCGACCTCGAGGCGCTCGGCTTCCGGTTGCTGGTCGACGCGATGACCCCGGTCCTGCTGTTTCATCAGACGATGAAACAGTGCTATCAGGCGATCGCGAACGGCGATTCCGCCGGCCTCCTTGCGCCGCAGGGGCTCGGCCACGCGCAAAACGAGCTCCATCGGACCATCGGCCTCGACGTGATGCTCGGGGTCGAGCGCGAGACCGTGGAGAAGTAGAAAGACGGCGAGGCCCGATTCCAGACGGGGTTTAGCGGCCCGGCCACTTCGGATTGTTTATCGCAAGCGCGTCGGCCAGCGCCTGGCGTATATGGGCGCGCAAATCCGGGGCGTTCAAATCGATCGCGCCGCGGCGAATCAAATCGCATAGCTCCGCGCTAAGCCGTTCGACCTCGCCGTCGTGGCCGACCAGCGCGCCCAGCCGCGCGCGCTCTGCCGCCGCCTGAGCGCCGCGCAATTCCAGCTCTCGCCGCACGATATTCAGCACGTTCGCCGTCACGCGGGTCTGAAAGCGATGGTACCCGGTCAACGTCGGCAGCAATTCCTCTTCGAGATATTTCACCGCCGCGGTCAGGAGAACTGGAGCGCTCGGCATGCTCTGCGGCATCGCGTTACCCTCTCGGATTTTGACAACAGAGATTGACTATTCGCGACTCTCGATCAGTTCGAAGAAATCCCACAGCGGCTCTTCGATTCGGCGGCCGATCGCCGAGCGTTCGATACCCACTTCCTCGATTCCGCGCGTCCCCAGCATCAGGCAATCCACCGCCCATTTGATGTTGCCGAACGCCTCCCAGAACCTGACATGCGCGGGATCGACCGGATAGCCGCTCGCTTTCTCATACGCGGCGAAGAGGTCGGCGCGCGAGCCGAACCCGCCGACCGGTCCGGCGCCGCCGAAGCGCCAGGTCCTGATGCAGAGCCATCCGAGGTCCTGCATCGGATCGCCGATCTGCCCGAGTTCCCAGTCCAACACGCAGCGGATGCCGTCTTCGCCGACGATCAGGTTGCCGGTGCGGAAATCGCCGTGCAGAACGGCGAGCCGCCGATCGCGCGGCGCGTTCTCCGCGGCCCATCTAAGCGCCAGTTCGAGCGCGGGCAGTTTGAAGTTGTAGCTGTCGACGATCCGGCGATGCGCCGCGACGTGTTCGGCAGGGTCCTGGCGCATCAGGAACGGCGCGTCGGCCGGGTCGATGCGATGGATCGCGGCGAGAATCTCGCCGCACTGCCCAGCCATCACGCCCCGCGCCGCCGCGAACCGCTCGTCGCGCACGATTCGCGGCCCCAGGGTTTCGCCCGCGACGCGTTCCGTGATGTAGCCCTCGCCGAGGCCGTCGGCCGCCTCCAGGATCGCGATGACCCGCGGCGCCGGAGCGCCGGCGCGCGCCGCCGCGATCATCACCCGCGCCTGCTCGGCGGGCGTTATCTGCGGCACGATGCCGGTGACGCGATCGAAATTCTGCGTGCCCAGCTGAAGGATGCACGGGCGGCGCGGCTCGCTCTGCTTGGCCCCGCCCGCGTCGAACGCCATCGTCGTCCGATTTGCGCCGCCGGTCAGCCGCTGAAGATCGTACACCTTCGCCGGCTTGCCGGTGTGGCGTGCGAGTGCCGTTTCGAGCCGGTTCAAAAACGCGTCGTCGCTCATCGATACGTCCGCGCGGCCGATGCCCTATTCGCTCGCCTTGCCGCGGCTGCCGAAACCGAACATCACCTGCGCAACGCGCCGCATCTGGATCTCCTCCGCGCCTTCGGTAATCCGGTAGCGGCGATGATGGCGGTAGATGTGCTCGAACGGCTTGTGGCGCGAATAGCCGATACCGCCGTGCACCTGCATAGCGCGATCGGCCGCCTCGCAGACCAGCCGGTTCGCGCGATAGTTGCACATCGCCACCTTGTCCGACAGCTTCTCCGCGACGTCGGGCTTCGACATCTGATCCATCTCCCACGCGGTCTTATAGATCAGTGCGCGCAGCATCGCGGCCTCGGTCTGATGCTCGACGAGCGGCCACTGGATCGCCTGGTTGGTCGCGAGCGGCTTGCCGAAAGGCTTACGCTCCTTGGCGTACTTGACGCTTTCGTTGATGCAATATTGCGCCGCGCCCAACGACGACGCCGCCTGCCGGATGCGGTTCTCGTGCACGAAATGCTGCGCGACCTCGAGCCCGTTTTCCGGGTCGCCGAGCGTCGCGTCGCTCGGAACATAGACGTCGGTGAGCGAGATGCGCGGATGGTCGGTCGGCATGTTGAAGGTCCAGAGATATTCTTCAATTTTGAAGCCTTCGCTCTTGACCGGCACGATGAAGCAGGTGATGCCCTTCGCGCCGCCGTCGCGTCCGCTGGTCCGCGCGAATACGAAGTCGTGGGTCGCGACGTGCAGCCCCGTGTTCCAGATCTTCGCGCCGTTGATGCGCCAGCCGTCGCCGTCGCGCACCGCGCGCGTCTCCATCCAGGTCGCATCGGAGCCGTGATTCGGCTCGGTCAACCCGAACGCGACGCTTAGCGAGCCGTCGAGGATTCCGGGAATGAACGTGTCCTTCTGCTCCCTGGTGCCGAAATCGCGGAACATCAGGACCGTCGGCAGGTTGCCGACGATCGAGCTTTCGTTCTGAAGATCGTTGTGCAGCCCGAGCCCCTTGGCCGCCAGGTGCTCGCGGATAATCGCCATCGCCAGGTTCGAGCCGTCCTTGCCGCCGTACTCCCTGGGCAGCGCGAAGCGGTAATGCCCCGCGCGATCGGCGCGCCGGCGCATCTCGCCCAGCAGCGCCTCCCATTCATGGCGCGGCAGGCCGCCGCGCTCGAAGTCGGTGCGCGCCCATTCGCGGCGATGGTCGAAGAAGCGGATGTTGTCGTTTTCGCGCTCGAGCGGTTTGATCTCGCGCTCGATAAATTCGTCGAGCTCGTCGAGGTATGCGGCGATTTCTGCCGGTATTTTGAAATCCAAGGGCGGTGCTCCTTCGGCTGTATTCCCCGGGCTCGTCCGATCGCGGCCAGCCAGATCCGGCTGGCGGGACATCCGATCCTCGCTTGGTTCAGGCTCGATCATCGCTTAGTTTAAGGTAAAGATCACGCAAACCAGCCGCTCGAATAAATGCCGCCGCCGCGGCGCATAGTTCATCTGCAGATCAAATGGCTCGCGAACCCGACCCCGGCAAACACAAACATCGCGTCTCCCTGGTCAGCGGCGGCAACCGCGGGATCGGATTCGAGGTCGTCCGCCAGCTTGCCGCGCTCGGCCACACCGTGATTCTCGGTTCGCGGGACCTCGCCAAGGGCGAGGCCGCGGCGCGCGCGATCGGCGACGGCGTTCCGGAACGCGTGATCGCCGCGCGTCTGGACGTGACGGATCTGGCGGGCGTCGAGGATGCCGTCAAAGAGATCGATCGGCGCTTCGGCGCGCTCGACGTCCTGATCAACAACGCCGCCATCCACTACGACACCTGGCAAACCGCCGTCGCCGCCGACGTCGAAGGCGTCGTGCGCGACGCGTTCGAGACCAACCTGCTTGGCGCATGGCGGATGATTCGCGCCTGCGTGCCGCTGATGCGGCGAAACCGGTATGGGCGAATCGTCAACGTGTCGAGCGGGGCCGGCGCGATCTCCTCGATGGGCGCCGGTACGCCGGCGTACTCGACGAGCAAGGCGGCGCTCAACGCGCTGACGATAATCGTCGCCGACGAACTCCGCGATAGTGGAATCCTGGTCAATGCAGTGTGTCCGGGATGGGTCGCGACCGAGATGGGCGGAGCGGGCGGGCGGCCGGTCGCCGAGGGCGCCGCCGGTATCGTATGGGCGGCCACCCTGCCCGACCGCGGGCCGACCGGCGGCTTCTTCCGCGACCGCAAGCCGATTAGCTGGTGAACGCGGCGGCAGCAGACCTGGTCCGAGGGCGCCGCAGCAAGCGAGTCAACACGTTTTTTTAGTGGCTTTTCCGGATGAAATGGACATAAGATGCGGCCAGCCGTGACCGTGCCCGTTGGAGGTAACCCGCGATGAAATTCATGTACTTTTTTCTCCCCAGCATTCCGGGAACGCTCGAAGAGCGGCGCTCGCTGCGCCCGATCGCGAGCCGCACCGAGCGCTGGCAGCGCATGATCGAAGAAGTGGTCGAGATCGCGCAGTTGGCGGAGGAAGTTGGTTTCGACGCGGTCTGCTTTCCCGAGCATCATCTGCACAGCGAAGGCCTCGAGATGGGCAGCCTGCCGGTGCTGACCCAGCACGTGATCCACAACACCAAGCGGATCAAGGTCGGCCCGATCGGCTACGTGCTGCCGGGATGGAATCCGCTTCGGCTCGCGCTCGAAATCGCGTGGCTGGACCAGTTGACCAAGGGCCGGACCTTCGTCGGCTTCGCGCGCGGCTACCAGGCCCGCTGGCTCAACCAGATGGCGCAGAAGATCCACGTCACCGCGACCACCAGCGACAAGAGCGAAACCGACCGCGTCAATCGCGAGGCCTTCGAGGAGGTCTTCCGCTTCCTGAAGCTCGCGTGGGGCGACGAACCGTTCCGCTTCAAGGGCAAGTACTACGAATATCCCTCCCCGCAGGAAGGGATTCAGTGGCCGCCGCACAAATGGACGCGCGAGTACGGCTTTCCCGGCGAGGTCGATGAGGAGGGGCGCATCCAGAAGATCAACGTGGTGCCGAAGCCGTATCAGCGGCCGCATCCGCCGCTCTTCCAGGCCTTCTCGATCAGCGAGGAGACCGTGCGCTGGTGCGCGCGCGAGGGAATCACGCCGACCATCCTGATTTCGCAGCCGCCGCTTTTGCGCAAGCTGGTCGAGGCGTACCAGGAAGATGGGCGCAAGGCCGGCCGCCAGTTGAAGCTCGGAGAGAGCGTCGGCGTGCTGCGCGCCGTGTATCTCGCGGAGAATCACGCGCAGGCGGAGAAATTGGCCGAGGATGGAGTGATCGGCACCGCGTTCCGCGAATTCTTCTACCATTTCGGCTTCTTCGAAGCCTGGCGCGAGGCCGGGGACGACGCTAAGTACGGCAAGAAGATGCTGCCGCCGGAAGAGGCGACGATCGCGCGGATGGAACGAGCGGACTTTGCCTATCTGGGCACCGTCGCTGACGTGCGGCGCAGGATGGACGAGCTGGTCGAGAACGCGCATCCGGAATGGTTCGTCTGGCAGGGCGACCAGGGATTGCTGCCGCTCGCGGAGGCGCGGAGACAGGTCGAGATCTTCGGCAAGGAACTGCTCCCGCGTTACAAGTAGAGCGTCAACGCTCCCTCTCAATCCCTCCCCCGGGACTGGGGGAGGGAGTGAAGAATCCGACAAGCTGGTTCGCGCGTACTCCGGTTCCCGCGCGTCGCAGCGTGTAAGCCTACAAGTGCAGCACGCGCTCGGCGTTAAGATGACAGATCTTTTCCTTGTCCTGCTCGCTGATTTGCAGATGACTCAGCCAATCGGTCGCGGTGCGATTCGACTCATAGGGCCAGTCAACCGAGAACATGATGTTATCCGCGCCAAGCGCCATCAGCGTGCACAAAAACGCGGGCGCGAAAAAGTTGCCGCTCGTCGTGACCATCAGGTTCTGCGTCAGATATTCGGCCGGCGTCCGCTTCAAGCCGCGGCGCCTCGCGGCGAATTGAGTATGGTCGTTCAGACGATGAATCCAGAACGGCAGGCCTTCGCCTAGATGACCGAGGATCATTTTTAGATTCGGACACGCGTCGAACAGCCCGGCGAATACCAGTCTCAGGAAATGCGTGCACGTTTCCATCGCAAAGCCCCAGGCCGGCGTCGCGAGCTCTTCGAAACCCTTGAAATAGGTCTTGAACACGTCCGGATGCGGAATCGTCGGATGCAGGTAAATCGGCACGTTCAACGCCTGCGCGCATTCGAAGATTGCCCAGTACTTGCGATTGTCGAGATACTCGCCGTGGACGTGACCGTTGACCATCGCGCCCTTGAAGCCGAGCCTGGTAACCGCGCGCTCCAGCTCTCTGGCGGCAGCGGCGGGGATCGCGGTGGGTATCGAAGCAAATCCGGCGAGGCGATCCGGATGCTTGCGGACCGCTTCGGACAACCGGTCGTTGGCGTCGGTCGCCATCGCGATCGCGGTGTCGCCGTCGAAGTATTCGCATCCGGGCATCGTCAGCGACACGACCTGCATGTCGATTCCCGCCGCATCCATCGCCGCAATCCGCGTCTCGCCGAGGTTCGAGAGCTCGGCCGCGATGTCGTATCCGAGATAGCCACTGCGATCGGCCAGAAAATTGTATCCGGGCACGTTCCCGCTCGGAAACTTCTGCTGGAACATCGGCGTAGCAAAATGATCTTCGAGCGTGATTATCCTCACAGCCGATCCTCCCTCAGCAAAGCGCAGCAGAGTTTTCAGCTACCTATAGCCTTAGTTCTGATTTCGTAGCCCTGATTTCCCGATGATTCAACACAAAGAGAACGGGCAGGGAATAAAAAGAGCCGTGGCTAGCGCAGATGCGGCAGCACTTCTTCGCCGAAAAGCTGCAGACATTGCATCGTCTCGGCGCGGCGCGGGCCGAGCGGCACGCGGCTGCGGATGATCAGATAGTCGGCGCCGAGCGCGTCGCACCAGTAGCGCGCGCGTTCGACGCAGGTCGCCGGATCGCCCAGCACCAGGAACTTGCGCAACTTCGCCACGGTGAAATCCGCTTCGCTGCGAAACTCGGGATTCGGCGTCAGCAGACCGTAGCGGTAGTAGTAGAGCATGTCCTGGACCCACAGCTCGCCGAAGGTGCGCTCGGCCTCTTCCTGCGTCCGCGCGACCCATCCGTCGCGCATCAGGACGACCATCGCGCGCCGGCCGCTCTTCGCCGCCTCCTCGCGGTAGAGATCGGCCTGGGCGCGCAGCGTCTCGTATGAATCCCAGAAGGGCAAAATCGCCCACGCGTCTCCAAGCCGCCCGGCGCGCTTGATCGCTTCGGGATAGGCGGCGCCGATCCAGAGCGGCGGTCCGCCCGGCTGGTAGGGCTTGGGCGAGAGCAGGACGTCGTCGAAATGATAGCGCTTGCCGTGAAACGAATATTTTCCCGTGCTCGACCACGCGCCGCGGAGAATTTCGATCGATTCCTCGAAACGCGAGAAGCGCTGCTTGTGCGGCTCGCCGAACAGATTGAAGTAATCCGGATGATAGCCCATCCCGATCCCCAGTCTGACCCGCCCGCGCGACAGGTTATCGACCATGGCGACGTCTTCGGCAAGATGCATCGGGTTGTACAGCGGCGGCTGCAGGACCATCGTGCCCAAATCGACCTTGCGCGTGCGCGCGGCCAGCGCCGCCATGATGATCAGCGGCGGTGGAAACACGCACTCGGTGCGGGCGTGGCGCTCCGGAAAAAAGACGCCGTCGAAGCCGCTGCGCTCGGCCTGTTCGCCCTCCTCCAGCAGCTGGTCGGCGAAGGCGGCGACCGTCTCGCGCGACGGAACCGGCTGGTCGTAGACGCCGCTATGCGTGTCGGGCATATATCCGATCTTCATGAATGCCTCCTGCGAACAAGTCCGCTACTACCAGATTCCGGGAACCCAACGGTAGCGCACTCTCTCCGCGTAAGCCGAATATCCCTTTAGATTGTCCTTCAGAAACCGATCCTCGGCCACGGTGCGATTGAGCAGCATGGGCACGCACAGCGCGGCCGGAATCATCGCAAGCCACGAACCCAGCGCCACTGCGCTCGACAGACAGAAAAGCAGTCCTGCGATGTACCCCGGATGCCTGACCCATCGATAGGGGCCGCCGGTCACCAGCTGATGGCCGCGATCCTTCTGCAGCCGGATGATCGAGGAGAAAAACCGGTTGGTGCTCATCGCCCAGGTGATCAGCGCGAGCGCGAACGCGAAGATCGCGAGGCCAATCACCCGGAGAAAGGGCGCCACCGTATCGGACCAGTGGAAACGGCCGACGTCGAGTCCGGCGATACACCAGTGCGCAAACGGCGGCAGCAGCAATGCGTAATAACGAAGTTGGAGCGGCTGGCCGCCGGGCCTGATGCGCTCCTGGAAGAGGTCCGGCTCAATCGTCAGCGCCGCCGCAGTGAAAAGCGCGGCGCACACGATTAGATACGCCCAGAAGAACCGGATATCCAGCCTGCCGGCGCATCCGAACAGCGTAAGCCCGATCAGCGCGCAGAAGCCGAGCGACTGAGCGATCAGGAACGGCCGGGTTGAGTAAAACGCGCTCCTCGCAGGCATGCCGCGCTGCGTCCTGCGGGAATCAACGACCCCGTCTAGCGGCCGCCGCCGGCAGCCACCGCCTGGGCCTTTTGATGGTCCGCACGCGTGCGCCGGGTCGCCTCGGCGTCGATCGCCTTCGACTTTGGATCGATGACCACGCCGTAGGTCGCGCGCGCCTGCGCCGGCGTCACGTAGCCGTCGAGAAAGTCTTCCAGCACTCGCGCCGGCTCGCGCGTCATCGGATCACCCCATCCGCCGCCGCCAGTGGTAAGGACTTCGAACCGATCGCCGGGCTCGAGGCGTTTGCCGCGCAGCGGATTGTGCCACATGCCGTCGGGGGCGATGCCGCCGAAGACGTCGAGCTTACCGTCCGTGGCGACGCGCGAAACGCGCTGCGCCACGCTGTCACCGCCGCCGGCCACGCCGGGAGTGCCCGTGCGCGTGCGCGAGGTTTCGATCGACACCTCCGCGGCGCCGAGCATCGTGATCGCCATGCGCGAACCGAGCCCGCCGCGATTACGGCCGGCGCCGGCGGAGTCGGCGCGCAGGTCGAAGGCCTCGTAGCGAATCGGGAAGAGCAGTTCGGCGACCTCGGCCGACAAATTGGCGCAGTTGCCCAGCGGATCCTGGGTGACGCTCATGCCGTCGTGGTGCGGCGTGCCGCCCCATCCCCCCGCCGGCAGGTCGGAGAAGACGAAGTTCTCGCCACTGTTCGGATCTTTCACCGAGCAGACGAACCAGTTGCATTCGGCGAAGGTGGGCGCGACGGCGCGCTCGGGAATCGCGTCGGAAAGCGCTTTCCAGATAGCCGCCGTGATCTTCGACGAGGTCAGCGTGGTGCAGCCGATCGTCGGCGACGGCCATTTGGCGTTGAGCCAACAATCCCCGGGCAGCCGAATTTCGATCGGACGGAAGCTGCCCGCGTTGGCCGGCGCGTCGGAGGACAGGAAAAACTTGAGCGAGTAGTAAACCGCCGAATAGGTATTGGCCATCGGCGAATTGATTCCGCCGGCCACCGGACGATCGCTGCCCTCGAAATCCACCACGATGCGGTCGTCCTCGACCTTGAGCGTGACCTCGACGCGCACCGGCTCGTCGGAGATGCCGTCGGTGTCGGCGTAGTCAACCGCGTGATAGGTGCCGTTGGGAATCTCGCGAATCGCGTTGCGCGTGAGGCGCTCGGTATAGTCGAGCACTTCCCGCATCCCCTGGCGCACGGTTTCGATCCCGTAGCGCCGCGCGATGCGCTGCAGTTCAGCCTCGGCCACGCGCAGCGCCGCCAGATGGGCCTGCAGGTCGCCCTTGATGTACTGCGGAGTGCGCGTATTGGCGACGATGATCCGCAAGAGGTCGTCGTTGACGCGGTAATTCTCGTACATCCGAAGGGGCGGCAGCCGCAGGCCCTCGCCGGCGATATGCGTGCCGAAGGCCTGGCCGCCGGCCGCACCGCCGCCGACGTCGGTCCAGTGGCCGCGCGAAACCGCGAAGCCCAGGATGTCGCCCTCGAAGAAGACCGGCATCGTAAACGTCATGTCGTTCAGATGCGTGCCGCCGTCGTAAGGGTCGTTGAGCACGAAGATGTCGCCCCGGCGCAGGCTCTCGAAGCCGAAGTGCTTGACCGAGGCCTGCGCCGAAAAGTGCATCGCCGCGATATGGACCGGGCAGTTCGCGGTCTGGCCGAGCAGCTCGAGCTTCTCGTTGTAGATGGCGTTGGAGAAGTCGACCATGTCGTAGATGATCGGCGAGAAGGCGGCCTTCTGCAGCACCGTGCTCATCCTGCCGCAGACGTATTCGAAGGAGCTGCGCAGGACTTCGAAAGTTACCGGGTCAAGCCGCTTGCCATTTTCGCTCGAAGTGTTCATCGGCACTCCCTTACACGGTTATGGACAGATTGCCCTCAGCATCAACCATCGCCGAACTTGCCGGCGCGAGCGCGGTGCACGAATGCTCGTGCTCGACAATCGCGGGCCCCTCGATCCTGCGGCCTGGACGCAGCGCCGCGGCGTCGTAAAGCGCGGTCCGGATCGCCTTGCCGTCGAAGATCACGTCGCGCTCGCCCTTGATCACGTTTGCAGTATCGCCTTTCCGGGCGCTTGCGGGAACAGCCTGCGAATCGCGGCTTCCATGCCCCGCGACCACGCCAAGGGCGGTCACGCCAAGGCTCACGAAGGCCGGCTCGAACTCCTCCGAGGCGACACCGTATTCGCGCAGATGCGACTTGTGAAAATTGGCCCGCACCTCGTCCAGCGTCGCGCCGACGCGATCCGGGATCGGCGTCAGGACCTCGTAGCTCTGGCCGACGTAGCGCATCTGCGCCGTGCGCTTGAGCCGCACCGCGGCGAGCGCGATCCCCTCGCGCGAGAGCAACGCTCGGCCTTCCTCCTCGAGCGCGCGATAGCGCCGCTCGAGATCCTCGGGGCTGGTCTCCGCGAGCGGCGAGTAGAAAAACCGCTCGAGGTCGTAGCGCAAATCCATCCGCGTCGCGCCGTAGGCCGAGGCGACGCCGGCGTACGCGGGAACGATCACGGTGGGGATTCCGAGCGAGCGGGCGATCCAGCACGCGTGCATCGCACCCGCGCCGCCGGAGCTCGCAAGGGCGAAGTCCCGCGGGTCGCGGCCGCGCTCGGCCAGCGCGAGGCGAATCGCCTGCGCCATGTTCTCGGTGCAGATCGACACGATACCCTCGGCGGCCGCGATCGGCTCGAGCCCGACGCGCCGGCCGATCTCGGCTACCGCGCGATGCGCCGCGTCGCGGTCGAGAACCATCTTGCCGCCGAGCGTCGGCTCGAGCCGCCCAAGCAGCAGATTGGCGTCGGTGACGGTCGCGTCCTTGGCGCCTTTGCCGTAGCAGGCCGGGCCGGGGTCGGAACCGGCGCTGCGCGGTCCGACGCGCAGCGAGCCGCCCTCGTCGATCCAGGCGATCGAGCCGCCGCCGGCGCCGATGCTCCTGATGTCGAGCATCGGCGTGATGATCGGCATCTCCCAGCGCAGCTCGTACGAGTTGGTGACCAGGCCTTCGCCGTCCTCGACCACTGCGACATCGAACGAAGTGCCGCCCATGTCGGTGTGGATGACCTGCGCGGCCTCGCGCATCGAGCGCGAAAGCGCGCTCGCGTAGGCCACGCCGCCGGCCGGCCCCGATTCGATGAGCTCTTCGGGCCGTTCGATCGCGGAGGCGACGCCCATCACGCCGCCGTTGGACTTGATTATCAGCAGCGAGCCCTTGAAGCCCCAGCGCGTGAGTTCCTGTTCGAGGTCCTGCAGGTAACCAGCCATCACCGGCAGCAGCACCGCCCGCACGACGGTGGTCATGAAGCGGCCAAGCTCGCGGAACTGCGGACGGGTCTCGCTGGAAATCGCGACGCGCACGTTCGGCGCGGCTTCGTGAATCAGTTCGCGCACGCGCCGTTCGTGGCGGCCGTCGACGTAGGCGTTGATGAAGCAGACGGCGATGGTCTCGGCGCCCTGCCCCAGCGCCTCGGCGATCACATCGCGCGCCACTTTTTCGTCGAACGGCCGCACGATCTCGCCCTGTGCCGACATCCGCTCGTTTAGCGTAAAGCGCATGCGCCGCGGTATAAGCGGCCGCTCCTTCACCTGGTACGGATCGTAAAGGCGCTCGCGGCGCTGGCGCCCAATCTCGATCGTGTCGCGAAAGCCCTCGGTGGTGATCATCGCCGCGGGCGGAAACGTGCGCTCGATGAGCGCGTTGGTCGCGGTGGTGCTGCCGTGCACTATTTCCGCGACCAGAGCCGGCTTGATCCCGGTCTGCCTGAGGGCGCCGAGCACGCTTTCGACCAGCCGATGCTTGGTGCCGAGAACCTTGGCCGTGCGAGTTTCGCTGGTCTCTTCGTTAACGGCGAAGAGATCGGTGAAGGTCCCGCCAACGTCTATGCCTATTCGCCAGGACATCGCTCGCCGATGCTAGCTGGCGGCGCAGACGATTTCAAAGCAAACGCCGCTCAGGCCGGAGCCAGCGGAGCGACGGTTACCTCGACGCCGTGTACGCTGGTGCTCTCGCCCATGTCCGCCTTGCGTCCCGGGTTGAGCACGTTGACGTTTCGGTGCCCGGCCTCCCGTTTGGGCCACCGGCCCTTGTGCGAAAGCGCGACCCCGCGCGGAACGGTCTCGGTCAGCGTGACGCGCATCACGAGGCGGCCGGCCTCATTCGCGACCAGCGCCTGGTCGCCCTCCTTGAGCCCGCGCCCGGCGGCGTCGGCGGGATGGATCGCGATCGTCGCGAGGCCAGTATGAGCCGCGATTTTGGCCACGTTGGAAAAACTGTCGTTGAGCGCCCATTGCGAGGACGGCGAGAGCAGCCGCAGACGCCCCGCGGCCGGCCGCGGATCGACGAGTGGCTGCGGGAGGCGCGGATGGCCATCGGCGGCGGCGCTTTCCGAAACAATCTCGATCTTTCCGCTGGGCGTGGGGAATTTGAGATCGCGAAACTGGATTACCGGCTCGGCGGGAAGATGCATTGGCGCGCGGGCGGCGAACGAGCGGAAGTCGCCCTCGATATTCGCGCGCTTGAGCAGCGTCGCGATAATCTCCGCGTCGCTCTCGTCCAGCTCGGGCTCGGTGAAATCCATCGCGCGCGCGAGCCGGCGAAAGATTTCCGAATTGGGCAGCGCCTCGCCCATCGGCTGCGCCGCCTTGACCTGCGCCGAGAGCGTCAGATGAAAGTAGCTCGCCACCAGGTCGTCGAATTCAAGGAAGCTCGCCGCGGGCAGCACGAAGTCGGCAAAGTCGGTGGTGTCGGTCGGGAACAGGTCGAGCACGACGGTCATCAGGTCTTCGCGCGCGAGCGCCATGCGCAGCCGCTCCTGCTGTGGATTGGACGCGGCGATATTGATGTTCCAGCAGATAAGCGCCTGCGCCCGCGCCGGATCCTCGAGACGCTCGGCCAGGTCCATCTGGCTTACCGGCGGGACGGCGCTCTTTGCGAGATGCGGCGCGGTCAGATAATCGCCGTCGATTCCGCGCTGCGCCATGTCGAAGTTCAGATAGACGAAGCCGGCGCCGGGCTTGCCGAGATTTCCCGTGACCGCCGGAAGAATCGAGCACGTGCGCATCACGTTGCCGCCGCGCGGCTGACGCTGGAGCGCCTGACCCATCCAGAGCAGCGAGGGCCCCCGGCCATAGAGGCGCGCGACTTCCTCGATTAGACGCGCGGGCACGCCGGTCTGGGCCTCGCCCCATGCGGGAGTGCACGGCGCGAGCATCGGTTCGAGCTCGTCCCAGCCGACCGTGTAGCGCGCGACGAAGTCGCGATCGACGAGCCGCTCGCGCGCGATCACGTGGAGCATCGCAAACGCGAGCGCCGCGTCACTGCCCGGGAAGGGCTGCAAATGGACGTCGGCGGCCGCGGCCGTCGGCGTGCGCACCGGATCGATCACCACGACCTTGCCCGGCAGCTTCTCGAGCCAGTGCTCCTGCACGTGCGGACCCGAGGCTGAAGGATTGGCGCCCCATACGAGGATGCACGCGGCGGCGTCGCCGGTGCGCGGATCGAAGCCGCTCACCGATGTGCCGTACACGTAGTGCAAGGCGACGTGGCCCGCCATGTTGCAAATCGTGTCGGGACTGACCTCGGTCGCGCCGAGCCGGTTGAAGAAGCGCGTGGGGAAAAGATATCCGATTAGCGAGATGGTGCCGCTGTAGTGCGTATTGAGGATCGCTTGCGGCCCGGCACTCGCGGAGATTTTCTTCAGCCGGTCGGCGATCGCCGCGATCGCCGCGTCCCACGATACCGGCTCGAAACGTCCCTCGCCCTTGCGCCCGACGCGGCGGAGCGGCCGGGTCAGGCGCGCGTGCGGATCCAGCCATTCATTGTTGTAACCGATCGAACATTTGACGCAGAGCTGGCCCTGGCTGACGAAATGCGCCGGGTCGCCGCGCACCGACTCGATCGCTCCGTTGCGCTTGTGAACCGCGACCCCGCAGGTGTCATAACAGTCGCGCGGGCAGGCAGTGCGGACAATTTCCTCAAGCTCGCTCATCGTGAAAGCTCCTCTCAATCTGAGCGGGTCCGGAACAATCCCAATTATCACAGATGCGGGGAATGTGCAGGCGAAGGATTTGCGTGCGGCCGCCGCTTGCCGGAGCACCACCGGGCCGCGAGAGAAGATCCTGGGCAGCGCGGGAGGACTCGACCATCCGGCGAAGAGCTAATAAGGTTGTATTCGCTTCGATGATTAATCAGGCGATAAAAGACCAGCCGGCCGAGAGCGCCGGGATGCTCGGCAAGTACATGCGCTACCCCTTCGCCGAGGGCAACTACAGTTTCGCGCTCGGCCTGGTTCCGATGGCCGAAGAGACCTGGCTCGACATCGACGAGCACTACGTCGCCGAGATGCGCGAAAAGGCGCGCCGCCTGCGCGAAGAGTACGACAAGGTGTTCTGCGCGCTCCCGGAAAGCTTACCCGGCCAGGCCGAAGTGCTGGAGACGCTGCTCGACCATCTGGCGGCGTGCTATCCGGACTTCTTTCGCATCACCCACGGCGCTTTGGTGCGCGCGGGGAACGTAATTGATCCTGACACCCGTATCGACAATCTCATCAATGGCGAAAGCTGGCGGGTCGGGGACTTCAGCGCCGCGCCGCTCGACCTCGCCGCGCGGCTTATCCAGGAAGACCTTTGCCTGATGAGCCCCGACGGCAAGGGCACCTATCTGCTGAGCGCCGGATCGGTATGCTTTCCACTGCGCTGGGAGCTTACGGAAAAGTTCGGCCTGCCGATGGCCGCGATCCATGGAGCGGTCCCCGGCTACGACGAAAAGCTGGCTGCGCCTTCGGACCGCTACATGGTGGGGCTCAAGGCCTACAAGCCTTCGTGGCGCTCGAACTGGAGTATCGTGGACGCACCGGACCTTTATCTCAAGCAGCGCCGCTTCGCACAGGGACACAACGCCGAGATCACCGCCGAGAACGCCGGGCGCAAGCTGTGGATCAGATCGGAGCGGCAGACTTTGCGGCGGCTGCCCCGCTCGGGCGACGTCCTCTTCACGATCCGCACCTACATCCGGCCGCTCTCGGTGCTCGAAAGCCTGCCGTCGGTAGCGCGCGGCCTCGCTCAGGCGCTCGACAA
>Ga0335083_10004331_pt1 | contig 18116 bp, 12 predicted proteins | sample Lox_Sample_42_FD_206716 | JGI IMG/M metagenome (GOLD analysis project Ga0335083, IMG submission 206716) | Soil microbial communities from Loxahatchee National Wildlife Refuge, Florida, United States - Lox_Sample_4.2 | ecosystem: Environmental > Terrestrial > Soil > Wetlands | place: USA...
TGCGGGAAGAATGGACAACTCCAGTGCGGCGCCGGATTCGTTCCAGACGCCGTCACTATTCGACGCAGTGACATGGAAGCGATATTGGCCGGGCGGCAAGTCGCTGTAGAACGCCTGCCGGCGGATTCCGGCGTCCTGCCAATCCCCGTCACGTGGTTCCAGTTTATAGCGGAACCGGATTCTCTGCGGAATGGAATAGCTCAGCGCCGTGTAGCTGATTTCAATATCGCGCGGGTGCGGAGGGAGACGGACGGGCCCGCCCATTGCGTACTCCTTCCGGTCGGCGCGGACTCGCTCTACGTAAACAGGCGGGGCTGGTTGGGTTTGGCTCGAGTTTTTTGGATCGAACGTCTGCACCACCGCGTCATTTACGAACCAAAGCCGCCCATCCTGAGATCTGGAGACAGCCGGTTGAAAGGTGCTGGAATACGGCCTTGCGCCATCCAAGGCGTCAAACACCCTGCTTTTAATCACGGTGTGGGGTTCCCGCCACCAGCGCTCGAGTTCGGAATCAGCGACTCCAATCAGGCCGCATGCTGTATAGAGCCATAAGGTTCTGCGATCGTCGCGAATCGCGCTATAAGTCGGGTCACATTTCAACCCATTCTTGGACGTGAGGGTCGCGACCCGGCCCTCCTTCCAGCGAACCAGCCCGGCCCTGGTGGGCGCCCACAGAGAACCATCCGCTTCGGCCGTTAGGCTGACGGCGGAGTTTTCCGCAATCTTATCGAGTTTACCGTCACGGTAGTGACCGAAACTGCCCACGAATCCGAGCCAGACCCCGCCGGTCGGGTCCTCTGTCACCAGACGCGGGATCGGTATTTGTGGCGGGCTAAATTCCTCCTGAACCCGCAGATCGCGAATCCGGTACAGCTTTCTATCTGGATTCGCAACAGCCCAGATATTCTGCTCGCGGTCTTCTCCGAGCGCCGTTATAATTCCGAGCGGACTGCCATCGGAGCGATTCACGTAATGGAATTGGCCTCGCTCATAGATGGTAAGCCGGTTGTCGATTCCAACCCAAAGGCGCCTGGCATGGTCCTGCCACAATGCCGTCACCCTTCGTCCAGGAACAGGGATGCAGGTCACTCTTCCGGAACGGATCACATCCAGACTTCCTCGATTGCCAATCCAGACCGTCCCGTCGTCCGATGCCAGCACCGATCCGGCTTGATCGGACGAGAGACCCTCGCTAGTTGAGAACGTCACGACCCGGTTTTCCCGAAAGAAGTCCAGCCCTTTCGATGTGGTCACCCAAAGATTGCTTTCGCGATCTTCAAAAAAACCGGTTACCGTATTGCTCGACAGGCCGTCTTGGCCGCGGAGATGCTCCACTTGCCCGCTGGAATAACGATAGAGTCCGTCATTGGGGGTTGCCAACCAGAGGGAGCCTTCGCGGTCGACGAACAGGTTTGAGAACTCCGGTTTTTTCACACCGTCCAGCACGACTTGCTTCGGCCGGCCATCCACGATTTGGAGCAGGCCGAGACTTTTTTCCGTAGGAATCGATACCCAGACCGAGCCGTCGGCGGCCGCGGCGACGCTCTCTACGCCGGTCGGTGCGCCTCGAACCGAAAGCTGTTTTCGGAAGTACGGCTCGAATAAGCCGTCATGCCAGCGCAGCAGTTGATTCGCTCCGCCAACCCAAATATTTCCGTGCAGATCCGCTGCCAGGGTTACCGCGCTGGGAAGCTCCATCTGATCGTCGCCGCCGAAGCAGGCGGGGTGCTCGCCCGTTACCTGGCAAAGACCTCCAAGCCGAAGCGCGCGAGCCCGCGCGGCCCAAATCCTTCCCTTGTGATCTTCGATAATTTCGTCGATGCGGTACCGGAGGTGCTCCCGAAGATCGTTGTTCTTCCAACTCAGAAGGCCACCGGCGGTTCCGATCCACAGAGTGCCGTCAGAGGAACCGAGCAAAGAAATGATATTGGGATTCGCCAGGCTCTTGCCCGCCGGCGGCGCCCACGCGTCGAAGCGAGCGCCATCGTACTTCACTAGCCCTGAACCGGTGCCGATCCAGATGTAGCCGTCGGCGGTCTGCGTAACTGCGTTGGGCGCGGTTTCGAATGCCCCGTCCTGCACTCGCCAGGCAGTGTGGAAATATTGAGTAATTCGCTCCTTCGGATCGAGCGCAGTTGCAGGACCAACCCCCAGCGCGAGCGCTATCGTTCCGATAGCGATAGAGCGTCCAATTCTCATTCTTCACCGCTGGCCGCAGGCTGTTGGGACTTCGCATATGCCGTGCGAGTTGGAACGGTCAGCTCCGCGTGAGCGCCGGATTGGGTCCAGATCTTCAGGCTTCCGCCCATTCTTTTGGCGCGCTCATGCATACCCGGCAGACTGCCCGCTACGCGCGCCGTTCTTCAGAACAATCGAGTCAATGCGGTTCCCGTCATCGCAAATCCACCAGAGCATGCCGTGATCATACCGGATTTTTTCTGCCTCGATCCGGTCCGCGTGTTGTGCCCGACCAGGCGGATAGCTCTCAAAGGCGAACCGCATTGTCGAGCATGAACGTCAGCCGCGTTTCCGATGGGATCTTAACGCGTTGGCCTTTCGTCAGGATCTCCGCGCCAGCGCCGGTTGCAGCGCCGGCTCCTAAGCCTATCGCAGCTCCTTTGCCGCCGCCCGCGATGGCGCCAATAATCGTGCCAAGCGCGGCGGTACCTCCGACCACCTTGGCGCTGCGCTTGCCGCGCGAGGAGCTCTCCTCTGTCACAGTTTCGGTGTTGATGTCCACCATACGTCCATTGATCATCACGCTCATCAGGTCGAGGGTGAGAGAGGTTCGTCCCTCGAATTTGCCGGATTCTTTGGCATCCACTAGTTTCACCACGACGTCGGCCCCACGCGGAATTACGGTTTGACCATCAATTACAACTGGTTCGTCGAGGCTGGCGGCGAACGTCTGTCCGACGGAGTTCCGCTCCGAGTCCACACCATCGATCATGCGAATCACCAGTCTGGTCCTGGCTGGAAGTAAGATGGAGGCCTCCCGCCCCCGCAGTTCCTGAGCCCCGCCAAAGTCGATACGCGATACGATCTCGACATTCAACGTCTCGATTTGACCGCCAGCTTCGATCTTCACCTCGCGGGCCGAACCGCCGAGGTAAGTGCCGCTAATTGCCCGGCCATCCTTCAGCGTCACAGTGTCCGCTGCCAGGGCACCCATTCCCAGACACAAAGTCATTCCAATGTGTATCAAGCGCATAGAATGCAATTCTCCCTATCCAGTCAAATGCATTTACAATTCCAAGTTGTACGCCTGGCGCAATCTTCGAAAACAGTGGTATCTGATGCGGGCGACGCTCACTTACAATAAGCGAGCCGGTGTCAACTGACGGTCATTTGCCCAAGAGAGCCTGGCAGCGCGCGCTGCGCTGTCAGTCGATAAGACCACGATCGACATGTCTGGCATTCGGCTTTGACACGACGCTGGACTGAATCACTTCGATTGGTTGAAAGCCGGCGGCTGCGATTCCCGGCCGTAGTTGATGGTGTTTGCGCAATTCCAAGATATCGTCGTGGTCGAGAGCTTCGGTACCGTTCACATTGAGGAAATACATCACTGAGCGACAGTTCCGATTGTGTTTGAGACCGAAGAGGTGCCCGATTTCGTGCACCGCGGTGCCGTACATTTCAGATCTGCTCATATGTTTCGCTGCTTCTGGACTAACGGCGATTTTCCCTTGAAAACCGGCCCAATCCGGAATATGCGATCGAGCCGCGGTGGCGTGATCCAAAATGTCGGGTCCACCGTCGACAATCCTTACTGCGCAAGTGTTGAGGTCTGTATCTTCGAAGAGGTTGGCCGCAAGCACGGTGTTCCAAAAGCGGAGCGCCGCCCGAAATGCGCCCGCCCAGGGCTCGACCGCATCGAGTCTGACTCCAATATCGCCCAGGGCAGGGTTGCGCAAATCATCATACTTTGCGCACGGTGCATCGGCACTCGTCCAGTTCATTCGCGGCGTTTCCTTATCCTGCGCGATGCCCGGTGCAGCGCAGCCGAGACACGTCGCCAGGACACTAACCAACAATTGTTTACTCGTGCGCACTGGGCCGGCCGATATGCATCAAGCATCCGAGCGGCCAATCTTTGTGTCCGCCTGCACTCGGCAGGCGGTGCGGAAATATTGAGTAATGCGTGTTTGAGGGCTAACCGAAGTTGCACGGCGAAACCCGAGCACGAGTGCGATCGATGGGCCGTTCCATCGTCATCGTTCGCCACTTGCCGCAAGTTGTGGAGATTCCGCATCGCGATGCGAACCGGAACGGTCCACTGAAGTCACGCTTCTCCTTTTGGCGCGGTCACCCGCAGACGCCGGCCGAGCCTGGCCCTCCAGCCGTTGCTTGTGGAAAACTTCTCGTATGCGATGCGGGCTGGAACGGTCAACTCCGCTTCGGTGCCTGCACCAGGTTCGCTCCAGATCTTCAAGCGCGCGCCAATACTTTGGGCGCGCTCGTGCATGCCCGGGAGTCCAAAATGTCCGGTACGCGCGCCTTCCTTGAGGACGCTCGAGTCAATCCCCTTGCCATCATCGCGAATCCGTAGCCGGAACATGTCACGGTCGTAGCGGATTTCCGCCTCGATCCCGCCCGCGTGCGCGTGCCGGAAGGCATTGCGCAACAGTTCGCGGCCGATCCGATAAATCTCGTCCCTGAGGAGTGGAACCAGCGGTAGCCGCGATCCCTCGACGACCACCCGGAATGCGGACGCACTCCCCTCCGCCTCCGGCAATTGCGCCAGTTCCTTCCCGGCGGCGCTGAGCAGAGAACCCAGATCGGGATCCAGCGACGGTTTCGCGCGCAGGTTCTGTATTGCGTTACGGCCCTCGACAATTGCGTCGGCTGCTTCGTGGAGACCTTCGTCGAGCACTTCCGCCGCCCGATCGGGTCGCAGGGGAAGCAGATTGCGCGCTGTTTGGAAAACCGGCATCAGGCCTTGGAAACTCTGTAGCAGCGTATCGTGCAAATCGCGCGCGACCCGCAGGCGCTCGTGCACGCGGCCTTCCAGATTCGCGTTGAACTCGCGCCCGAGCTGTCGGAGGCGCAACCGATATAGCCCCCAGAGCGCCAGGAAGAAAGCCGCAACTCCGGATGCACGAAACCAATTCGTCTGATAGTATGCCGGGGCGATCGAAAAATCGAACTGAGCGGCTGAATTGTTCCAGACGCCGTCAGTATTGCACGCGACCACGCGAAAGGAATAATTCCCGGGCGGCAAGTCTGTGTAGAACGCTTGCCGGCGCGAGCCGGCGTCGTGCCAATCACGGTCATAGCCATCGATGCGGTAGCGGAATTTTACCTTCTGCGGATTCAGAAGCTCGGGCGAAGTGTAATCAATCTGCACGTCCCGCGGGTGCGGCCCCAGCTTGAGATTGTCAGTTGCAGCGAATTCCTTTCGGTCGACTGTTAAAGACTGAATGTATGTCATCGCAAGTGGCGACTTATGCGAGAGCCTGGACGGGTCGACCATCTGTACGACGTTCCCCTGCGCAAACCATACGCGCCCATCCGAAGTATATGCCCCTGAATTGAAAACGGGCCGTCCGGCCCGGGCTCCATCCAATTCGTCGTAAACATGTGTCTGCACGACGACTTTCGGATATGCCCACCATCGCTGCAGCTCGGAATCCGGAAGATCCACCACGCCGCAATCGGTATAGATCCACCAATGTTTCTGCCTGTCCTCTATGAAAGACGTCACGAAGTTGCACGGTAAGCCGTTCTCTGTTGTCATGCGCTGCACTTTGCCGTTTCGCAATCCGACCAGACCGTCGGCTGAACCGGCCAGGACTGATCCGCTTCCGTCAGCGACGATCTGGTGTGAAAACGGATCTCCCTTTGTGTTCAGCGCGTACAGGTGCACAGCGCCGTTGCGGAATAGCGCAAGGTCGCCTTTCAAAGTGCCTATCCATATCCCACCCTGCGGATCGGGCGCAAGGGTTCGGCCCGTCGGAACCTGAGAGGGAGGGAACGTTTCACGCACCTGGAGATCGCGGATACGCACAAGCTTGGGCGGTTTGCTTAAGCACTCTGCCCAAATGTCTCCAACGACATCCTCGGTAAGCCCAGCGACGAGCCCGAGCGGCTGGCGATCTGGTCCAGGCACGGCGCGGAACCGTCCGTCCTTGAATAAATACAATGCATCATCCACGCCGACCCACATGTTCCCAGCGCGGTCTTCCAGCATGGATGTGACTCGATTACCCGGAAGACCATCCCGGATGCGAATTGAGGAGATCGTGCCGTTCTTCTGGATGTGGTCTAGCGAACCGAGGTTTGCAACCCAGACCGTGCCGTCTCTGCTGGCGAGAACTCCCTGCGGTAGGCCATTCCCCAATCCTTCCAACGGCGAGAAATTGGCGACGGCCGGGTCGCTAAACTTATCAAGTCCTTCCCCGGGAGTTGCGACCCATACCACTCCTTCTCTGTCTTCAAAGACAGCGCCCACGTTATCGCCCGCCAGTCCGTCCGTTCTTCCATAGTGATCAACCATGTTTCCGCGAACACGAAATATTCCGTTCCCATTTGTCGCCACCCATAGATTTCCATCGCGGTCTACGATCATGTTGTGGACTGCAAGCTTGCTGCCGTCGAAGGCTTGCGTAGCAAACGGCTGGAATTTTCCGTTTATCAGCCGTCCAAGACCTCGGCCGGGCCCTGGCGCAAGAATGCCGACCCAGAGGGAGCCGTCCGGTCCATATGCCAGGCTCGAGATGCCGGACTGTCCTACGTTGGATTTCAGCGCCTCGATCTGGTAAGTCTCCGAGACGCCTTGATGCCAGTGGACAAGGTCCGTCTCCCCTCCGAGCCAGAACCCTCCTTTTCCATCCGGCAACAAAGAAGCGATCGGCGATATGGGAATACCATCGGCTTTCCCGAAGCATTTCACTGCATGAGCCGTTATATGACAGAGGGGCAAGTCTGCGATACTATTGTTCCCTCGCACGACCCAAATCGAGCCGTCCTGATCTCCACTAACGTTCTGAAGGTTTCGAAGTCCCTCCAAGTCGAATTGAGAAATGACCGCGCGGCCCCTCAGATGAACGATTCCACGGAGCCCAAAAACCCAAAGCCCGCCGGCGTGATCGCCGAAGATATTCACTATTTGGCCAAAGGGAGCGCCTTTCGTGATTGAGCCACCGTTCGGAGGCCCATCCCACGAGGTAAAGCGAACCCCGTCGAAGCGTGCCATATCGCCGGATGTCAACCAGAGAAAACCGTCCGAGGTTTGCGCAATGCCATACCCACTGACATTTCCAGAACCATCTCGCATCCGCCAAGCAGAGTGAACGTACTGGGTGATCCGCTTGTTCGGGTCGAGGGCATACGCCTGGCCTGCCAGTAAGCATAGGCAGATGAGATAACAGCCCAAGGCGCCTGGCATCGTCCGGCGAAGAAGGTTCTTTCCCTGGTGCCTCCGCAACTGCCGCATAGAGTGACGACCGTCGGCCGCGAAAATTCGAATTCGCGACAGGCTGGCACTCATGACCGGCCTCGCCTTCCTGACAAACTTTTCATGACAAGCAGGAGCGTCTGCGAGTCTGCCGGCTTGAGCACGCGTTCCACTCTCGGTTCTTGTGTAGAGGTCGCTCCACACGATTAGATTAACTCCACTACATTGTGCGCCTTCAGCGCATTCACAAGCTAGCGATACTGGCGCGCGATCTTGTACTTTTGCATCCGATTTTGCAATGTTGTTCGTTTCAGACCCAGGCGAGCTGCCGCGCCGTCTGGGCCGCCCACTTGGCCCTTGGCTTCCTCCAACGCTTTTATAATTCGTTCTCGCTCCGAGGCCTGGGACGCCTCCGAATTCCGGCTGCGCGGCGAACCTGGAGCAGCCGTGTCCATCAACTCCGGCATTGCGACATGCAGCGTGCTCCCATTGGTCAGGATGACCGACCGCTCCAGCACATTCTGCAGCTCGCGGATGTTGCCTGGCCAATCGTAGCGGGTGAGGGCGTCCAGCGCGGAGGCAGGAATCGCGTCAATATTCCGGCCCATGCGTTGCGCATGTTTCTGGACGAAGTAGCGCGTCAGTAAAGGTATGTCTTCGCGGCGTTCCCGTAGCGGCGGAACAGTCAATGGAAAAACGTGCAGTCGGTAATATAGATCAGCGCGAAATTTACCCTCGTCCACCATGGCTTTCAGGTTGCGGTTGGTAGCGGCCACAAACCGGACGTCGGTCCGGATCGTCCGATTGCCGCCAACCCGTTCGAATTCCTGATCCTGAATGGCGCGGAGCAGCTTCGGCTGGAGTTCAAGCGGCATTTCCCCGATCTCGTCGAGGAACAGCGTACCCTTATGAGCCAGCTCGAATCGCCCGATCTTCTGCGCCACCGCTCCGGTGAACGAGCCCTTTTCATGCCCAAACAGCTCGCTTTCGAGGAGGCTGGAGGGGATTGCCGCGCAGTTTACCTTTATGAAGCTGCCCTTGCTGCGCCCGCTCAATTCGTGAATGGCTCGGGCTACCAATTCCTTACCGGTTCCGGTTTCGCCCAGAATGAGGACGGTTGAATCAGTCGGTGCGACGATCTGGATACCCTTTAAGACGGATTGAAATGCCGGTGTTCCGCCCACCATGGTTCCGACGTTATGGTCGACACGGATCTCATCTTCCAGGTAGAGCTTCTCGGTCGCGAGCCGTTCCTTCATTTGTGTTAGCTCGCGATACGAGAGTGAATTTTCGACGGCGATTGCGATCTGGTTTGTGACTTGCGCCAGGAACTCTATATCTTCCGGAGTCCACGGATCACGGCTTGACATTCGAGACAGAGCCAGCGTTCCCCGGATGCGATCCCGTGAGATCACAGGAACCGAGCAAATCGATTTGAGCCCGAGTTCCACAAACCGCCGAAAATTCGGATTCGGATAAAGGTCAACATCAGTATCGTAGGCCACTACCGGCTTGCCTGTAGCGAGCACTTCCTGTGCGGGCATCCCCACAGGGTTGAAAGGCCCCTTGACTGAATCCAGAAGCTGCGGATGCTTGGAATGTAGCGCATAGACTTCGAGGATGCCGGTCTCATCATTGCGCAACGTCAGTACCGCGTGATCGTGCCCGATGACGTTCGCGAGCTGCTTGGATATGGCGGGAAATAACTCGTCGGGAGATAGTTTCGATACGAGCGCATTGGTGATGTCAAACAGCGTTCGCAGTCGGTCCCGCTCCTGGACAGCTTTCTGCTTGGCGAGGAAGGACTCGACCGCAACGGCGAACTCGCTGGCCACTCGTTCCAGATATTCCAGTTCTTCCGGACCGGGCTCATACGGCGCCACCGAGCTGAACCCGAAGGCACCGAGCCGGTGATCACCCGACGTTAGGGGGACGAGGACCATGCTCGTGATCCCGAATTCGAGAGAGCGTGTGATGAACTCCGGCCACCTGGTTTCAGACTGGAAGGATGAGATTACGAGCGGCTGCTGGTTCAGCCATACCCAACCGGCTGGATCCTCGTCCACCGCCATCCGAAGGCTCGTAATGACCGGGTTGCCGGGTTCATTTAGAATGTACCCCTGCATCGCGTTGCCGATAGGATCGTGCAGGATCAGCCCGAGATGATCAAACCTGACGATCGGGCGGAGAGATTCGGCCACGCCGGAAAGGAGGCTTCTCAGGTCAGTACGGCCGGCAATCGAGCGCGAAAGCTCGATAACAGCTCTGTAAATCTCGGTGGAGGAGGCTGCCACTGTGCCAATCATAATTGGTTTCGATCCTCTGCGTCGCAATGCCAACGCCAAAGCTGTAGTTTCCGCTTTTCAGATAGTTACGCGGGTCTGCCGAGAGTCGTAGGCAAATGCCAAGGGCAGGTGCCCAGGGCATCTGCCGGGCACAGGGCACTTCGTCAGGGGAGCGTCAGACGCTAACCACGGGACAGGGTGAATCCCGAATAAGTTCATAGGATAGACCCTGGATTTGATCGAACGGGCCCGAACCAGACGTTCTACCTATGACGATCAAATCAGCGTTGCAAGTCCGCGCTGCTTCGAGCAGAGCCTGTTTTCTTGAGCCCACCGCTATCTTGAGCTCTCCTTCCCAGCCCACTTTTTGGGCCAGCTTCTCCATCCGTCTTCGCGCGCTCTTCACGACCATCTGAATAGGGTCGCGGGCGTCAATGACGTGAATTACAAAAAGGTTCGCCCCGACGGTCTCCGCCGCGCGGCTGGCAAAAGCAAGGACTCTCTCCGAGTCGCAGGTTAGGCTGACGGCGCAGAGCCATACTCGATGCTCGAGTGGCGACGGAACGATTGTTTCTGCGTGCTTGGTCGTTAATACGGGGCATTGGACCCGACCGAGTACCTTGGCCGTAGTGGACCCTAGAAACAGTCGACGAAACTGGCCAGCGTGCGTGGGCATTACGATGAGATCGATGTCTTCCGTTCCGGCAACATCCACAATTTCCTTGGCTGCGTCCCCAGAGCGGAGGATTCTCGAACAAGTAGCTTGTGGAAACTCCGGCGCCAAGAACGACTCAAGCTCGGCTTGAGCAACGCACAGATGATTTTCTGCAATTTCTTGCGGTGAGCGCACATACAGTTCAAATCCGTCGTGACTCATGAGGTCACAGACGTGGAGAAGAGTCACCGAGGATCTGAACAGTGTTGCAGCCCGCTGCACAAAAGGCGCCATCGAGGCACACGATGGAGAGAAATCGACTGGAAAGAGAATTCTATCAATCATAGTGTTTGCGGCCCGGCGGATGATCCAGCAATTTCCTGTGTTGTCCGGTTTGGTTTCAGCTCAAGGCCGGGCAATCCGAGAGCCGGACGGCTCAATTGCAATAAAAAAATCAACCATCACTTCTTTTGTCCGGCTTTTCCAGCGCCGCATTTTCCAGTCGGCGCGGATATATTTGATGTTCTGACGTCCCGCCAAATTCAATAAGATCGAGTAAACCCCACAATAATTCTTTGGCGAGAATGACGCTAACGGCGCTGTTCCCCAATTTTCCGCGTCGGGAGAACCCCAAATGGAGACGAACATGGTCTCCTGCTCAAGAACACAGTTGATCGCAAGAGTCACAACCAGCAACTTCCCGCGTTCAGATGAAGAAAGCTCGAACACCGGCCCGCATCCATCCGAGCAGGCCGCACACTCCGGAACGACGTATCTTGTTTTTTCAGCCAGCATCGTAGGTACTCAACAAAAGCTCCTCTTGGCATTTCTCCGACCAATTTACGAGCATGCTTCGGCCTGCGCGCCCATTTTCAAATGCCTAGCCGACCTTTTCGGCAACTTGCGATAACGCGTATTCCTGCAAATGGCTGGCGTCGCTGTTGAATTTGCGAATGCCTTCGGCTAGCTTCTCGGTCGCCATCGGGTCCTCGTTATGCATCCAGCGGAATGTCTTTTCGTCGAGGTGTAAACGCTCCTCCTTGGTGTACTTGGCCTTCGCTGGGTCGAGCATCCGGTCGACAAACCCATCCGTCTGTTCCAATTGGTCCAGCAGCTCAGGGCTGATTGTAAGGAGGTCAGAGCCTGCAAGACGGACGATCTGACTCGTATTCCGAAAGCTTGCACCCATCACTTGGGTCTTGTACCCGTACTTTTTGTAGTAATTGTAGATGCGGGTGACCGACGCAACTCCTGGATCCTGATCGGGCGAGATCTCTGCGCCTCCGTGTTCCTTCTTGTACCAATCGTAGATGCGGCCGACGAAAGGCGAGATCAATGTTACGCCGGCTTCGGCGCACGCGACCGCTTGGGCGAAGCTGAAGAGCAGCGTGAGATTGCACTGGATTCCTTCCTTTTCCAATTGCTCGGCGGCGCGGATGCCTTCCCACGTGCTGGCGACTTTGATCAAAACCCGTTCGCGGGAGACGCCTGCCTTTTCGTACAGCGCGACAAGCTTGCGCGCCTTGGCGATCGTGGCGTCAGTATCGAAACTCAGTCGCGCTGCGACCTCGGTAGAGACGCGGCCGGGAACGACTTTGAGAATTTCACATCCAAAGAGCACGAAAAGGCGATCGATGAACTCTTCGGCCATCTGTTCATGATCGCCCCCGCGTTCGAGAGCAAGCTCGGCGGCCTCCTCGACTAAGTGCCGGTACCCGGGCATCTGAGCCGCGTGAAAGAGAAGCGACGGGTTGGTTGTGGCGTCCTGGGGGCGGTGCCGTGCAATCGCTTCAATGTCGCCCGTATCCGCTACAACGGTGGTGTATTGCTTAAGAGAGTCAAGTAGGTTCATATATTCCCTTCATCAATGTATGGAAAGAGTTACCATCGGCAACCACGCCGATTCGAGTTGCGCGAGCTTAGCTAATCTACGGCGATGCCGCTCGGCACCGCTAAATTGGGCATTCAGGAAGCTTTTGGCGCAGTCCCAAGCAACCGCCAAACCTGTAGTTCGGCCGCCAAAGCAAAGGACGTTCATATTGTCATCCTCCACTCCTTGGCGCGCCGAAAAATCGTCGTGACAAACTGCGGCCCGCACTCCGAAAATTTTATTGGCTACCACGGAAGCGCCTACACCGCTGCCGCACAATAGAATGCCGCGTTCCACATCTCCGCGCGACACGGCACGACCGAGAGGAATCGCAAAGTCTGGGTAATCGTCGTTCCCGTCATACACCTTCGCTCCAAAATCGACGACTTGGTGGCCCTCACGAGCCAACAGCTCCGCGAGCTGCCTCTTCATTTCGAACCCGCCGTGATCGGCGGCCAATCCCACTTTCATATTGGCTCCTTAACCATGAGCTTGATGCCGTGCGATCTGGCTCTTCGCCGCCGCCACAACGTTTTCAACGTTGAAACCGAATTTCTTCAGCAGTTGTTTCAGCGGCGCTGACGCTCCAAAACTTTCGATGCAAATGTTGTGGCCTTCCGAGCCGGTGTACTTGCTCCAGCCAAAATCCGATGCTTGTTCCACGGACACTCGCGCTTTCACTGCCGGCGGTAGGACGGATTCGCGATAGTTCCTGTCCTGGTCGTCAAACAATTCCCAAGACGGCATGCTGACAACCCGCGCTCGGATGCCTTCTTTGGCCAACTGTTCGTAAGCTTCGAGGCAAAGGGCGACCTCGCTGCCCGTACCGATTAGAATCACCTCGGGATTGCCGTCTTTCGGATCCGCAAGCACGTAAGCGCCGCGCGCCAGACCGGGTGCTGGTGCGAACTTTGTGCGATCGATGGTCGGAACGGCTTGACGAGAGAGTACGAGCACTGCGGGTTCATGATGAAGTTGCAAAATGACTTTCCAGGCTTCTGTCACTTCGTTCGCGTCCGCCGGCCTGATCACGATGAGACCGGGCATCGACCGCATATGCGCTAGCTGTTCGATCGGTTGATGGGTGGGACCATCCTCGCCAACGCCAATGGAGTCATGTGTGAAAATGTAGATCGCCGGCAGCTCCATTAAGGCGCTTAAACGCAGCGAGCCGCGCATGTAGTCCACGAAAATAAAGAAGCCGGAGCCGAAGGGCCGGACTTTGACCAGACTCATTCCGTTCAAGATCGCGCCCATGGCGTGTTCACGGATCCCGAAATGGAAATTGCGCCCGCCGTAGTTGTCCGCGGAGAAATCGCCCGCGCCCTCCTCGGTCAGTCGAGTCTTGGTGGAGGGGCCAAGGTCTGCCGAACCGCCGATCAACCAGGGAATGTTCTTCGCAATGGCATTTAGCACCTTGCCTGATGACTCGCGAGTGGCCAGGCCCTTTGGGTCTGCTGGAAACCCCGGCAAGTCGCGATCCCAACCCAACGGAAGCTGCCGGTGCTGCATTCGATATAGCTCGTCGGCAAGTTCAGGATACTGTTTGCGATACCGTTCGATGCGCTGGAACCAGGCATCACGCAGTTGCTTACCGCGCTTTCCGACGCCTTCGTCGAAGTGTTCATAAACCCCCTCCGGCACGAAGAATTTCGCGTCCTCGGGCCAGCCGTAATTGCGTTTCGCAAGCCGCACCTCCTCCTCGCCGAGAGGTTCGCCGTGTGCTCCGCTGGTATCTTGTTTGTGCGGCGCGCCGTACCCGATGTGGCTATCCACAATAATCAACGTGGGCCGATCCTTGCAGTTCTGAAAGCTTCGGAACGCGCGGGCGAGCATTTCGAGATCATTCGCATCGCCGACGCGCGTCACATTCCAGCCATAGGCGATAAACCGCGTAGCCACGTCCTCGGTGAAGGTTAAAGCGGTGTTGCCTTCGATTGTGATGTGATTGTTGTCGTAAATCCAGCAGAGGTTCGAAAGTCTGAGGTGTCCCGCGAGCGAGGCAGCTTCGCTGGAAATGCCTTCCATCATGCAGCCGTCGCCGCACAGCGCGTAGACGTTGAAGTCGAACAAGTCTTCGAAGCCCGGTCGGTTGTAGCGTGAAGCCAGCCACTGCCGCCCAATAGCCATGCCGACGCTGGTGGCGACGCCCTGGCCGAGCGGTCCGGTGGTGGTCTCCACTCCGGACGTCCAGCGATACTCCGGGTGCCCAGGGCAGCGGCTATCCAGCTGCCGGAATGCTTTCAGCGCGTCTAATGGTACCGACGGCTCCCCAAGCGTTTCGTAGTCCTTGCTCACCGCCCGGACGCCTGTTAGATGCAGGAGTGAGTAGAGCAGCATGGATGCATGACCGATTGACAGCACGAAACGATCGCGATTCGGCCATACCGGGTCCTGAGGATCGAATCGAAGGAACTGCTGCCATAGGCAGTAAGCCACTGGCGCCAGCGCCATGGGTGTTCCGGGATGTCCCGAGTTGGCCGCCTGCACGCCGTCCATCGAAAGTGTGCGGATGGTGTTGATGCTCGTCAGAGCGATGTCTTTGAGAACCGGCCGGGGAAGAGAAACAGTTGCTTCGCTCATTGAAAATCCTCGTCAGTAGCCTTTTGCCAACCGGAACCGGGGTTGTATTCCTTCATGGACTTTGCGAGAACAGCGGTTTTCCAGCCGAGATCCTTCTGATAGACGACTCCATCTTCGTTCACTATGAATGTCATCACCCCGGAGGACCTGTATTCCGCGGGATAGGCTACGAAAGCGAAACCCCCGGTCATTTTGCCCCCGACGATGTAATTCTTCGGTCCACCGGGGCCATTTTTTCCCTGGCGGGCCAGCACGCGGTAATAATAACCCCGGTAAGGAGTGGGAGTGCCTTCCGGAGGTTTGGCGTAGCCCTCGGCCACAGCCGATGCCACCAGCGGCCCAATGGGGCTCTGGGGCTCGCCTTCGGCAGCTTGCCAGTACAAGCCGTCGTGCTGTCCTTCATCGCTCAGGATTTTCATAGCGTACTCGTGCTGCGTGGAGTAGTATTCTTTTTGCGCCGCTACGAGCTCCTGGCACACGCTAATGGTGGAAATCTCATTCCGGCCGATTCGCCGGTACAAAATTTCTCTCTTGCCGGCCGCGGTGTCGAAATACCAGGCGCGATCTCGTTCGACGACCGGTATCGGCACCGGCCAATTGTCGGCGCCCACATATAACGTGAATCCATCCGGCTCTTTCACCAAACGGTGCATTTCGTGATATCTGCGGATGAACTCAGTGCGGTTCTGGACGTCTTCGGCATTGTCTCCCGACGAGATGACTTCCTGGCCGTCCGGTCCCAGGATTTCGAGCACCGCTTTTTCATCGTTGCGCTCGACCGCCGCTACCAACGCAGTGCTCGCGCCCTGCGGCGAGGAAAAGGTCTTCTGGCCTGGTTGTTGCGCAATGGAATCTTGGGGAAGACACGCCGCCAAGAGAATGGCGGCCGACGCTAGCCTTACCCAATACAATTCTCGAAATTTTGTTTGCCGCATCTAAGTTGTTCTCCTATCGGTGGCCACCGCCACCATGTCCACCGCCGAACCCGCCGCCAGCATGTGCACCGCCGAACCCGCCGCCACGATTGAAGCCTCCCCCGCCGACGCTGGAGCTTCCGCGCGAGGAAAAGCCTCTTTCCTCTCCGCCGTGACCGTAGCCGCTGAAGGCTCCGGATTTTAGGCCGCTCTGCCCTCGGGGTTCCGCGTATCCTCGCGCACCCCGCGTGTCTGCGGAACCGCTAAAACGTTCGCCTCGCTCTCCACCGCGCCAATAGGATCCTGCGCCTCGCTCTCCACCACCACGGTAGAAATTGTTGCGGTTGTAAAAGGTACGGCTGCGAGAGTAGTACCGATCGTGGTCATAAGTTGCCCAATGGTGATGCCAATCGCATCCCCAATGACCCCAGCCCCACCCCCAACCGCCGAACCAACCGATCTCGAAGCCGACTCCCCACCAAACGTAGGGGCCGTCATACCAGATGCCGGGATACGGGTACCACCCCGGCCACGCCACGACGGGGCCTCCGTAAACTACCCACGGATCGTAGGCAGGAACGTAAACTACCTCCGGCTGTGCAGGCTGAATGACGATGGTCGAGTCGCGCGTCTCTACTACCTGTTGCGGCGTGCTCTGCAGATTTCCTGCTTGTTCGGCGCGCCGGCGCATTACCTGTATGGCATCCATCACGTTCGCCGGCTGATTGTAGTAAGCGTCACCTAAAGATGACGTCCAGGAGAGGTTGTTGTCCATGTTTCCAAGGACGGATGGAAATGCGGTGAGCGCCTTTACGCTGGGATCCCAGGGTTGTTGGTCCACTGCGTGTCCCAAGGCATCGCCCTTCAAGTTGGGATGCGCATGCACCCATCGGTCGGCCTCGACCACCTGCTCGGGAAATGTGGATGCCGTCAGGATCTGCGCCACCAGGGAATCCGGATATAGGGCAATCGGCGCGACCAGCTGCTGCAACTGTTCAGGAGTCTGCTGCGGGGCCTGGGACGCCGGCGCGGCCTGCGCAGCAGCCGGGAGGTCCTGGTTGGCCGGCCACTCCTGCGCCGAAACCGGCGATAAGAGAGCCGGCAACAGCAGGCACGCTATAATCTGTCGACGCGATGCAGGGTTTGAGAGCCCCGCGACACGCTTCAAAATGCTCATAATCGGATGGCCTCCTATCTTTCGCTTAAATCAAGCTGATGGTTGCTGCGGCCATCTCCATCCGGTAATCTCCGGACTGTCGATACCATGCTGGTAGGCATAAGCTCGGCAAGCGATCTGCGCGTTCCGGAATTTCTCCTTCGCGTGTCCGCCAATCTTTTGAAGTTTTGGAACGCGATCGATCGCATCAATCGCCAGGCTGAAGCGATCGATTTCGTTATTCATCGCCAGTTCCATCGGCGTGTTGATGTTCCCCTTCTCCTTGTAGCCGCGCACGTGGAGGGTCCTATTTTTTCGGCGGTACGCCAATCGGTGGATCAGCCAGGGATAGCCGTGGAAGTTGAACATGATTGGCTTGTCAATCGTGAACAGAGAATCGAAATCGGCATCGGTGAGCCCGTGTGGATGTTCTGTGCTGGGTTGAAGCTTGAATAGGTCGATCACGTTGATGAAACGGATCTTTAGATCGGGGAACTCTTGCCGAAGAAGCACGGTCGCAGCCAGGGCCTCCTGCGTCGGGATATCACCGGCCGAAGCCATGACGAGATCGGGTTCTCCGTTCTGATCGTTGCTAGCCCAGTCCCAGATCCCAATGCCCTTGGTGCAATGCGTAATCGCAGCATCCATATTCAAGTACTGAAGGTGCAACTGCTTGTCAGAGACGATCACGTTGATATAGTTCTCGCTTCTGAGGCAGTGGTCTGCGACCGACAATAGACAATTGGCGTCAGGCGGAAGATAAATACGCGTGACAGCGGCGCTCTTGTTCAGAACAACATCGAGGAAACCAGGGTCCTGGTGCGTGAAGCCGTTATGGTCCTGCCGCCAGACCGTGGATGTAATCAGGAGGTTCAACGACGCGATCTTCCGGCGCCACGACAGGGTGTTACAAATTGACAGCCACTTGGCGTGCTGATTGAACATGGAGTCAATTACGTGGACAAACGCCTCATACGAGGAAAGAAACCCGTTTCGTCCCGTGAGCAAATAGCCTTCGAGCATCCCCTCCATAGTGTGTTCGCTGAGCATCTCGATGACGCGTCCGTCGGTCGCAAGTTCGCCGCCGTCCTTGTCCTCCGGGAAATACTCTTCGAGCCAGAATTTCTTCGCGACCTCATAGACCGCTTGGAGCTTGTTCGACGTAGTTTCGTCCGGGCCGAACACGCGGAAGTTATTCATGTTCAGCTTCATGACGTCGCGCAGGAAGCTGCCAAGAGGTGGGACGTTTTCGAC
>Ga0335083_10004332_pt1 | contig 18115 bp, 18 predicted proteins | sample Lox_Sample_42_FD_206716 | JGI IMG/M metagenome (GOLD analysis project Ga0335083, IMG submission 206716) | Soil microbial communities from Loxahatchee National Wildlife Refuge, Florida, United States - Lox_Sample_4.2 | ecosystem: Environmental > Terrestrial > Soil > Wetlands | place: USA...
TATTTCGGGGCTAAACCGGGGTGGAGCTGGCTCACACTGCTACACACCATCCTGGGTACCGGGTTGTTGGCTTCCGGGACCGCGGCGCTGAACCAGTGGTTCGAGCGGGATGCCGACGCGAAGATGCGGCGCACGCAAGCCCGTCCCTTGCCAGCTGGCCGCCTGAGCGAGGATAAGGCGCTGCTGTTCGGCTTGACGATTTCCGCGGCCGGGTTCTTTGAATTGCAGTTGGCCGTGAATCCGCTGGCGGCCTTGCTGGGCGCGCTGACGCTGCTCAGCTATTTATTCCTGTACACGCCGCTCAAACGCCGCTCGCCGCATTCCACCACTATCGGCGCGATTCCAGGAGCCATGCCGCCGCTGATCGGTTTTGCCGCCGCAAGCGGCACGCTGACCTGGCAGGCCTGGATCTTGTTCGCGATTTTGTTCCTGTGGCAATTCCCGCATTTCTACGCGATCGCCTGGATGTACCGGGAGGATTACGAGCGCGCCGGCATCCGGATGCTTCCCGTGGTGGAACCGGACGGCGAGTCCACCGCGCGGCGGATCCTGTGGTTTTCGATCGCGCTGATTCCCATCAGCTTGATTCCGAAATATCTTTCCATGGCGGGCAACGTCTATTTGTTCGGAGCGCTCGCGTTGGGCCTGATATTCCTCTACGCCGGTATCCGCGTGAGCTTCGACCGCACGCGTCAGAGGGCTCGGCGAGTTCTGCTTGCCTCTGTGATTTATCTGCCCGTGTTGTACGGCTTGCTGCTATTCGATCGTCCGGCATGAAGTTTGTTGTTGTTGCTGCGTTGTGCGTAACGCTGGGTTCGTGTGCTTGGCGAAGCACCGCCCTTCCAGTGTTCTTCGACGTTCCCGAGTTTCATCTGACGGCGCAAGACGGCCAGCCCTTCGACAGCAAAGTCCTGACAGGCAAGATTTGGGTGGCGGATTTCATTTACACCACGTGTCCTGGCCCATGCCCTCGCATGACTTCCCAGATGCACGAAGTGCAAAATGCGACCGGCCAGCTTGCGGACGTGAAGCTGGTGTCGTTCACGGTGGATCCGGCCCGCGACACCCCGCCGGTACTGGCTGGGTACGCCCAGGCGCACGGCGCGACGGCTGGACGCTGGTATTTCCTGACCGGGCCGGTGCCCGCGCTTCAGACACTGGATCGGGATGTATTCAAGCTCGGCAACCTGGACGCATCGCTCCAACACAGCACGCGCTTCGTGCTGGTGGACCGCCACTCCCGTATCCGCGGTTACTACGAAACCTCCGAGCCCGGCGCGATCCCGAAGCTCGTTGACGATATCCACGCGCTGGCGCGAGAACGTTCTTGATCGACGTCCACAGTCTACCGGCAGTGAATGCGACGCTGAACGCGACGGCGGCGATCTTATTGCTTATTGCGTACCGTTTCATTCGAAACGGCCAGATCCAGGCACACCGGCGCACCATGCTGACCGCGTTCGGCGTTTCCGTTGCGTTTCTGATCTGCTATTTGATTTATCACTCGCAGACCGGCGTGCTGCACTACTCGAAGACGGGCGCGATTCGCTACGTCTATTTCAGCATTCTGACGACGCATACCCTTCTTGCCGCCACGGTTCCGGTGCTGGCGATCATCACACTGCGGCGCGGCTTGCGCTCCGATTTCAAGCGCCACCGGCGCATCGCTCGCTGGACGTTTCCGATCTGGCTATACGTCAGCGTGACTGGCGTAGTGGTCTACCTGATGCTGTACCAGTTCTGACGCCGCCGTGTACAACATGGAAACTGTGATCGTTGAGCGGGATTCGGAGCTGCTGGGCCTGACCACGGTCACCTTGAACCGCCCTGAAAAACTGAACGCCATCAATCCGCGGATGCACGCCGACCTTCAGGAGGTTTGCGCCCAATTGCGCGGCGACACGGCCATTCGCATCGTCATTTTCACCGGCGCTGGAAGGGCATTCTCGGCCGGGGCCGATCTCAAGGATCGCGTGTTATCGGGTGAAGGTCCGGTAGATCCGCTCCAAGCGAGGCACTTGGCTGGGACGGGAAACCGCACCTCGGGGGCTCTCGAAGATCTGGATCAGGTGACCATCGGCGCAATCAACGGTCTGGCAATCGGCGGCGCCGTCGTCTTCCTGGCCAGCATGGATCTGCGGCTAGCCGCGAAGAGCGCCTGGTTCTCCATTCCAGAGATCGATTTGGATATTCCGCTTACCTGGAACGGGCTTCCACGGCTGATGCGCGAGCTGGGTCCGGCGCGCACTAAAGAACTGGTCATGACGGGCGATCGCTTTTCGGCTCAAGAGGCGCTCGAGTGGGGCTTCTTGAACCGGGTCACCGCCGACCATGACCTGCTGCCTTCGGCGCGAGCGCTGGCGGCGAAGTTGCTGTCCAAGAACGCGATGTCGCTGGCCCTGACGAAATCGACAACGCGCGCTTTGGCGAATATGATGGTTCCTGGCGATGTCACGCACAGCGACCGTGAGTACCTGATGCTCGCAACTCTGCTGGCCCAGAAGAAGCAATCCCTGAAATCAGGAGGAGAAGAAGCATGACCGTGAAAGAAGCCGTCCCCGCCGCCCCGCCGCGCAAGGCGCCCGCGCCCTACGAATCGCCCTGGATGAATGACGAGCTGAAAATGTTCCGCAAAACGGCGGCGCGCTTCATCCGCGAGGAATTCCTGCCGCACGAGCCGCGCTGGCGCGAACAGCACCGCCCTGACGCCGACGCCTGGACCAAAGCCGGGCAGACCGGTCTCCTGCTGACCGACGTTCCGGAAGAATACGGCGGCGGCGGAGGCACGTTCGCGCACGAAGCGGTGATGTTCGAGGAGATGGCTTACGCCGGCGTCCACCTTGGCTCCGGCGTGCACAGCATCGTGGCGCACTACGTTCTGGCCTATGGGACCGAAGAGCAAAAGCGCCGCTGGCTCCCCAAGATGGCCAAAGGCGAACTGGTGGGCGCGATCGCGATGAGCGAGCCGGTGGCCGGGTCCGATCTGCAGGGCATCAAGACCACGGCGCGCCGCGAAGGCGACACCTACGTAATCAATGGATCGAAGACCTTCATCACCAACGGCTGGCACGCCAGCCTGATTTGTCTGGCGGTGAAGACCGACACGACGCAGAACGCCAAGAAAGGCATCTCGCTGGTGATGGTGGAGGCCAAGAATCTGCCGGGCTACCGCGTTGGGCGGATCCTCGAAAAAGTTGGCACACACGGCCAGGATACTTGCGAGTTGTTCTTTGACGACGTGCGCGTGCCGGCGGACAACCTGCTGGGCCTGGAGGAGGGCCGGGGCTTTTATCAAATGATGGAGCAGCTTCCTTACGAGCGGCTCACCGTGGGAGTGGGCGCGGTGGCGGTGATGGAGCAGGCGGTCGCCATCACCACCAAGCACGTCAAGGAGCGGCGCGCCTTCGGCAAATCGCTGTTGGAGTTTCAGAATGCGCGTTTCAAGCTGGCCGAGTGTAAGACCGTGGCTCGGGTGGCGCGGGTCTTCTTGGACGACTGCATCGAGCGGCTGATCGCGGGCGAACTCGACACCCCAACCGCCGCGATGGCCAAGTATTGGCTCACCGACCAGCAATGCCAGGTGGTGGACGAATGCGTCCAGTTGCACGGAGGCTACGGCTACATGATGGAATACCCGATCGCGCGGATGTGGGCCGACAGCCGCGTGCAGCGCATTTACGCGGGCACCAACGAGATCATGAAGGAATTGATCGCTCGCTCGCTGTAAGTGGAGCGCCGCCGGCACGGTATCCTGATAGCGTGTCCGCAACTGATAAAGCCAAGCTGACGGCGCAGACGTCCGCCGCGGGTTGAGCGTCCAAGCTTAGTCCAAAGGTTTTGGACCAGGTGTTGGCCCGCATCCCGAGGTGGGCGGACGAAAATGTGCTGGTTGGGTTTGACACGGCCGACGACGCGGGCGTGTACAAGCTGACGCCGGAGTGTGCCTTGGTGCAGACCGTCGATTTCTTTACGCCCATCGTGGACGATCCTTACACGTTCGGAGCGATCGCGGCCGCCAACGCATTGAGCGACGTCTACGCCATGGGCGGGCGCCCCATTTCCGCGCTCTCGATTCTGGCCTGGCCCGCCAAAGGCGATCTGGACGATCTCTCCGAAATCCTGCGAGGTGGCGCCGAGAAGATTCACGAGGCGGCCTGTTCCGTCATCGGCGGCCACAGCGTTCAAGACAACGAAGTGAAGTTCGGGTATGCGGTGACTGGAACCATCCATCCGGATCGGATCAAGACTAACGCGGGGGCGCGGCCCGGCGATGCGCTGCTATTGACCAAGCGCATTGGAACCGGAGTGATCTCGACCGCGCTGAAGCGGGGAATCGCGAATGATTCCGACGTCCGGGCATCGGTAGAGTCCATGCTGACCCTGAATCGCCGGGCTTGCGAGACCATGCTGGAGTTCGAGACGCACGGATGCACGGACGTGACCGGATTCGGATTGATCGGGCACGCGCTCGAGATGGCCCGCGCCAGCAAGGTGACGCTAGAGATCGATCCGCGGTCGGTGCAGTTCCTGCCGGGAGCACTGGACTACGCGCGGCAGGGTGCGATTCCGGGAGGGTTGAAAAACAATCGGGAGTTCGCCTCGCCCTGCGTGGAAGGGCAATCGGAGTTTGAGGACTTGTTGTACGATCCGCAAACCTCGGGCGGGCTCTTGATTGCGCTCGCGGAGCGCGACCTCGCTGCGTTCGAAGCCCGTTTCCCCAGCGCCTATCGAATCGGTCGGGTGACCGAAAGAGGCGGCCAGCCAATCCGCCTGCTATAAAGAAACAAGGCGCGCAAGGGTGGTTCACCCCTGCGCGCCTCAAAGTCTCGAGAGTTAAATTACCTCTGGCCGTCGGCGATGATGCCGGTGTTGCCCTTGGCGGCTTCCTTGGCGGCTTTCATCTTCTTCGTATCGAGGGCCTTCTGTACCCAGCCGTCGGCCGTGTCGACATCCTTCTTGTACTGATCCGGCGAGTCATCCAGGTCGGCGCGCTCGCGAATCAGCAGGTTCATGTACGCCATGGCGTCATCGTAGTTGGGATCGATATCCAGAGCTTTCTGGAGATTCTTGACCCCATCTTCGATCATGGCGCTGTACTGATCCCGGAGCGCATCCTTGGCTTTCTTGTCCTTCAGCGGGCCGGGCTCTTCGGGTTTCATACCGGCGTCGGCGCGGGCTCGCATCCAAGCGGGATACCACTTCTGCCAGTCGATTACGGCCAGGCTATAGAAGCCTTCCTTGTTCTGAGGATCGGCTGCAATCAGCTTGAGATACCATTCCTTCGATTCATCCAGTCTCTTGAACTTGGAGTCCAGATCGGCTTCGCCCTGTGCCTGCTGGTAGCTCAACGAGGCGAGCGATGCGAGAGCTGTTCTGTCGTTGGCATCTTTCTCGAGCACCTTGAGGAACTCGTCTTTCGCTTGCTTGGCGAAGCGAAGATTCTCCGGAGATTCAGCGCCGGGGATGTACTGGCTCATGTAGGCCGTAGCAAGATAGAGCCGGCCATTTACGTTGGCCGGATCGAGCGCCACCGCGGTCTTGAAGAAGTCGACTGCGTCGGCGTATTTCGCGCTCTTATAGGCCTGAACACCATGATTCAGTGCGTCGCGGGATTTCAATCTGTCGCAGCCTGTGCCAGCCAGAACCAACAGGCCGATTCCTGTTACGAATATTGCGGTCTTCATAAGCGTAGATAAGGGTCTGGCCCTTAGTTTCCGACCTCCACCTTAGGCGTCATCAATCCGATCTTATCGATGGCGGCGCCTTTCGCGACGTCAATAGCCTCCGCCACCACCTCGTAGTCCAGGTCCGGATCCGCCTTCACGAACACCACCCGTTCCGCACGGGTCTTAAAAATGGCTTCCAAACGCGCGCCCAGGGCCTTCATATTGGTGTCCTCGTTGTTGATATGCATCGCTTTGTCTTTGTCGATGATAATCACCACGGTGCGGTCCGCCTGTTCTGGCGGCTGCGGCTTGTTCTTATCGGGAGGTTGTGGCGCGAGAGCATCCAGACCGTGCGGCGTCAGTGGAGTGATAACCATGAAGATGATCAGCAGCACCAGCAGCACGTCGATGAGCGGCGTCATGTTGATATCGGCTTTTGGCCCTCCGCCGGGGCCACCCACTGCCATTGACATAAAGAGTCCTCTTTTCTTTCCTTAATTCCGTTCGTTCCCGGCTTATTGGCCGCAGGAGCCATTCACCGGGCAACGCATACTGCTATTCCTATTCTTACGATCCGCCGGCCGCGGCCTTTTCCTTTTGCATCTGCTCCTGCAGCAGCCGCTCCTTCTTGGGGTCCGGGATGGTTTCGGTGATCAATCCGATCTGGTCTACCCCGGCCGCGCGAACATTGTCCACCACGTCTTCGACCACGCCATACTTGGCGGACATGTCGGCCTTGATATAGACCATCCGGTCGGTCTTATTGGTTAGAAGATCGCGCACCTTCTCGGTGATTTGATCTTGGGTCATCTTCACGTTGCCGGGGCTGAGAAAGATGGCTCCGTTGCGCGTGACGGCGATTAACACGGCATCTTCCTTGTCGGCCGCCTGCATGGCGATATCGTTATGCGTTCTCACCAGGTCCACGCTAGTACCTTTGGTGAGCATGGGCGTGATGACCATGAAGATGATCAGCAGCACTAGCATCACGTCGACCATCGGGGTGACGTTGATGTCGGCTACTACTGGCTGTACATGCTTTTTTTCCATAAGAAACTCCCTCGCTGGACGGAGGGCGCTGGCTGAAGCGAATCAGCGCGCGCCCCGGCCCAAATTCAACTCGCTGTCCGGTTCGAAGCGATCCTACTTCGCCGCCCCAGCGCGCTGGGTGCGTTTGAGGAAGTAGTCGATCAGCTCCGAGCTGGAGTTGCCCATCTCGACGTCAAACGCTTCAATCCGGTTGGTGAAGTAGTTGAACATCCAGACGGCGGGAATAGCCACGAACAAACCGACGGCGGTGGTCACCAGGGCTTCCGAAATACCGCCCGCGACTGCACCGAGACCGGTGGACTTCTGGGTCGAAATTCCCTTGAACGCGTTGATGATGCCGACGACGGTTCCGAACAGTCCCACGAACGGGGAAGTGGAGCCGATGGTGGCCAGGCTCGAGACGCCGCGCTTCAGCTCGGCATGCACGATGGCCTCGGCGCGTTCCAGAGCGCGCTTGGAAGCTTCGATTTCTTCACCCGGGATTTCCGAGCTCAACTGGTGCGCGCGGAATTCCTGCAGACCAGCCACCACAACCTTGGCCAGATGGCTCTTGTTGTAGCGGTCGGCGATCTTGATCGCCTCGTCCAGCTTGCCTTCGCGCAGCGCGCCTGCCACCGCGGGAGCGAACTGGCGGGACTGCTTGCGCGCGCCATTGTAGGCGATCAAGCGATCGATCATCACGCCAATAGACCATGCCGACATGAGGAACAGCACAATGACCACGATTCTGGCCGGCCACCCCATGGCTTCCCACATACTGCGTGGGTCGAAACTAACGGGCGTTTCCTGCAAAAGCAGCATTGCCCAGACTTGCGTTTGTAAAAACATCCTTATTCTCCTGCGAGTTGAATTTTAAACTAACTACTGACTCAAAGTGAAATTGACATCGATCTGCGTCACAACCTCCACGGGCTCTCCGTTCAGGAGCGTGGGCTTGTATTGCCACTGCGAAACTGCCGCGCGGGCGGCTTCCACCAGCAGCGGATGGCCGCTGATTAATGTCAAATTCTGAATGGTGCCGTCCTTGCCGATGATCGCCGTGAAATGCACCACGCCTTGAATGCGTGCCTGCTTGGCGAGCGGCGGATAGATGGGCTGGACCTTACGGATCAGGTTGGCCTGCTGTACATTGCCACCCACGCGGATACGCTGTGGAGTGGCGGGCTTGGGAGCTTCTTTCACCGGCGGCGGCGGTGGAGCGGCAGCCGGCGCGGCGCCGATCATGCCGATGATCCCGCCCGCGGCGCCTCCCGGAACTCCACCCACCACGCCTCCCACTACGCCCGCGCTGGAAGGCGGCGGCAGCTCTTCTTCCTTAATGTTGGCGATGTCTTTCGGAATCGACTTGGGCGCCATCAGCTTTCCGGCGTCAAACTGGCGCGGAATCACTTTGACTACCTTGGGCGGCGTCGGAGGTGGCGGCGGTGGTGGCGGTGGCGGCGGAGGCGGAGCCACCAGGAAGCTCGTCAGCTGCGCGCGCGGCAGCGTGTCGGTGTAGATCAGCGGAATAATAATCGCGACCAGGATCGCCAGGATCTGGGCGGCGAACGACAGGATCACGGCCGACGTCTTGCGCGTCTTCGCGGTGGTTTCTACGAAAGTCTGCGAAAACAACTTATCAGGCATTGAATCACCCTCCTCAAAGTTCCGGGCTGCGCAACAGGGCAGAAAATATCATACCGCCTCACTCCGCGCCGCACAACGTGGAAGTTGCAAAAAAGCGCGAGTGTCTCAAAAACCCCGTGAGCCGCTCCGGGCGGCCGAGCTATTTCACTTTGGCCGTACCTCCACGAACATTCTGCTTGCTAGCCTTGGGCTGCGCGGCGGGCGTCTTCGGAACGACCGGCTTAGGCGCGCTCGGCGCCACCGACGGATGCTTGCGGCTCTCCATGAAATTGTTAAAGAAGACCAGAATCGGCGCCGCCACATAGACCGATGAGTAAGTCCCAACGATAATGCCGCACACCAGGGCAAACGCGAAACCGTTCAATACCTGGCCGCCGAACAGGAACAGCGCCAGGGCGGTAAGCAGCGTCAGACCGCTGGTCAAGACCGTCCGGCTCAGGGTCTGGTTCACACTCAGATTGATGATCGGCTCCAGCTTCTCCCGGCGCAGCAGCTTGAGATTTTCCCGGATACGGTCGAAGGTCACGATGGTGTCGTTCATCGAATAGCCGACCAAGGTCAGCAAGGCCGCCACCACGGTAAGAGAAATCTCTTTATTGAACAAGGAAAACAGGCCGATGGTGATGATAGTGTCGTGAAACACCGCAACCACGGCCGCCGCGCCATAGATCCACTCGAAGCGGAATGCGATGTACACCAGCATTCCGCCGAGCGCGTATAGAACCGCCAGAATCGCTTTGTGCTGCAGCTCGGCGCCGATACGCGGCCCCACCTGGTCCACGCCGACAACCGCCAGCGTGTCTGGATAAAGTTGCTGCTTCAGTACGTTCAGAACCTGCGGAGTTACTCCTGGTACCGACCGGAGATCGTCCAGGCTGCGAATCAGTCCGGAATGCTGAGTCCGGTAGCCGATGATATTTGCCGCCAGATCGTTCACTTGCTGGTCGTTCATGGCGATACCGGCGTTCTGCAGTGGCACGCGAAGCTGATTGGCCAACGCATCGGCCCCGCCCCCATTCACGTTGTACTTGCCATTGGCGGGCTGGCCAAAGGATGCAGTGAGGGTGCTGACGATGTTCTGCCGCGCGGCTTGCAGCGCTCTATCTTCGCGCACGTCGGTCCCGATAATGTCCTCCTGCTTGCCCTGAACCTCCTGAACGTCGGCGTTCAAGCCTTTGGCATCAAGCACGGAGCGAACCTTATCCACTGGAGGACGCTGGGCGAAGGCCACCCTGATCAGCGCTCCCCCCTTGAAATCGATGCCGTAGCGCGGTCCACCCTTAACTGCCAAACTCGTGAGGCCGGCTGCGGTGAGAAGCAGGGAAAGAATGATGAACGGCCATTTCTTGCCCAGGAAATCGTAGTTTGTGTTCCTAAATAATTCCATGCACTCAGTTGTAGTGCCGGCATTCTACTTAGCTTAGACACCGGCTGGCGGGAATCAGTTCCCGCAGTCCATCAGATACTCAAAGCGGTCACCTGCCGTTTGCCAGAGAGCTCCCAGTCGAAGATAGTTTTGGAAACGAAGACGGCCGTAAATACGTTGGCCACCAGGCCGATCACCAGTGTGACGGCGAAGCCCTTCACCGGGCCGGTGCCAAAAATAAATAGAAACAGACAAGATACCACCGTGGTCACGTGCGTGTCGATAATGGTGGCGAACGCCTTGCTGAAACCGGCGTCCACCGCGGCAACCACGGCCTTGCCGGCGTGCAGCTCTTCGCGGATGCGCTCAAAAATCAGGACATTGCTGTCCACTGCCATACCGATGGTCAGGATGACTCCGGCGATACCGGGCAGCGTCAACGTAGCGTCGAAATAGCTCAGTGCGGCCACCAGGATGACCGCGTTCAAGATCAATGCCAGCGTTGCGTTGATGCCCGACCGCCGGTAATAAACCAGCATGAAGCCAATCACCACGATCAGGCCGGCTACACCGGCACGGAAGCCTTCTCGAATCGAATCCGCGCCTAGCGAAGGGCCGACCGTGCGTTCTTCTTCATAAACAACTCCCGCTGGTAGCGAACCGGCGCGCAGGTTCAAGGCCAGGTCGGAAGCTTCTTCCTGGGTGGCGGCGCCCGTGATCCGCCCGCTATCGGAAATTCGGCTCTGAATCGTAGGCGCGCTAATCACCTGACCGTCCACCACGATCGCGGCGCGATTGCCGATGTTGTTGGCGGTGTAGTTCTCAAATCGCTTGGCAGCCTGCTGGTCCAGTACGAAACCCGTTTCCCAGCGGCCGGTGGTGGGATCTTGCGAGGCGCGGGAATCGCGGATGTCGGTACCGGTAACGATGGCGCTGCGCGAAACCAGGTACCAGCCTTGCTGGCCGCCCCGCGTGGCCGTCGGTACCAGCTTGGTACCCAGCGGGAGGATCCCGCCATGTTTGGCCAAAGCCTCGTCGCGCGAGTTGTAGGGACCATCCTTGACCTCGTCCCACTCCAATACCGCTTGCGTCTGTAGAATCTGCTTTACGTGCCCGGGATCGTCCACGCCGGGAAGCTGCACCAGAAGTTCCGCCTCGGCATCGCTGCGTCCGGTGGGCTGCACGGAGGACTCCGTCAAGCCCAGGGCGTTGATCTTGCGCTCAATAGTCGCGGTAGTCTGCGACATGGTGTCTTGTTTGAGCTTGAGCGCTTCGGTGGGCTTCATCGTCAGCTTGTAGTCGGTGGAGTTGATCGGGGTGATAATCCATTCCGGGTACTGCTCGCTTATGGTGCCGCGGAAGGTGCCGCTCTTTTCAACCGGTACGCCCTTGATGTCGATTTCGATCTTGTCGGCGGTCTCCAGGCTGTTGGGATCGTTGCGGTCGATGGATGTGAACTGGATACCATCCTTCTGCAATTCGTCCTTGATCCGGTCCATGGTCCGATCCGCGTTGGTCTTGAACGCGTCCTGCAGTTGCACCTGCATCACCAGTTGCGTGCCGCCGCTCAGGTCCAGACCCAGGTGGATGTTGTGTTTCCAGTTGGCGATCAGCTCGGCCTTGGACTTAGGCACGCCGACGATCCCGTAAATGCAGACCAGGATCACCGCGACAATGACCACTGCTTTAATCTTTATATTTCGTTTCATCTGAGTCTAGTTCTTGTCCGCGGAACCTCGCGGTTCGCGATTATGTTTTTGTTGCTTCGGTCACCAAGCTCGTCACGGAACTGCGCGCTACCTGGATCTTCACGTTGTCGGGCTTGACCCGTAGTATCAGAGTATCATCATTGTTGATCGTTACAATCGTCCCCACAATGCCGCCCGAAGTCAGTACCACATTGCCGTTCTGAAGGCCTTTCAGCATCTGCTGTTGGTTCTTCTTCTGGCGCTGCATGGGCATGAAAACCAGCACATAAAAGATCCCGACGATCACCAGTAATGGCAGAAAGCCGATGATCGGATTGGACGACGGCTGCTGCTGCAGCAAAACCGCGAAAGCTCTCATGTTCACCGATTCTTAAGGTACCACCGGAACTGGCTCGAATTTCTGAGAGATTACGAGTGAGTACAACGGAGGACGGATAGCTCTATTCTACCGCGGCGCGGCGGACACCGTCCAGATACTCTCGAAAGCTCCCAAGCAGTATAGCCTGCCTGATTTGGCGCATTCTGTCAAGGTAGTACTTTAAGTTATGGATCGTGCCCAGCGTCGCGAAAAGGATTTCTCCGGCCTGGAAAAGGTGCCGCAGGTAGGCGCGCGAGTAAGTCCGGCAGGTGTAGCAGCCGCAGTTGGGGTCGAGCGGGCTGGCGTCCTCGCGATAGCGGGCCTGCTTGATCACCACGCGTCCGGTGGACGTAAATAGGTAACCGTTGCGGGCGTTGCGGGAGGGCAGCACGCAGTCCATCATGTCGATCCCGCGCGCGACGTATTCGGGCAGTTCCTCCGGCATGCCGACGCCCATGACATAGCGCGGCCGGTCCTGCGGCAATAGCGGCGCGGTAACTTCGGTCATCTCCAGGCTGAGCGCGCGCGGTTCCCCTACTGACAGGCCGCCGATGGCGTAGCCGGGCGCGTCCAGAGCGAGCAGCTCGTGCGCGCAGGCCTGGCGCAGGTCGGCGAACATCGACCCTTGCACGATCGGAAACAAGGCACCGGGCGCGCCGGTTTCTTCGACTCGGCGCTTATAGTGCAGCGCGGCCTTTTGCGCCCAGTCCACCGTGCGGCGCATGGCCTGATTCGCGGCTTCGTGGCTCGCCGGGTACGCCAGGCATTCATCCAATGCCATCAGGATGTCGCTCCCCAGAGCCAGCTGTACATCTACCGTGGATTCGGGCGTGAACAGATGCGCGTCGCCATCCAGATGCGAGCGGAACAGCACGCCCTCCTCGCTGATCTTCCGCAGGTCACTCAGGCTGAAGACCTGAAATCCTCCCGAATCGGTCAGGATGGCCCGCGGCCAGGACATGAATCGGTGCAGGCCGCCTTGCGCGCGGATCAATTCATGGCCCGGTCGCAGGAAAAGATGGTAGGTGTTGGCCAGGATGATGCGGGCGTCGAGGTCGCCGGCCAGGTCGCGCTGCGTGACGCCTTTCACCGTGGCCTGCGTGCCAACCGGCATGAAGACCGGCGTTTCGATAACACCATGCTCGGTGTGAATCAGGCCCGCGCGCGCACCGGTGTCGGGACAGACCGCCTGAAGCTCGAAGCGCACCTTCTCACTTTATCGGTTCGGGGAGGTAGCTCAGTCGACACCCAGTCGTTTTGCGAGCTCGTGATAGTCAGGGTCGCCTCGAAGATCGTTCAACCGCGGATCGAAACGGAGCGACTGGGCTGAAAGCGAACGCTCCTTGTAGGCCCGTTGCAACTCCGCTAAAGCTCGTCTATGGTAGCCGAGGCCGGCGTGAATGACGGCGAAGTCGAACGGTGAGACGTAATACTGCTGCGCTCTCATTTCGTCCAGCACTTGCTGCGTATGCCTGAGCCTGCCGCTGGTCGCATAGAGATGTCCCAGCGCCGCCAGCCCGTTCAGGCCGTGCGAGAGATCGCTCGCCTTCTGGAACTCTTGCTCGGCTTTTTCAGTTAGCCCCTGTTGCTCGTAAATCAAGCCGAGCAGTTCCAGCGCGGGCGGATAGTCAGGGCGTAGGAGTAGCGTCTGGTGCAGTTGCTCCAGCGCCTTGGGGTACTGTCCGGTGAGAAATAGAAACTGCGCGAAGTTTGACCGCCCGGCTACAGAAAAGGGCGCTGCCCGAGTGAACCGCTTATACTCCTGCTCAGCTTCCGACGGGCGGTTCATCGCCAGCAGATAGCGGGCATACCATTGATGAATCCAAGAGGGCTGAAGTTCTCGAGCGCGCTTATACTCGCGTTCCGCCGTGCCGAAATCCCAGTCGTATTGGTAGGCGATCAGTCCGAGCATCGAGTGCGTATACGGAACGTCGTCATCCAAACTGCGGGCCTTGGTAGCCGCCTCTCGAACCAGAGGGAGAAAATCGGCCGGAGATCCGCCGTACCATTCGCGTCTTCTGTAGCCATCGGAAAGCACTGCCCAGGCCATGCCATATCCGGGATCGAGACTGATCGCCGACTGTTCGTATTCAATGGCTTTCTCATCGCTCTCTTGGGTGTCCTCGCTAAGCGACAGCTTGCCTTTGGCAAAAGCCAGCTGAGCTTGCGGGTTGCTGGTTTCGCGTTTTGCGAGCCGCTTTTGTTCATCGCCGCTCAATTCCAGCGGTAAGGCCGCCGCGACTTTTTGGGAAATCGAGTCCTGGACCTGGAAAAGATCGGTGGATGTTTCGTCGAAGCTGGCGGCCCAGCGCGAGTTCGCATCGCAGGCAATGCAAAGCAACTGGACGGTGATGCGCAGGCGATCTCCCAACTTCTGGAACTTGCCTTCCAGAACATAGTCGACGTGCATGGCGCGGCCGATGGCCAGGGAATCCTGCTTTGCATCCGCATAGTGCAGGACTGTGCTCAAGGGCTCGATAGAAAGCTGTATGCTATTCCCCAATTTCGTGATCAGCGCGTCGGCGATGCCCAGGCCGATGTAGCGATCGTCCATGTCCGCGCTCAAGGACCGGAATGGCAGCACCGCCAGCGTGGTGTTCCCTCCATGAGCCACTGCCGTCTTGGTTCCCTGCGCGGGTTTGAGCAACAAGAATCCAGTAGCGATTAGCAGGCCAACGGCGCTTAGCGCCACGAAGAACTTGTAGGGCAGCCACTTGGAAATGTGGCGCCGGGATTCAGGCCCGCGCAGTTCGGCGGCCTGCGAAAAGGGGACGCCCGGGGGGACGGGAAGAGAGGCCTGGCTCGGTTCCTGGGGAGCATCGTCGACCATTCGGACAGCGCCGATGAAGCGATAGCCTCGGGTATGTACCGTCTCGATGTACCGGGGCGTTTTCGGATCGTCGCCGAGTGACCGCCGAAGCTTGCCGACTTCGCGCGTCAGGGCGTTCTCTGTGACGGCGACATCCTTCCAGACGGCGTCCAGGAGTTCCTTCTTGTCCACCAACCGGTCCCGGTTCTCGATGAGGTAGGCGAGTAGCAGAAATGTCTTCGGCTCCAGCGGAAGTGCCGCGCCGGCTTTGTAGACCTTGAAATTGCGCGGCTCAACCCGAACGTCATCGAACTGAATCGAAGAAACGCCGTGATTCGTCATGGTTGGATCAACAACCGCACAAAAAACGCATCTTTTCGTCAGTACCTGGGCGCCGGTCTGAGATTACTCTGGGCCTGCGACATGCCAAGCGGATTCGCATTCAAGAACTTAGACGAGGAACGTTTGGCTTAGTTCCCATTTTTCCAATGTGTACCCGGAGAGAAACGCTGGCCCGAACCGCTTGGTTGGTTGCGGCCTTCGCGACATCATCCAGGGGACAGAGGCCAGCCAACGGAAATGGGGGACAATTTACAGTCCCGTTCGATTTCGCCGCGGACCGCGGATCGCTGCTAGTTCGGGCCCGCATCAACAACCGGGCCGCCATTCTCATTGTGGACACGGGATCCAGCCATACCATTTTGCGACCTTCCGCCGCGGGGGTAAATCCGGCCGAGCTCAGGGCACCACGAGTTGGTGCTGGTGTGATTGGCGACGCGGTCGGCCGGGAAGTCACGCTCGAGGTCGGCCAGCGGGTCTGGCAGCGGCGGCGCGTCTCGGTGATGGATCTGTCGGCGGCGCTTTCTGCATATCAGGAAAAGATCGATGGACTCCTGGGAATCGACTTCTTTCTGGAATTCTCGCAAGCCGTAATTGACCTGAACAAGCGTGTCTTCACGTTCATCTCCTGAACCAAGGCGCTGCGGCGCCACGCCGTTCGGTGTGAATCAGGTATTGGGACAGACCGCTTGCGCCGAATCGCATACAGTGGGAATAGAGCTTTTTTGAAATGCGGACTGTTCGGAAAATCCTGCTGTGGGGATGTCTGGCATTGGCCGGTCTCGCAGCTTGTGCTTACACCGCCGACGACCTCTGGGCCCGCTTCCGGGGGCGTCCTGTGGAACAGATGAAAGTGGATCGTGTCTACTTGGCGATGAACCATTGGAACCAGGTAGAGTACTCGCTCGGCACCCCGATCATGCAGACCTGCGTCGACGCGCTGATGCCGCATTTTGGTCTCGTGCCGTGCTGGTATTTGCGGCGGCACACCCTTCAGCAGGTCAAAACATTCTAAACGGGCTAGACGGCGCCGCGTTCTAGTGTCGAGAGAAGCCTTTCGACGCTAAGTGTCCGATGACAATTCCCACTAAGATCGGAAGGAGAACCAGTGCACCAATCGACAACCAGTACGTACGAACAGAAGAATCGAACACGAGCAGCCTCCGCGTGGGAATGAGTGTATCACAGCCGATGTGATGTGTATTCGTCCTCCTACTGCACCACGCCATGCCGCCGCAAAATCTCGAGCGTCTTGTCGATCGGCAGTGCCTCCACCGTATGGCCTCGTCCCGTCGTGGTGGTTGCGCGGAGCAGGGAATTGTAGATGGCTTCTTCAGTGGCGTCGATGGCTGCTTGGAACAAAGGCGACATGGCGTCGTTGTCCAGCAACTCGCGCGCATGCGAAGTCGTGAACGCAATGGCGTAATCGCCGCTGCCGTTGCTTCCTGACGCGCCGGTGCGGCCGAGGCCGAGCATGGTGCGCGCGGCCAGCCGTTTCAGATTGCGGGCATCGATGGGCGCGTCCGTCGCGACTACCATGATGATGGATCCTCGGCCGCTGTTGCGCTCCGGGTCCGGCCCTGCCAGTTCCGCGCCAACAGGTACGCCCGCGATGGTGAGCGCCCCTCCGAAATTAGTCTGCACCAGCACGCCCACCGTGTAACCAGCCGGCACGCGGCGCGACGCCGTTCCAATGCCGCCTTTGAAACCCAAGGCCACCGTACCGGTACCGGCTCCCACTGCGCCTTCTTCCACCGCGCCGCTCCTGGCGCCCCGAATCGCCGCGAAAACGTCATCGCGCCCCACCGGCCGCGAGCGGATGTCGTTTAGATAGCCATCGTTGGTTTCCGCCACCACTGGATTGATGGACTGCACGCTTTCGTTGCCAGGTAATGCGAGCATGTAATCCACCAGCGCGTCGGCCACGCGCCAGACATTCAGCGTCGATGTCAGCAGGATGGGCGTCTCAATCTCGCCCAGTTCGTTTATCTGCGTCGATCCAACCAGTTTCCCGAACGCGTTGCCAACGAACACCGCGGCCGCCACCTTCTCGCGAAACAGGTTGCCCGTGTGTGGCAGAATCGCCGTGACGCCGGTTCGAATATCGTCGCCTCGAATCAGCGTGGTGTGACCCACCGCCACTCCCGCGACATCCGTGATCGCATCGAGCGGCCCGGGCGCCAGAACCCCCACCTTTATTCCGAGATCACGCGCTCTGGGACGGACCTGCTGCGCAGCCACAAGTTCAAAAATCAACAATAGGCACGCGGATGCGCGCAACAGCGCCGTCACTCCAGCGCCAGATACGCCATCCGCTTGAACTGATCGGCGGCGGGAATATCTTTCGGCGGCAGAACGTTAATTAGGAACACGCCGAACATGTGCTCCTTAGGATCGATCCAGAAGCTGGTTCCCGCCGCGCCGCCCCAGTTGTATTCGCCCTCCGAACCGACCGAGCCAACTTTCCCCGGCCCCAGGTTGACGGCGAAGGTCAAGCCAAATCCGTAGCCGTCTTGCAGCACGCCGGTGCGCGGCAAATTACCAAGATCGTCGGTATGCATCAGCTCCACCGATTTACGCGCTAGAATGCGCACGCCATCCAGCTGGCCGTCGTTCATGAGCATCATGCAGAAGCGCGAGTAATCGTCCAAGGTCGAGACCAGCCCGGCGCCGCCCAGCAACAGTGCCGGCTTTTTCTTGAAGCTCTCTTGCGCCGGCGAAGTGGATGGCTCGATGCCGCTGCCACTCTTCTTGGGCGCATAAAGTACCGCCAGGCGTTTCCATTTTTCTTCCGGCACGAAGAACCCGGAATCGGTCATGCCCAGCGGCTGGAAGATACGCTCGGCGAAAAACTGGTCCAGCGTTTTTCCCGAGAGTACTTCCACCAGACGTCCCAGCACGTCGATCGAGTAGCCGTAGCGGAACATCGTGCCTGGTTGATCGTTTAGCGGAAGGCTCGCCAAGCGCCGCACCGCCTCGCCCAGATCGAACGGAACCAGCGGCGCTCCTCCCATCATCTCGATTTTCTTGTACGCATTCTCGCCGCTCTCGTCTTTCGGTCCCGCATAGTCGAGACCAGTGGTGTGACGGAACAAATCGCGCACGGTGATGGGGCGCTCGGCGGGAACGGTGTAGTAAGTTCGCTTGCCCGAAGCGTCGAAAACCTCATGACCCACCCGCATCTTTGTGAAC
>Ga0335083_10004334_pt1 | contig 18105 bp, 14 predicted proteins | sample Lox_Sample_42_FD_206716 | JGI IMG/M metagenome (GOLD analysis project Ga0335083, IMG submission 206716) | Soil microbial communities from Loxahatchee National Wildlife Refuge, Florida, United States - Lox_Sample_4.2 | ecosystem: Environmental > Terrestrial > Soil > Wetlands | place: USA...
ACTCGGCCTTGCGGCCGTCGGAATAGTCCTGATTTCCCTTCGGGCAGCCGGTCAGAAAGACCGCTGCGGCGGCCAGGGCAGGCAGATACATCATGCGGCGCAAACAGAACCTCCGCGGGGTTCCCCTCAGTCTAAGCGAGTCTAGCATTCGGGTTAGGATGCGGCAAGGAAACCGCCTGTTGCCGCTGACTTTCGGTTAGCACGCGCTGTGTGGCGAATGCGTTACAATGCCATGAAAGTTCCCGCCGGGCGCGGCGGAAACCCGCTGGATTCCGTTGCTTGCGGCGCTTCGCAGACGGCGGCTATCATAACGGACCGTGAAATCAGCGACGAAAAAGAAGGAGTGGGAAGGCGTCAAGATCGTCGCGCAGAACCGCGCCGCGGGGTACAACTACGATCTCCAGGACAAGCTCGAGGCCGGTCTCGTCCTGGTGGGGACCGAGGTGAAAAGCCTGCGCGAGGGCAAGGGCAGCCTGCGAGAGGGCTACGCCGAGATTCGTGACGGCGAGGCGTGGCTGGTAAACTGCCATATTCCGGAATATCAGCCGGGAGGCCCGCGGAACCACGACCCCCTTCGGCGGCGCAAGCTGCTGCTGACCCGGCGGGAAATCGACAAACTCATCGCTCAGACGCAGCAGAAGGGCATGACCCTGGTTCCCACCAAGATCTATTTCCGCGACGGCAAAGCGAAGTGCGAGATTGCCGTGGCCAGGGGGAAGAAGTTCCACGACCGGCGCGAATCCGAGCGACAGAAGGAAGCCAAACGCGAAGCCGAAGAGGCAATCTACCGCTCCCGGCGGCGATAAAAGCGAAAGGAACCCATGGAGATTCAACTCGAAGCGCAAGCGTACCCTGCCATTGAGGCCGATGCGCTGGTCACGTACGTTTTCGACAAGGAAGACAAGTTCGACGGAGTGCTCGGCGAGATCGATCGCGCGATGGACGGCCGCCTCAGCTCGCTGGCGAAGAGCGGGGAACTGACCGCCAAGCCGCTCGAGACGGTCCTCGTCCATTTTCCGAAGGGGCTGGCGGCGCAACGGCTGCTGCTGGTGGGCGCGGGCAAGCCGGACAAGTTTGCAGCTGAAGCCGACCTGCGGAAGATCGCCGGAACAGCGCTCCGGTTTCTGAAATCGCGCGGCGTGAAGAGGATCGTCTTCCTGACGCGCGAGGGCCAGCAGGGTCCCGCGGCGGCACAGGCGGTGGTGGAGGGGTTGATCGTTGCCGACTTCGAGTCAGACAAGTACCGCACGGAAAAAAAGAATCGGGCCGTCGATCGCGTCGGTTTGGCGGGCTTCGACTCAGGGGCAAGCGTGAACCAGGCGATCGAAGCCGGCCGCGCGATCGGCGAGTCGATGAATTTCGCGCGCGACATGATCAACGAGCCTTCGAACAAGCTGACGCCGAAGATGCTGGCGGCGCGCGCCGAAGCGATGGCGAAAGAAGCGGGGCTCTCGATCGAAATTCTGGACGAGCGGAAGATCGCCGAGCTGAAGATGGGCGCGCTGATCGGCGTCGCGCAGGGAAGCGTTGAGCCGCCGCGCGTGATCGTTGTGCGCTACACGCCTGCGAATCCGAAGCCGGGAGCGCCGGTGCTCGGGCTGGTGGGCAAGGCAGTGACGTTCGATACCGGCGGCATATCGATCAAGCCCGCAGCCAACATGGAAAAGATGAAGTACGACATGGGCGGCGGCGCGACGATGCTCGGCGCGATGCGGGCCCTTGCGGCGCTCAAGCCTTCCGTGCCCGTGATCGCCGTGATTCCCGCGACGGAGAACATGCCGGGCGGCCGGGCGCAAAAGCCGGGCGATGTGCAAACGGCGATGTCCGGAAAGACCATCGAGGTGATCAACACCGACGCCGAGGGGCGGCTGATTCTGGCGGACGCCGTCTTTTACGCGCGCAAGCTCGGTTGCACGCATTTGATCGACGCCGCGACGCTGACGGGCGCGATCGAAGTGGCGCTCTCGAATGTGCACGTGGGGGCGTTCGGGGTGCCGCGCGACTATCTCGACAAATTCCTCGAAAGCGCGAAGGCGGCGGGCGAAAAAATGTGGCCGATGCCGATGGACGAAGAGTACGAGGAGATGATCAAGAGCAACATCGCCGACATCCGCAACACCGGCAGCGGGAAAGGCGGCGGCGCGAGCACCGGCGCGTGGTTCATCAAGGAATTCGCGGAGGACACGCCCTGGATCCATCTCGACATCGCATCCACATGCTGGGTGGACGAAGGCCGGCCGTGGCTGGCGAAAGGTCCGACGGGAATCGCGATGCGCTCGATCGTCGATTTCGCGATGAAAATGTAGCTAAGCGCGCCATCGGCGCCTCGGAACGGTCACATGCGGTCGGGCGCGTGAATGCCGAGCAGTTCGAGAGCTTTGACGAGCTGATCTTTGACGAGCTGCGAGATGCGGAGCAGGAAGGCGCGTTTCTCGGCGTCCTGTTCGGAGAGAATCGGATGCTTGTGGTAGAAGGCGTTGAAGGCCTGCGCCAGCTCGAAGGCGTAGCGCGCTAGAAACGCCGGCTCCTGCGCGCCGACGGCCGCATCCACGCGCTGATCGAGCGATCCCGCCAGCAGGGCCAAATCCCACAGATCGTCGTTCGCGCCGCCCGCCAGGAATTTCGCCGCGTCGATTTCGCCGCTTGCGATCTTCAGCAGGTTCTCGGCGTCTGCGTCGCCCAGCCGCTCGGTCCCCTTTCGCACAATTCCGTTCACCCGCACGACGGCGTACTGAACGTAAGGTCCGGTTTCGCCTTCGAAGCTCAGCGCGTCCTCGAAATCGAATGCGATGACGGTGGAGCGCGTGAAACGCAGCAGAAAATAGCGCAGCGCGCCAATCGAGATGGCGTTGATCATCTGGTGATACTCGGCGGTTCCCACAATATCGGGATGCCGCGATTCGATCTCCGCTTTCGCTTCCAACTCGAGCCGGTCGATCAGGTCGTCGGCCTTGACGCCCTGTCCCTTGCGGCCGCTGACTTCGATGTAAGGCTTCTTTGCGTCCTCCGGAGGAATTTCGTAGCCGAGTTCTTCGGCGCAGCGAGGCGTGAGCGCAACGACGTTGTAGGAGAAGTGCTGCAAGCGGACGGCCTGCTCCGCGTAACCGAGTGCGTTGAGTCCCGCGGCGACGACCTGCTGCGGATAGGCCTGCCTCGCGTCGATGACGTTGAAGACTTCGTGCGCGTGACCGAAGGGAGGCGCGTCGGGATCGCCGGACTCGCCCGCCGTGACCCACGGATAGGGACCGCGAATATCCGCTTCGAATCGCTGATAGTGAAAATCGCGCCCCAGAAGGCCGAATTTCCAGAGATGGTAGGCGATGTCCTTGCCGACATACGTGACGGTGCCGTTGGATCGCACGATGATCTTGGCTTCGGCGAGCTCGGTTGGTTCCTCCGCGGCCGCCTCTTCCTCTGTTGCGTGCTCCTTATCCGACGGAAGCTGCATCACCCAGCAGCCCGCCGTTTTCCCGGACTGGGCGAATTGAATCGCGCCGCGCTGCTTGAGCATTTCGAAGGCGGCATCCCAGAATTTCAGGTGGAGGATTTCGCTTTCGCGCGAAAGGAGATCGTAGCTGATGCCGAGTCGGTCGAGCGTCTTCAAATGGCAGCGAACGATCGCCGTCGAGACGACTTCGGCCATTTTCGCGGCCTCGCCGTGGCCATCTTCGATCTCCTGCAGGGTGCGCGCGCGAAATTCGAGGCGCGATTTATCTTCGGCGAGCCACTGCGTGACGCGCGTGTAGAGGTCCCAGCAGACGTAGTCGAACTTCGGCTCGGCGGCGAGAGCGCGCACTTCGCCGGGAGTGCGAGGCTCGACGTGCAGAAACCCGAGCACCACGTCGGCGACCTGCACGCCAGTGTTGTCGATGTAGTTCTGGACCTCGACGCGGCGACCCGAATAGCGGAGCAGGCGGGCGAACGTGTCGCCGAGGACGGCGTTGCGCAGATGGCCGATGTGCGCGGCTTTGTTGGGATTGATGCTGGTGTGCTCGACGATGATCTTGGGCGAGTCAGGCTTGGGCGCGACGGCGGCCGGTTGGCCGGCCTCTTCGAGCGCGGCGCGGAAGAATGCGGCACGGTCAAGGAAAGCGTTGAGGTAGCCGCCTCCCGCCACTTCCACGCGGGCGACTCCTTCGACCGGCTTCAGCGAATTCTGAATTTCCTGCGCCAGCAGGCGCGGCGCTTTCTTCAGCCGCTTGGCCAGCTCGAAGCAGACGGGCGAGGCGATCTCGCCCATGGCGAGCTTGGGGGGGCGTTCGGTTACGACCGGGACGTCGGTCTTGTAGCGCTCATGGATATGATGGCGCAGCGCCTTGCGAAAACGGTCGTCGACCGCCTTATACACGTGGCTCCTTTGCTCGAATGAATCCAGCGATTATAGGGAAGGCGGCGAAGTGCGTCAAAACGACGATCCGGGAAAATTGGCGATTAGAATCGCTCGCCGCCATTTGTTTGCAACGACATACGCCGGATTCTAATAATGGAAGTTGGCGATTAGAAATTCGGAGAGCCGTGCGCCGTCCGGCCGCGCGACGAGATGATCTCTGCCGGGGCGGCCCCGCCTTCCGCTCCGCCATCGAGTGTCCGTTTCGTGCATGATTGCTCATGGTTCCATGCTAGAGGGAGGAGAACGGAATGCAAGGAGAAAGGCCTGTGGACTTTGTGGAACCGAAGAGGCGGCGCGAACGGAAGAAGTATCAGAGGCGGGGGCGCAATGTCGTGCAACCCTGGAATCGGTGTGCGAATCTTGATGAGAGGACTGTGCGAACCGAGATGAATTCATCGTCATTCGCATTCCGCGAGCTTGGCGTGCGAGCGGGCATCGCGCTCGCTGTGTTGCTGGGCGCTTCTCTGCTGATGATGGGCGGTCCGTCGAGCGGCCAGCAGCAACCGGCGGCTGCTCCATCGGCGGAGCCGAAAATCTCGACGCAGGTGAAAGTGGTGACGGTGTATGCGACGGCGCGCGACAAGCACGACAAGATCGTCGCGAATCTAAACAAAGAAGATTTCGTGCTGGACGAGGACGGGCGTCCGCAGACGATCACGAATTTCGTGCGCGACACCGACGTGCCGCTGACGCTGGGGTTGCTGGTCGACACCAGCCTGAGCCAGCGGCGGGTGTTGGAATCGGAGCGCAGCGCGAGCTACACGTTTCTCGATCACATGCTCCGCGAGGACAAGGACAAAGCCTTCCTGATTCATTTCGATCATGAAGTGGAGCTGCTCCGGGATTTGACTTCGTCCCGTCCCAAATTGCAGGCGGCGCTGCAATTGCTGCAAACGCCGGAAATGAATCGCGACAGCGGAGGCCAACGAGGCGGCGGTCATGGCGGCGGCACGCTGCTCTACGACGCGATCTACCTAGCGTCGGATGAGCTGATGAAAAAGCAGCAGGGGCGGAAGGCGCTGTTCATCCTGTCGGACGGCGTGGATCGCGGAAGCAAGGAAAGTCTTCAGGACGCCGTTGAGGCGGCGCAGCGCGCGGACACGAGCGTCTATTCGATTCTGTTCGCTGACGACGAGGCGCGCGGGTCCGGCGGCTACGGCGGCCATCGCGGCGGATGGGGAGGGGGACCGGGCGGACCAGGCGGGGGATGGCCCGGCGGCGGAGGCGGGCGCCGCTATCCGGAAGAGTCGCGCCCGGACGGGAAAAAGGTACTCGACCGAATTTCGACGCAGACGGGCGGCCGCCTGTTCGAGGTGTCGAAGAAGCTGACCGTCGATCAGGCGTACGCGCAGGCCGAAGAAGAGTTGAGAAACCAATACAGCCTGGCCTACACGCCGACTCCCGGCGATACGGGAGCGGGCTACCACAAGATCCACCTGACTGCGAAGAACAAGGACATCACGGTGCAGGCGCGGGACGGATACTATTCCGACCGATGATTAGCCGCGTTGCTGTTTCCCGGCCGGATGAGTGGCTTTGAGAATGACCGCTACTGCCACGAGCAAGGCCGTGGCCGCGTTGGCCCAGATCACGGCGGCGGCGTGAAGCAGAAGACCGTAGAAAAGCCAAAGCAGAATACCGGTGAGGTAGAGAAACAGCATCGGATACGACAGATCGTTTCCGCCCTGGCGCCGGATCTTCAGAATTTGCGGCACGAAGGCGACCGTGGTGCAGATCGCGGCGATGGTCCCGATGATTCCTAAGAGGCTCATTTGTTTTCCCGCCTGGCCACGCTTTGTTCAACCGCCTTTGTTCGATCGTGAATGTCTCCGCTTGAGTTTAGGCGACAATCTCTCTAGCCGCATGACTTGCTGCGGGTGACCCTGCGCATCGGCAAGGCGCTTCGCGCCGATCGTTATCCGTCGGACCTGCCCTTCGGGTTCGCTCGGGGCAAGAAGGTCCGACCCCCTAAACACCGCGAGTGAGATCCCGGCCGCGGGCGAAGCCGCGCAGCGGGCGGCAAGAGCGCCCGAGAGGCGCACAGGCAGGAGTGCCTGTGCCATGAAACTCGATCCGCCGGTTGCTCAGCTCATTTGACAGCATCGGAAGGCCAGAATAGTATCGTTTTCTTGCAGCTCCGCAGCGGAAACACCAATCATTCATGAGCCAGTCCGAATCATCCGGCGCAGAGCCCAAGTTTTATCTGACCACGCCGATCTACTACGCGAACTCGCGGCCGCACGTCGGGTCGGCGTACACGACGATCGTGTGCGACGTGATTGCGCGATACAAGCGGATGTGCGGCTACGATGTGGCGTTCGTCACGGGAACGGACGAGCACGGCGTGAACATCGAGCGCGCGGCGGAGAAGCAGGGAATCACGCCGGCGGAATTGGTGGACCGAAATCAGAAGATCTTTCGCGAGCTGTGGAAGCTGCTGGGAATCACGCACACCGGATTCATCCGCACGACTTCGAACGAGCACGCGCGCGCGGTGCAAACGCTGGTGCGGCGCACGCTGCAGCGGTCGCCGAAAGCGATCTACAAGGCGAAGTACGAGGGCCGCTACTGCATCTACGACAATCTGTACGTGAGCGACACGCCGGAGCCGGTGAACTGCCCGACGTGCGGGCGTCCGGCGGAACTGATTTCCGAAGAGAACTATTTTTTCAGGCTTTCGGCGTACCAGGACAAGTTGCTGCAGCTCTACACGGAGCAACCGGACTTCGTGCAGCCGGATTTTCGCATGAACGAAGTGAGGAGCTTCGTCGAGGCGGGGCTGAAGGACGTCTCCATCAGCCGGAAAACGATCAAGTGGGGCATTCCGTGGCCGGGCGATCCCGAGCATGTGTTCTACGTGTGGTACGACGCGCTGACGAGCTACATGAGCGCGATCGGCTACGGCGAGGGCGCGGAAGGCAGTGCGGATTTTCAGAAATACTGGCCGGCCGACGTTCACATGATCGGCAAGGAGATCATCCGGTTTCACGCGGTGTACTGGCCGGCGTTTTTGATGGCCGCGGAGCTGTCGTTGCCCAGGCAGATTTTCGCGCACGGCTGGCTGCTTTTCGAGCAGGAAAAGATGAGCAAGTCGAAAGGCAACGTCGCGTATCCAGAGCCGATCGTGAAAGTGCTCGGAAACGACGCGCTGCGGTATTACCTGCTGCGGGAGACGGTCTTCGGGCAGGACGGAAACTTTTCGCGCGAGGCGCTGGTGACACGCTACAACGCGGACCTCGCAAATGGATTGGGCAATCTCGCGAGCCGCGTGCTGGCGATGATCGAGAGCTATTTCGAAAGCCATGTGCCGGAGCCGACATCGGATGAATCAATCACGAAGTTTGTCTCCGGCCCGATCGAATCGATCGTGCGGCAGGAATTCGACGCATTTCGGTTTTCGACCGCGATGCAGGAGATTTGGCGGTTCATATCGCAGGTGGACGCGTACCTCGTGCAGGAGAAACCTTGGAAGATCGCGAGCGATCCGATTTATCGAGGCCGGCTTCGCGAGGTGTTGTATTCGGCGGCCGAGGCCTTGCGCATCATCACGGCGCTGGCGCATCCGGTGCTGCCGGACGCTACGCAGGAAATCTGGCGCAGCCTGGGGCAGGCGGGACGGCTGGCGGACTATCCGCTGGATCAGTTGCGCTGGGGCGGATTGAAACCCGGGACGCGCATTTCAAAACCAGAGTCGGTGTTCCCGCGCGTGGAATACAAAGAGGCTCACGAAAGGATCGAAGCGATGGAGAACGAAATACGGAATCCGGTACCTTCGGCGGGGCTTGGGGCGGGCGCACAAGGGGCGCCTGCGGCGGCTGCACCGACGGGGGACGGCAAGATCACGATCGAGGATTTCGCGAAGATCGAGCTGCGCGTGGGGGTGGTCAAGTCAGCGGAGCGGATTCAGGGTGCCGATAGGCTGTTGAAGGTACTGGTGGATATCGGCGACGAGGTGCGGCAGGTGCTGGCGGGAATCGCGCTGTCGTATGCGCCGGAGGATTTGATCGGGCGCAAAGTGGTGATCGTCGCGAATCTCGCGCCGAGGAAGATGCGCGGGCTCGAGTCCAACGGAATGCTGCTGGCGGCGTCGGCGGGCGCGGACGGAAAGCCGGTGCTGTGCACCTTTGCGGAGGAGATTGCGGCGGGCGCGAAGGTGAAGTGACTGGCCGACAGGGCCGCTAAGCCTGAGCGGGCCCGCCGCGGCGAACGAGCCGGAAGTCTTTGTGGTCGCGCAGAGCGACGACTTGCTGCGAGTAAAACTGCGCAAAGGATGGCGCTCTGCTCCGTCTGTCTTATGTCGGACCTGAAGGTCCGACCCCCTAAGAATGAAGATCATCGACTCGCACGCACACTTGGAATTCGCACAGTTCGACGAAGACCGCGCGGCGATGCTGGAGCGCGCGCGGGCGGCGGGCGTCGAGACGCTGCTGGCGATCGGCAGCGGCACGAGTCCAGCGGAGCGGCTCGACGCGGCAATTCCGTTTGCCGAGCAGCATGACTGGATCTACGCGACGGTCGGCATTCATCCGCACGACGCGAGCGCGGCGACGGAGGAGCATTTCGCGCGGCTCGACGAGCTGGCGCGGCATCCGCGCGTGATCGGCTGGGGCGAAATGGGCCTCGACTACTACTACGACCATTCGCCGCGGGACGTGCAGAAGCAAGTATTTCGGCGCCAGCTCGGACAGGCGCGCGGTGCGAAGCTACCCGTGATCATTCACTGCCGCGACGCGTGGGACGATTGCCTGGAAATTCTGGAGCAGGACTGGAAGCCGAGCGGGCTGGGCGGGATTTTTCACTGTTTCACGGGGACGATCGAAGAAGCGCGGCGCGGGCTGGAGATGGGCTTTCTGATTTCGTTCGCTGGGAACGTGAGCTATCCGAAAAACCAGCCGATCCGCGATGTGGCGGGGGAGATTCCGCTGGAGAAGATGCTGACCGAGACAGATTCGCCTTTTCTGGCGCCGCAGGGACGGCGCGGCAAGCGGAACGAGCCCGCGTTTGTGGTTGAGGTAGCGCAGACGTTGGCGAATGTGAGAAACTTACCGGCCAACGAGTTAGCTGCCGCCACGGCGGCGAATTTCCGAAGACTGTTCGGCTTGGATGTGAGGGACTCCGGGCCGGGCTAGACGCAGGGACGAGACACGGGATGGCATTCGCTGTCCAAATCGCCAAGGGAATCTTCGACCTGGTGCGAGACGATCTGGCGCTGGTGGAGCGCGAGATCGCCGCACAGGGGGAAGCCGCGATCGAGCCGGTGGCGGAAATCGCGGGATACCTGCGAGAAGGCGGCGGCAAGAGGCTGCGGCCGGCGCTGCTGCTGCTGGCGGCGGGGGCTTCGGGATATCGAGGTCCGAGCGCGATCCGGCTGGGCGCGGTGATGGAGATGATCCACAGCGCGACGCTGGTCCACGACGACGTGATCGACGGCGCGCAGACGCGGCGCGGGCGCCCGAGCACGAACGCCCGCTGGGGAAATCACATGAGCGTGCTGGCGGGCGACTGGCTCTACATGCAGTCGTTCGAGCTGGCGCTGCGCGAGCAGAATTTCGCGATTCTCGAAATCCTGATCGAGCTGACGCAGAACATGGTAGAGGGCGAGCTGCTGCAACTGACGCGGCTGGGGCGAATCGATCTGACCGAGGCCGACGCGACCGAGTTGGCGTACCGCAAGACGGCGTGCCTTTTCAGCGGGTGCGCGCGACTGGGCGCGGTGCTGGGCCGGCAGCCGAAACAGGTGGAAGATGCGCTGGCGGAGTACGGCCGCAATGCGGGGCTTGCGTTTCAGCTGGTGGATGACCTGCTGGACTTCACGGCGTCTCCGGAGCAACTGGGCAAGCCGGTGCTGAGCGATCTGAAGGAAGGCAAGGTCACGCTGCCGCTGATCTTGGCATTGGAAAACGGAAACGCGGCGCGCGGGGCCGAAGGCGAGTCGAACGGCCATTCGCCGAGCGAAGGATCGAAGCTCGTGGCGAAGGTGCTCGAAGAGCGCGGATTTCTGAGCGTGCGCCCGGAGCAGATCACGCGATTGGTGCGAGAGACGGGCGCGCTGACAAGGGCGTCCGATTTGGCGCGCGATTATGTGTGCCGCGCGAAGGCGTGCCTGGAAGAATTGCCCGACTCGGAATATCGCCGGGCGCTGCTGGCGGTCCCCGATTTCATCCTCGAACGGCAGAACTAGTTACCGCATTCCCCTCGTTCGCGGCACACGTCCAGGAAAAAGCAGATTCCTCACACCGGGCTGAACTTCGCCCGGGTTCGGAATGACAGAGCCAGGTCGTTACGCGGTGGGGACGGACGACGTGCGCGGTCCGGCGCTGTGCTGGTTTTCCTGCTGCAGGGATTCCTTCGCGTCCTGAATCAGGTCGGCGGCTTTCCAATCGTTGTCCTCATACCATTTGTAGACGGTGCCTTCGGGACTGATGACTGTGGTGCTGAGGGAGTGAACGATCTGATCGCCTTCGACGTTGTAGTAGAGGCCGAAAAAGTCGGCGACGGCGGGTAGCTGCCTGGCGGGGACAGTGGCGAATTCCCAGCGGTCAAACGGGGCGCCACCGGTGGTTTGATCGAACGTGTGCGCGTATTTTTTCAGAACCGCAGGCGTGTCGTACTTCGAGTCGAAGCTGACGCTCAGCAAGCGAATCTTTTTCGAATCCGCTGCCGGATTCTTCCGCAAGTCGGCGTAGATCTGGGCGAAGTTCTTCGAGACGAGCGGGCAAAAATCGGGAAACGGACAGCGCGTGTAGATAAACGTGACGAGCAGGACGTCGCCCCGGTACGCGCTCAAGCGAATCTGTTTGCCATCCTGATCGACGAAAGCGAAGTCCGGAACTTTTTCGCCCGGCTCCGGCCGGTGCGCCGCGCCAGACGGCTTCGCGCCGCCGGGAGCGGCCTTTTTCGTCACCACGATGTTTTCGAGAAACGCGCCGTCGTTGCTGACGACCACGTCCGCCGTGATCTCGTCGCCGGGATTCAGCGAGGAAAGCGATTTCGCGTCGCGGACGGGATAGGGCATCGTCATCGCGGCCATGAAGCCGGGAATTTCCTGGCCGTCCACGTTGAGCGTGGCCTGCTGCTGATCGATCGATACGACCTTGCCGACGAGGTGATAGCGCTTCGCTTGTTCCTGTGCGGGCGCCGGGCCGCTTTTGCCACAAGCCGCGGGGAACAGCGCCGCGGCCGCAAGAAAGATCAGAGCACGCGTCCGTTTCACGTTTCTTCCATATCTGCCAGGGCGTATCACGATGTCCTCACATTGCCTCCGGCAAATTGTACCGCACGTACCAAGGTTTGAGCATCGCAGGCGCCGCTGCGTCGCTGCTCTTTCAGGAACTGGACGCGAGTATCACCCGCATTCCCTCGACGATCTGGTCGACCGTGGCCTCGTAGGGGAACAAGATTCGCGCGCGCCCCTTTGCATCGAGGCCGTACAGCGTCGTGCTGTGTGCGACCGTATACTTTGCGGCTGAGTCGGGGAGAGGGATGATTTCGTACGAAGCGCCGTAGAGGCCAACCACTTTGTCGATCTCGGACTTGGTTCCGGTCAATCCGATCGCGTCGATCTGGAAGCTGGATAGGTCCTCTTTCAGGACCAAAGGAGTGTCACGCGCCGGATCGACCGTGATGTAGAGCGTTTTGACTCGATGGGAATCGGCACCGAGGCGTGTGTAGACCGAGGAGAGTTTCGAAAGTGTGGTCGGGCAGACATCCGGGCAGGAGGTATATCCGAAGAAGATCAACACGGCCTTGCCGCGAAGTGACGAAAGCTCAAATCGCTGATTGTTGAAGTCGGTGAGCACGAAATCTCCGCCGACCGGCAGGACAGGCAACTCGGCATGACGACACCCGGCCGCCAGCAGCAGGAGCAGCGCAGCAAGCCGCATCCAACCTTTCATCGAATACCCTCCCTGGCCCGAGAACCGCTACTTGACAACGGCGACGACAGGAACCGTGGAGCCGTCGTCAAGCTTCAGCGTCACGTTGATCTTATCGCCCGGCGCCGGCCTGGATTTGAGGCCGAACATCATGATGTGCAGGCCGTTGGGTGCAAGCGTCACTTTGCCGTTGGCGGGGATTTCGATCTTGCTGACGGGAGTCATTGTCATCATTGCCTGGCCGGCGGGCTTGTTCATCGACATCGACGAATCGGATCCGCCCATTGGCTTGTCCATCGAATCCGAGGATTTGGCCATCGAGTCGTCCCTTTTCACCATTTTCATCTCGTGCAGTTCGAGTTTAGCGGCCGCGTCGCTGGAAGCGGAAACGACGGCCTTGGGCTGGGAACCGCGATTTTCGAGCACGAGGTAAAGCGCAGAGTCCATTTTGGACGGGGCCGGCATGCGAACCCACGCGTCGTGGGCGACAACGGCGGATTCCTGCGCCGCGACCACACCGGCGAAGGCAAGCATCGCAACGGCGAATACAAGAGAACACAACCAAACGGTGCTGATTTTCATGGCTGAACGCTCCTTTGAGAGATTTCAGAACGCAAGGAAATGACGTAAAGGGCGATGGACCGCCTTTGCGTCTTAGTGAGATGGCTGAATTGCGGCATCAGAAGTTCGTGGTGGGTGTGGTGCAGTGCGGGAATGGTATGCACGATGGAAATGCCGTCCGTCAGAGTTTCGACAATGTCGTCCTCCGACATGCCCCGCTTGAATTGGGAAACGTCGTGGAGATCGATCGGTCTGGCGGGAAGGTTCGGCGCCAAAGGGCCGTCCCCATGCCCCTCGGCGCCATGACAACTGACGCAGCCGTTCTCCTGGTACAATGCGCGCCCCTCGGTGATCGAGGGACGGGTGCAGCCCGCGCCAGCGAGCGCAATCAGCGCGAGCCCGCACCACACGCAGTTCGTTTTTCCCATCAGTAGTGAAAGCGCCAGCGAAACTCCGCGTAGACTTCGCGCGGGTTGTTGAAGTGAAAGCCGCCGAACGTCAGGCTGTTGTCGATCAGCAAGTGGTTGTCATTGACGTTCAGCGCATTCACGGAAGCCGAGAAGCGCTCGCCGAATTCCTTGCCGAGCGCGAGATCGATTTGCGTGTGCCCCGGCAGATACGGAGCCTGGAACGGGGAGCCGTCCATGCCCGCTTCGCCGTTGGAGAAGCCGGAGCCGTAGTAGACGTTCGCCGCGGCGTAGCTCTGCCACGGAAGGGTCGTGTTGAAACCGACGTTGAACGTGTTGCGCTGATCGTGATCGAGCGCGGACCAGTCCGGCGGATCGCCGGGCGCGATCAAGCCGCCGGTGAATTCTCCGGCCGCCTGCGCGATTTGATTGGAGTAGGCCAGATGGATGTCCGCCCGATTCCAGAGGCGGGGTGAGCGAATCGTCAATTCGGTGCCGCGAATCCGGGAATCGGCGATGGTGACGGGAATGAAGACGCTCGATTCGCCGATATTGTTGTGGTCGAGGAAGTTCACGCCTCGCGTTTCGAAGTAGTCGATGTCGACCGACCAGTTTCGAACGGGAATCGTGACGCCGAACTGATGTTCCTCGTCACGCTCGCCGAGCAGCGGCAGGAAGGAGCACTCGTTGGACTTGCAGAGGCCGATGAGCGGTCCGCTGAGCGTGACGAGCGGCGGCGGCTGGTAGAACTTGCCCCAGAACGCGCGAAAGACCCAATTCACGCGCGGGATTTTCAGCGTGCCTCCGATGCGCGGGTAGGTGGTGTTCTCAGTGACGCCGCCGGAGAAATGAGTCGCGCGCACGCCGCCGATCAGCGTGAGCCAGGAAGTAACCGTGAATTTATCGGCGGCGAATAAGGCGGTGTCGTTGCCGGGAATCGCGTCCTTTTCGTGAACCGGAAGCGGATTGCTGCCGTCCGTGAAGACGAGATCGAAAAGCTCATTCTGACCGGCAGCGAAGGAATAGATTCCGAACTGCATGTCGTTTTTCGGCGCGTGATAATCGAGGACCGCTTGCCCTCCGCCGTAATTCGTGGAGAAGACGGCGGTCGTGGCGACGGGAAAGTCGTTGGCGGGGCTGTGATAGCCGGCGCTGTTGTAGTGGTAGAACGGCGAGACCGTCAAGACCGCGTTCGGGTTGAACGTATGCACCCAGGAAAACAGGGCGTATCCATCCGTTTCGACATCCCAATCGCGCAAGGCGCTGGTGGGCCACTGGGAATTGACGAAGTCATCGGGATTCGGATCGTAGGGGATCTGGTAATAATCCCGGCGCAATTGGCCGTCAAAGCGAAGCTGATCGCTGGAGCCCGCGTTGTACATCAGCGATGTGAACCCACCGTAGCCGTTTGCGGCATCGTGAAAGACTTGCGGAATGGGAGTTTCAAGGCCGAGGTTCGTGCGATTCCCGTTGAGACTGGCGTAGTAAGCGAAACGCGGCGAATGGCCGCCGAAACTGAGCTGGTCATCCGTTTGATAGTAGCTGCCGATAGTGGTTACCAATTCGCCTTCGTCGTTCATATCGAAGCCGGACTTGGGGAGGATGTTGAACATCCCGTAGGTCCGGTCTCCGTATTGAGCGCCATAGCTGCCGCGGAGAACCTCGATGCCGTCGATGTCTCTCGGATGAACGCGTGGCGCGAGACTGGTGGCGATGTTGAGATCCGGGATGGGAACGCCGTCGATGAGCCACGAGGTCTGGTGTCCGCCGCGCATGTGGAGCATGTCGTGGGTCATATAGGAACCGGGCGTGAAATCGGTGACCACCGCGAGGCTGTTCGTCAGATCGGCGCCTGGCGTTTGCCGAATGTCGCTGCGATCGATCGGCGTCGTGGGGGTAAATGTTTCGAGCGCGGACGTGCCCGCCTGAGCTGTGACGACAGCCGTTTGGCTTACGGGGGCAAGCGCGAGCTGGAAATGAAGCACGGAAGACGTATCGGAAGCCAGCGTGAGCGCCTGTTTTTCGGTGCTGAAGCCCGAAGCCTGAACGGTTACGGAGTAGTCGCCAAACGGAACGGCGGGAAACGAAAATTCACCCTCGCCGTTGGTCTGCGCCGATTGGGACCAATCCGAAGTCGCCGATTTGATCTGCACCGAAGCGTTGGCGACCGGGCGGTGCTGCGGATCGTGCACGATGCCGCGAACATTTCCGAAAACGGTGGCTCGCGCGGGGGAAACGCATAGCAGAAAACTCGCGGCGAGCAGAAGTGCAAACACCCTCTGCATAGACTCCTCCAGTGCAATTCGAATTTTTCGGCTGCGGTGGAAAGAGGCTAGGCTCTGGGAGGATTGAACGGCGCCGCGGAAAACCCTTGTGTGAGGGACAAAGATGAAAGCGGAACAGCGGTTCTCGACGACGCGGGTGCAGCGACAGTGGCGAACGCCTCGGGAGCGGTCGGCGCAATCGGAGCGATCAGTCCGAATTCCGGCAGATGTTTGCCGGACTTGCTTGGACAGTGGCACGCCATCGGCTGGCCCGGATGCGAGTGCGCACCGTGCGGAAGGCAGCACATCATCGTGCACGCTGCGGAGTTGCAGGCCTCGGCGCGAGCGAGAAGCGCAAGGGGCGTGGCGAGCAGCGCGGCGATGACCAGGAAGACTTGGGCGCGTCGCATCGCATCGAGGCTAGCACGGCGATGATCGCGAGCGCAACAGCGCAAACAACCCGGCGAAACGAGGCGCCGCGGCGGTTTGCCTTCCCGAGTGCTTAGCGATAGGCTCGGGAAATCGTGCTGCCGTTCAAGCTGATCTACGCGGAAGGCTACGACCTAAACTTGGGCGCGCACGTTTTTCCCTCTCAGAAATACCGGCTGATTCACGACCGGCTGCTCGAGGACGGAATCGCTGCCGAGGGCGATTTTCTGGCGCCGGAACCGGCCACCGATGAGGACGTGTTGCGCGTTCACACGCGGGAGTACGTCCACAGGCTGAAAACCGGCACGCTGAGCCGCGCGGAGGAAGCGCGGCTGGAGGTGCCGTACTCGAAGAAGCTGATCGAAGCGTGCTGGCTCGCGGCGGGCGGATCGATTCTGGCGGGGCGCCGCGCGCTGCAAGACGGCTGGGCGGCGAACATCGGCGGCGGATTCCATCACGCGTGTCCGGATCACGGAGAAGGATTCTGCGTGATTCACGACGTGGCGATCGCGATCCGGCGGCTTCAATCGGAAGGCGCGGTCGCGCGCGCCATGGTGGTCGATACGGACGTGCACCAGGGAAACGGGACGGCGGTGGTTTTCAACGGGGACGAAAACGTTTACACGCTTTCGCTGCATCAGGAAAACAACTATCCGTTTCCGAAGCCGCCGTCGACCGTGGACGTCGATCTTCCGGATGGCATCGACGACGAGAGATATCTGGCGATTCTGGAGAAGCATCTGCACCAGGCGTTCCACGATTTCGCGCCGGACGTGCTGTTCTACGTCGCGGGGGCTGATCCTTATCGGGAAGATCAGCTGGGCGGGTTGGCGCTGACGTTGGAGGGTCTGGCGCGGCGAGACGCGCTGGTCTTCGATTACGCGCGGAGAAATCGCGTGCCGGTGGCGATCACACTGGCCGGCGGATACGCGCGGCGAGTGGCGGACACGGTCACTATCCATGCCGGAACGATCGTGGCGGCACGCGATGCGGCGCAGCACGGCGCGGATCGCGCGAGAACGCAGGCGAAATAATTCCTGGCGCTATGAATGGGGCTACTGGAAGTCGATGAGGACGTCGACGGTGGCTTTTTTCGCATCTTCTTGCAAGAAGCGCCCGATCTTTTCGTAGTGGAAGGGCAGGCCCGAAAACGCCTCCTTGATTCCGCTGGCAACGAATTCCTCGTAGACGCTGCGATCGAACACGGCCCCCTCCGGCATCTTCCATGCCGCGCGGACGCGATGCTCGCCCTCCATTGAGAGACCGGTGAGCACGAGCTTGCCCATGTGGAATTGCGGGCCTTCGGTGATCGAGACCGCATACGTGACGGTCCTCGCTGCGTCGTCGAAGCGAGGAGTCGCGACGAGGTCGACATCGAGATAGCCGCGGCGGGCGTAGGCTTGTCGCACCGCTTCCCATCCGGCTTCGCGTTTCATGCCGTCGGCGGCGTCTCCGTCATGCAAGGGAACGAGAGTGGCAAGCTCAAGCACACCGACCGCGGAGTTGCCGGTCCAGGTCGGCGGGCGCCACGTGAATGCGGAGCCGGGCACGACGAGCACGACAACGGAGACGCGCGGCGCTCCGCCGCTGTCCACGAGATGGACCACCGGCGGATCGAAGCGCACGCGGAGGAAACCGTGCGAGAGGTAAGCCGCCTGCACCTGTTCGACCTCGAAAAGAACGAGAGACGAGCGTGAATACGGCTTACCGACGATATCGCGCAGCCGCGATTGAATGCCGCGATCGCTTTTGGCGAGCGAGTCGCCGAAGTCGACGCTGGCCACGTTCACCGGCAGATTGCCCACCCGAAACTGCTCGATCTGCGCGTCAGACCCCGGAACCGTCGTAAGCACGTGGGACACGTCGCCGTGGAGACCGCGCGTCAGGAGAAGGCCTTCGAGAGCGTTGGCAATGTCATTGGCGACGGAGCCGCCTGCCGGCGAAGTACCGTCGAAGAGCGGAACGGATTTCTTGAGCGCGGCGACCAGTTCGTCGTCCGTGAACCAGGGAAAATTGTCGAACCACGCAGGGACAGCAGGGGCGTCCGTGACCTGAAATTCGGCGCGAACGCCGGCATCGGTGGTCGCGAACCGATATTCGACGGTGGAAAAGCGGCCCGTTTTCGCGAGGTCGTCGGCGGCGCGCTGGAGATCATCGCGCCCGATTTGCGCGCCGACGTG
>Ga0335083_10004336_pt1 | contig 18102 bp, 15 predicted proteins | sample Lox_Sample_42_FD_206716 | JGI IMG/M metagenome (GOLD analysis project Ga0335083, IMG submission 206716) | Soil microbial communities from Loxahatchee National Wildlife Refuge, Florida, United States - Lox_Sample_4.2 | ecosystem: Environmental > Terrestrial > Soil > Wetlands | place: USA...
ATCGTAGAAGCTTTTCATCCAGCCCGCGACCAAAACGGCCAGCAGGCCAAAGGCGGCGATGGCGTAGCGCACTTTGAGTAGAATGAGGGCCCAGTAGAACAGGTAGAGGCCGGCGAAGACCAGGCACGCGAGCTGCGCTGCGGTCTTCGGACGCATCCGGCCACCCAGCAGGGCCAGCGGGGCGAACACAAAGAACAGGAGCCCAGCCGGGTTGGGCAACGGGGACTCAAAGGTGTCCAGGCCATCGAAGAGGACGTGCCAGGGAGTTTGGGCAAATCTGACCGCTCTTCTGACGAGCGTAGGCGAGTGGCGTCCGATCTGGCCTGCGGCGGCGCCAATGTGTGCGGGCGCGACGGGATTCCCAGTTAGCAAATATGCGCGCACCACCCAATAAGCGCCGAACACCAGCAGGATAGCAGCGACGGTGGCTGCAGAGCGCACTCGTTTGGGCTGCTGCCACACCGCGTAGCCGAGAAACAGGAACAGCGGGATTGCGCCGAAGAGCGCCACGTGCTTGATCGAAAAAGCCTGCGACAGAAAAAATGCAGCGGCCAGAATCCAGCGAAAATTACGATCGTTAAGCCAGCGCAGGAACGAGTACAGAGCCAGCAGCTCGAACAACCCGAGCGCCAGATCGTTCTTCATGGCGCTGCCGGACCAACTGAGGAAGGGCAGGGTCGCGGCGCAAACAACCGCAAGCACGGCCGCGCCGTGATCCAATCCGCACACGCGCGCCACGCGGGCCAGGATCAGCAGAAAGATTGGAAAGAAGAGCGCCGACATCATCTGCGCGCCAGGCTGTCCCGCCAGACCATAGGCCAGGGTCCAGAGCATCTCGAAGCCCTGAGGGTAGTAGGAGTATTCGACACCGGGTACCGGACGAAGAGCGTGCGTCAGAGTGTAGAACTGGATGGAAGGCAGGTGCATGGCGACAGGATCGAACGCAATGCTGGGGGCGAGCGCGAGCATGAGGGCGCAGACCGCGGCGACGAATGCAAAGACCATCGCGACCCCCACCAGAGGATGCCGTATCGCCGGCGCTGTTTGCCAGCGTTCGAACAGCGCGCGAAAATCGACCAGCGTCTGCCAGGCCTCGCGCCAAAACAGCAGCAGCGGCAACAGCAGGAATGCGAGAAAAATTGGCGCGTAAAACAGGCGCAGCATTCCGCAGATGACCAGTGCAACGCTGAGCAATCCGGCGCCGGCGCCAAAGCTGACCGGGATTCGCTCCAAGGGACCGGAGAGTTTCAATCCCAGGCAGCGAAATCCGAAACTGCCCATGGCGCTACAGGCGAAGAACGCCGCTGCGATGATGACGGTTGCGCGAGGCTCATAGGCCAGGCCTGCGCCCGCGATCAGGATCGCCAGGGCTAGCGGTTCCCATTTCCATAGAGCGGCTCCACGTATGGCGGTGTAAAGCCACGCGACCAGCGTCAAAGCCGGGACGAACAACAGCACCATGCGATAAAACTGGGGACCGGGGCTGCGGAAATAGTCAAGATGCCAGCGGAACACACTTGCGGTTAGGGCCGCCATGGCCACCACCCAGACGAGCCACAGCGCGGATCGAAGGCGATTCGGCAAGCCTTGATTTTAGCTCAGGGGTGCTGCACTGGCATGGTTGTAGCTGACAGCGGCGATCAACGATAAACTTGAAAATTGCCCCACGCGGAGAATCAGCGGTCGCGGTCCTGGTATTTGGATCCGCTCGCAGCGCGGCAAAAACAGCAGGCGCACCTGGAGTTGGTGGCGCGTTGGGCTGGCAAGGGCGACGGCCGTTTGCTGAAGACGGACCTTTTTGAAGAAGCCAACGGCGCCGATCAGTTGCTGTTTGATCTGTGCGGCGACTACGGCCGTGCCCTCGGGTTCGATCACGACTTCGCAACTGTAGCGCAAGCCAGTCTGCGACGTCCGGACGGCGCGGCAATTAGTTTTCTTGCGTGCGACGCGCGTTGCATTCCACTCGAGACTGGCTGCATCGATGTAGTGGTGTCGAATTCGACGCTGGATCACTTCCAGAAGAAAAGCGACTTCGCCGTGGCCCTGGAGGAACTAGCGCGGATACTGCGGCCCGGAGGCGTCCTGATTCTCACCTTGGACAATCCGCTGAATCCGCTGTATTGGCCGCTGCGATGGCTGAGCCCGGCCGGACCTTTCCGCTTGGGGTACACGCCGTTACCAAGCGAGCTGCGGAGACAGCTTAATCGAGCGCGCTTGGAGGTGGTCGATTCGGCCAGCCTGATTCATAATCCGCGAGTTGTCTCAACGCTATTGTTTCTGGCGATACGGCGCGTGTTGGGCCAGCGGGCCGATCCGGCGATCCGGGGAATGTTGCGCTGCTTCGCCGCGCTAGGAAGTCTTCCAACGCGCCGATTCACTTGTTGCTTTTACGCCGTGGCTGCGCGCAGACGGGATTAGTGCTCGTGCCAAGGGATCAGGCGGGCTTCCAGCCGCTGGAAGCTCCAATGCAGTATGGCGCCGAGTGCGGCAGCTACCGTAACACCGACGTACAGCTTTGCGATAGTGAAGGTCTGCCAGGCGCTCCAGATCAGACTGCCCAGGCCGTTTTGGGCGCTGACCAATTCGACCGACACGGTGATGACCAGAGCGCGGCCCAGCGCCAGGCGCACGCCGGTGAAGATTTGCGGGAGCGCCGAAGGCACGTAGACCTTGCGCCAAAGCGCCCAGCGATCCGCGCCATAGTTGACCGCCATTTCGACGAACGCGCGGTTCACGCTGGTCACGGCGTCCATGGTTTGAATGGCCATGGTGAGAAAGCAGCCGGCGGCGACCAGCATCAGCCGGGCCGTCTCGCCCACGCCGAAGAACAGCATCAGCATCGGGAGCAGCGCCAGCTTAGGCGTGGAATTAAGAGCCGAAATCAGCGGCTCCGTGGAGCGGCGAACCCAGCCGACGGTTCCCATGAGAAGGCCGAACAGTGCGCCCGGAAGCGCACCGGCGAAAAGTCCGGTCCCCATTCGAGCCAGCGTCGCGCCGAGATGTCTCAAGAGCTCGCCGCTCGAGACCATTGTTGCGGCGGATGCCAATATGGCGGTGGGTGGAGGAAAGAACAGGGGATCGATCCAACGTAACGCCGCGCCCACTTGCCATAGGACCAGGACCGAAGCGGGAAACCAAAGCGCGAAAAGTGCTGCCCTGGTCTTCATGCGTCCAGCTTACGGACTTGCTGGAGGAAGCGCGTGTCCACCATCTGATCCACCGTCACGCCTTGAGGACAGTATCCCTTTCGGGCAAACCAGTCGGTCAGCAGGCGAATGCTTTGGCGATCAATAGCACCGTCGGGCGTCTCGCCGCTGCGGCAGGACAGTCGCGCCCGAGCGAGGTCGAATCCATTGGAGCGCGCGAAGTCATCCAGGAACTGAGGCGTCTTACCCTGCGCGAAATCGCGAGCTCCTCGCAGCAGAGCCGCCAGGAACCGGACGCCAACCTCGCTTTTGCTTCCGAGCAGGTTGCCGCCGAAATACATGAAGGTGAATTGAAATTCGGGAAGAACCTCGGCCACGCCGATTCCGCGAACCAGACGGGGGTTCTCCGCGATGGTCTGCGCGCTGAATTGTTCGGGCGCGAGAAAGGCGTCCACGCGGCCGTTGATGACCGCGGGAACGGCTTCGGAAAAACGGATAGCTTGAATGTTAACTTCGTCCAGCGGCAGGCCGGCATTCGAGAGCAGTGTTTCGAGATAAAATTCGGCGGCGTTGGAGCGGCTGTTGATCGCCAACTGCTTGCCGCGAAGTTCTTGCTTGAGGCGAGGCAAGCTAGCCAGTCCGCGCGGAAACCTGGCGCGGTTGCCGTACAGAGTGCCGGTATCGGAACAATCCGGGGTCATGCGGCGGCGGCCCGCGACCAGACGGACCTGCGCGCCCTGGGCGACGGCGCTCGGCAGGGCGGCGGGTAAGGCTCCGAAGGCGACATCCATCTTGCCGCCCGCCAGCAGGACGATGGTTTGAGCACCTTCGTCCACGGGCAGCAACTCCAACTGAAGGCGGGCGTCGGAAAAATAGCCGGATTCCAGCGCCAGATAAAAGGGCGCCATATAAAGCGTGGGGCGCAAGGACACGCGTACTTTGTCCAACGCTCCGGCCGCTCGATTGCGGCGACAAGCCACCGCCAAGCAAGCGGCCGCGCCCGCCGCGCCCAGAAAGGTTCTACGAAGCATGAGCGCTCCGTGCATTTTCGCGGACCAGATGCAGCGGGAGCACTTTTCCCGAAAGGGTGTTGAGCGGTTCGGCGACCAGGACCTCAATGGCGTTGGCGTGCGTCCAGGTTCGCGCGGCCAGAGAGCCCCCATACACCTGGCGCAGTTCGTCGAGGAAGCATTCCCGCGCGCGCTCGAGTGAATCCAACTTGAGGCGCGGGCTCAAACGCAACGAGAGTGTCGTATCGGCGCCCAACTCGCTCTGGACCAATTGGCAATCTCCAGGGCCGCCTCCCAAACGCCGCGGCAGTACGTCTTCGATGAGTCCGGCCAGGTGGGTACCGAGCAGCGTTATTCCGAGCCCGGTCAGTTTCCCATAGCTGTGAATATCGCTGACTTGTACGGTAAGGCCCGCTTGGGAGTAAGAACAATCGCAGGCCGCCGGTTGGATTACGCCGCAATCCTGCATGTCCACGTTGATAAAGAGGTGCGGAGCGGAGGCTAGCAGGGTAGTGAAGAGGATGGCATCGACGTCCACATCGGCGAAAGGAGCGCGGCGGCGGTAGTTGATGGCGGCCACCGAATCGCGGAACAGGTGTACGCAACTGCGGTTGACCATTTGACGGCAGCCGCTGCCGATGCCACCGATTTCGCTGATGCCGTAGTGCGAAGTGGCATCGCAGCCGGCCGCCTTCAGGACCGCTCCTTTGGCATCGCTGAGCGGTTCTCCGTTGAGCAGGAACTGAGTGCCGCGAATGTCGAAGCCGTGTTCCACAGCGGCACGAGCAATGCGGGCGCCGGCGCTCGCGGTGGCGCCTACCACGCAGGCAACTCCAGCGGCGCGGCGGCGCGCGATCCATTCAGCCACCGGAGAAAAATCATTCCAAGGCAATTGCCTGGGCATCGGGACTGAGGCGCCCAGTGTCTTGGCCCAAAGCACCAGCGCGTAGGTGGACAGGCGGTAGTGCGGTGAAGAGCGCCAGCTCCCTCCAGGTACGAACCAACGCTGGACGGGCGTGCCCGCGCGCACGGCCCGCAGGCAGGGATTCAGCCCAGTGGTGGAGGGCAGAATGGCCTTGATCTCCGCCTGGGCGCGGCCCGCCAAATCGAATTCCCGGCAGCGCAGCGCGTGATGGGATTCGCGGATTACGAACTCGCCAGCCGAGCGAGGGCTGCGTGTACCCTTGCTGCGGCTCCCCCCGCTGGAGGCTATCAACAAGCCTTTCGCCAAAGGATTCCAAAAACTTCGCGCTGTGGACGGGATCTCCTTACCGGACCGAACAATGGGCTTGCTTCCCTTGAATTCGTCGTGGTCCAGCCAGACACCATCGCGGCGCAACTGGAGCAGTGTAGATTCCAAGCCATGGCGCCGCACTGAGTCCGCCAGGTCGCCCTGGTCGCAGCCGGCCAGACGAAACATTTCCCGGTAGGGATGGTTCGGCTTGGAGAAGATGGCCCGGCGAACGGTTTCGAGGAACGTGGTTTCGCGGCGCTCCACCCGTGCGCGGATGGCTTCGAGCGGATTCGGCTCCGAGGGAGCGCGCAAATAGCGAGCGATGCCCGCGGCCATGCGGGCGTAGTAGCTAGCTTCTTGCAGCACGCCGCGCGTCCTCCGCTTCAAAACCCAGCTCCTGGTAAATCCTGCGCTTCAGCACCTGCACTTCATCGCTCCAAGCGGAGGCGGGCCGGCGGGGGCGATCCAGCGCGACGTCGAATTGCGCCACAATGGCGCCAGGATTGCGGCTCATCACCAGAACGCGGTCGCTCAGAAGAATGGCTTCCTCGACGTCGTGGGTGACAAAAATTACCGTCTTATGATTTTGTTCCCACAATTCGAGCAGTTCCTGTTGCAAGGTCCGCCGCGTCAGGGAATCGAGCGCGCCAAAGGGTTCATCCATCAGCAGCAGGCCGGGATTGCTCAGGAAACTGCGGATGACGGCGACGCGCTGGCGCATACCGGCTGAAAGCTGATGCGGGTACGCCCCTTCCCAGCCCGCCAGACCCAGCCGGTCGAGCAGGGCGCGCGCGCGTGTCTCCCGCTCCGAGCGGTTGATTCCTTGCATCTCCAGCCCGAAGGCTGAATTCTGAAGCACCGTCATCCATGGAAACAGGCTGTAGTCCTGAAACACCAGCAGGGCTGGCTGATTGCGGCGCGTGGGTTGGAAGATGCGTTCCACGACGCCGCTTTGAGGCTGGATCAGACCGGCCAGAGTGCGGAGCAGCGTCGTTTTTCCGCATCCACTGGGTCCGACGATCGAAAGAAATTCGCCCGAGCGCACGTCCAGCGACACGTTGCGCAGCGCGGTCACCACTCGTTCCCGAGTGGCGAAGCGGACAGTCACGTCCTGACAAACGACATTCACCGAAAGGAGCAGCTCCAGCCGATAGTGCTCAACAACCCCTTAGACAGCTTCAAAAACTGAGCGGCTTTGCCAGAGTTTAGCAGATCGCTGGCGTGGCAAGCCAGGAATTGAACCCGCCGGCGGAATGCATCGAAGGATTTTGGGACTAAAAGCCTCCGTGATGCTACACTGAGGATTCTTTCCCGAGCTCTGTCAATGAACATTCGGCGTGTCCTGATTGTGATCGCGTGTCTCGCGGGACTTTCGACCGGCCATTCGGTGCTGCGTGCGCAGGATCGAGCGCGGTCTGTGTGGGACGGCGTGTACACTGAAGCGCAGGCTCAACGCGGGCTTCCGCTGTACAACCAACATTGCCTGGATTGCCATGGCGACGATCTAGAGGGTGACGCCGAGACACCCGCACTCAAGGGTGGCACGTTCCTTACCAATTGGGATGGACAGAAGCTGGGCGATTTATTTACGCGCATCCACCGGGACATGCCGCTGAATTTCGAGGCCGGCAAGTTAAGCTCGGCCGTGGTTGCGGATCTGCTGGCTTATATTTTGAACATCAACCAGTTTCCTCCGGGTTCAAAGGAATTGCCGCACGCCGCCGAGGTGCTGAACGAGATCCGGTTTGAGGCGCAAAGGCCGGAAAAGAAGCGCTAGCGTTCGGCCGGGACCGCGGGGTCGGGCGTGAGCAGGCGCAGGTTGCCCCCGTCCAACTCCCAGCCAGCTTCCGCCAGGCGTTCGGGGGCGGCGCTGAATACGATCTGAAATACGTTGCGTTGGTGCGAAGCGGGCAAGGTTTTGCCTTGGCGCGGCGAGACCACCGCCAGATACCTCAGAATCGTGTAGACATTGGCTTCCTCGGGTAGCTGCCAGTCAACTTCCTGGGTGCAGAAGCGCACGCGCGAGCCGTGCTCGGACATGTGCCAGGCGAGAAACGAGCAGCAATCTACCATGGACTCGAACCAGGCCGCCTGCGCCTCGGGAACATTCAGGTCGAGAAAGAATGCCACCATTTGTTCCTGATCGCGGGCGAATTCGCGTACTTGCAGGTCGCCGGTGTGCGCGGTGGCTTTCCAATCCACATGCCGGGCGCTTTCGGAGATTTCGTAGGGGCGGATGCGGTAGAAGTCGCGCCCCTGGCCGCGATAAAAGGAGGCAATTTCGCCTTGCAGCGAGACCAGCAAGTCTTCGAAACCTGGCTGCGGATCGATGCAGGGGTAGACCAGTACCTCGCGAGCCAATAGCACGCTGATGCGGCGCTCGGCGAAACCGAACGGAAAGCGCGTGGAGAAACGGAAACTGTTCTGGCGATAAGAACCGCGGCGAGCGAAGAAGAGTTCGACGGGTTCCTCGGCTCGCGCGCCGCCCGGGATCACTGGGAAATACAGGGGCGCGGCCAGGCCGCTTTCAGGCGAAGCTGTGAGGTGGATGGAGAACGACGGCATCCAGCTTTTGGTATTGCGGACCACGATGCGTCCCAGCAGCTTGCGGCCCGCACAGATGTGATTGGGCAGCAGGAAATCGACCTCCAGGCCCGCCAGCGAGAGGCGGCTGACGAAATCGGAAACCAGCAGCGTCGCAAGCAAGACCGCCAGGATGAGGAACAGCAGATTGTTGGCGGAGGCAAAGGCGGCCAGCGCGATCAGGAGGCAAGTCAGAAAGAAGATCAGGCCTTCACGGGTAACCTGCTGGCGGGCGCCGAGGTCGAGCGTGTTTTGAAGGCGGGACAACGGGCCGGGCATAGATCCATTGTCGCTCGGGAGCTGTGCCCCTCAGGCAGCCGAGTCGGCGCTGACGCTCTCGAGCTCAAACGCCTTGCGAAGCTGTAGCGCTACGTCGGCGAACGCCTGCCGGCCGGTTGGTAGAGCAGCAGCGAAGCTGAAGAATCCGTGGGGCATGCCGGCGTAACGCTTGATCTCCACCGGTACATGCGCGGATTCCAGGCTGCGTCCATACTCTTCGGCTTCATCGCGCAGGGGATCGCACTCGGCGGTGAGAATAAAGGCCGACGGTAAATCGCTCAGATTGGAAAACAGTGCTGGGGATGCCAGCGGATTCAGCTTGTCTTGCTCGTTTCGCAAATAATGCCCCATGAACCAAATCATGGACGCCTTGGTCAATAGCGGGCCCTCCGCGTTTTCCTCGATGGAGGGCGAGAGCATGCGCATGTCGGTGCCTGGATAGATCAGCAACTGGTGCACGAGCTCCGGCCCTTTCCGGTCGCGTGCGATGTGGCAGACGACGGCGGCCAGATTGCCGCCCGCGCTGTCGCCGCCCACGGCGATTCTGCGGCGATCGATGCCCAGTTCGCCGGCATGGGCCGCGATCCATTCCGTCGCCGCATAACTGTCCTCTACAGCCGCGGGGAACTTCGCCTCGGGCGCCAGACGATAGTCGACTGACACCACCACGCACGGCACTCGGTTTGCCAGCGTCCGGCAGGCAGGATCGTGACTCTCCAGGTCTCCCAGCACCCACCCGCCGCCGTGAAAATAGACCAGCGCGGGCGCGGGAGTGGGAACGTCGGGCGTGTAGATTCGAACTGGAATCTCGCCGGCGGGTCCGGGGATCTTGAGGTCCCGAACCTGGTGAACCGGCTCGACACCGATTTGCTTACGCGCTTCGAGCATCATCTTAGAACGGTCACGCGCAGCTTGCGGAGTCATCGTTTCGAGCGGTTGTAGCGTGGTGATGCCCAGGGCATCGAGAAGAGCTTTGGCTTGTGGGTCTAGTGGCATGGCGATGGCTATTTTACTAAACGTCGTCGGCGAACGTCTCGCGATTGATTGGGGCCTGGCCGGACTATAAGCCGGTTTCTGTACCCTTGCGGGCGGCGGTCATTCCTCTGGGCCGGCCATTACTGACCGGCTCGTGCAACCTACCCGAGAGTCGAACGGAGCGGGCCGCTCCTCCCCTCCTATTTGGTCTTGCTCCGCATGGGGTTTGCCGTGCCGGACGAATTGCTCCGCCCGCGGTGCGCTCTTACCGCACCTTTTCACCCTTACCGCCGGCCACGCCGTGAAGCGCAAACCAGCGGCGGTATATTTTCTGTGGCACTTTCCGTGAAACTCGCTTGAGCGAGTCCCCCCGGCCGTTAGCCGGCATGCTGCCCTATGGAGACCGGACTTTCCTCCCGATGGGCGGTTTGCACCGCTTTTCGAGCGACCACCCGTCCGGCCAGGCCCACTGTTATTTTCGCAGAAAGAGTGCTCGACGCGTTGATTCGCTGATTATGAACTCCCGATAAATACTCCCGTCAAAAATACTAACGCGCCGCCTAAGCCCACCTGCAGCGCGGCCGACAGCGGTGGGGTTTCCATGTAACGGTGGCGTATCCAAGTGATGACACCGAGCTCGATCAGAACCACCACCATAGCTGCGGTCATGGCGGCGTGGAACTCCGTGATCAGGAATGGCAGTGTGTGGCCGATGCCGCCGAGCGCGGTCATTAAGCCGCAGATGATGCCGCGTGCCCAGGGGTGTCCGCGGCCGGTCAAGCTGCCGTCGTCCGATAAGGCTTCGGCGAAGCCCATGCTGATGCCTGCGCCGACCGAAGCCGCCAGTCCCACGCGGAATGCGTCCCAACTGCTGTGCGTGGCGAGCGCGGCCGCGAATACGGGCGCGAGCGTCGAGACCGAACCGTCCATCAGTCCGGCCAAGCCCGGTTGCACGACTTGCAATACGAACAAGCGGCGGTTGGATTCATCTTCCTGGCGCTTGACGTCGGGCTGCAGTTCCTTTTTTTCCAGCTCCTCGGCGCGATTCTCGTGGTGGCGTTCTTCCTGCGCCAGGTCGTCCAGCAACTGGCGCACGCCTGTGTCCTGCGCGCGGGCGGCGGCTTTTTCGTAGAAGCGGCGGCTCTCTACTTCCATGGCCGCGGCTTGGTCGCGCACCGTGTCCAGGCCGAGCGGCTGCATCAGCCAGACCGGCTTGCGATGCACGAATCCACGCACGTCCTGCCGGCGAATGAGCGGGATGTGGTCGCCGAATTTTTCATGAAACAGCTCGATCAGACGGCGGCGATGTCCCGATTCTTCCTCGCGCATGCCTTCGAAGACCGCGGCCGAGGCTGGGAACTTCTCCTTCAGGCCCTCGGCGTATTCCGAGTAGACGCGCTCGTCTTCTTCCTCCAGCGAAATAGCTAGCGCCAGGATCTCGCGCTCCGTGAGGCTGTCGAAGCTCTTCATACGTTCAGTATGACGCCGGAAAGGACGCGGTTGAGACGTCAGGCTCGCAGCCGGATGAAGAACCAGACCACGCCGGTGACCAGCAGCAGAGACGCGGCGATAGGGACCGCGCGGCGCATGGCTGCGAATCGGGCCAGCGCGGTGAGAGCCAGAGAGAACAGGGCTAGCAATAGCAACTCGGCCAAGGCAACGCCTGAAAGGAACGCGGGCGCGCGATAGCCGGTTTGGGCGAGGAACATGGAAAAGTAGGCGCCGTGAAACAAGCCGAGCACGCCCACCACGAGCCAGCGATAGCGCGACTCCGGCAGCAGGACAATCTCAAAAGCGAGATAGGCGATGGTGAGCGCGGCGGCGGCTTCGATAAAACGGGGTGATAGCGGCCAGGGAATGCGCGGTGCTAGAACGCAGGCTAACGATTCGGCCACCAGAAATGATGTTGTCAGCGCGATTAGCTCGCGGCGGCTGCGCGCGGCCAGCACCAGGCTCGCCAGGAACAGCAGGGGCGCCAAGCCAGCCGCGGCGCGCATAAATCCTGCGCTGGATTCGCGCGAGTAGGTTTCGAACGCGGTGGGAGGGCGGAAACGAATCTCAGCCGAGGTGAAGGAAAGATCGAACACCGCTTGATCGCTCTTGTCGCCGCGATAGGCGTGCAGCAGGTGGACATGGTTGGGCACGGTGACTTTGGCCAGAGTGCATTCCACCTCGAGCACGTCCACGGGGGCAGGGAACTGGTAATCGGCGGTGCAGACGTAGCTGTCCTGCTGCTGGCCGCAGGATGGATTCATCGGCTGCGCCCAGGCGCCGGCGGCTTTGAAACGCACGTTATCGAGCAGCGTATGTTCCGGTTGGCGGACGTGGGCCACTTCGTACATCGGAATGCGGAGTTCGTAGTGCGCGCGGTCGCCTTCCACCTTGAGCTCGCCGCTGCTCATGCTCACCATGTGGGCGATCAGTGGAAGTGAACCGGCCAACAGGCAGGAGAAGACTTTCATGGTCAATGACTCGCGCCGATGAGGTCTTTGGTACGCGCGCGCCTAAGGCGGACAAACACCACGCGCAGTGTTGCCAGCACGGGCACGGACAAAAACATTCCGATTATGCCCGCCACCTGCTCTCCGGCGAATAAACCGAATAGAACCAGCATAGGGTTCAGCTTCACGCCCTTGCCCATGATGTAGGGAGAGAAGACGTAGTCCTGGAAAATCCGGAAGCAAATCCAGAACAAGAGATACCAGATCGGATGGGAATACCCAGCCAGGGAAGACACCAGTAGCACCACGATGCCCGCTCCCAGAGGTCCTACGACGGGAAGAAATTCGCCGACCGCGCTTATCACGGCCAGGAGGATGGCGTAGGGCGCGCCGCTAATGCCCAGAAAAAGAGAGCTGGCGACGAAACCGGAAATCGCGAGCAGAACCAGGGCGCGAATGTACTCGCCGAGAAGCAGGTCGACATCCTGCAAAATGGACTCTACTACCGGCCGGCGGTTTTCATCGACCAGGCTGTTTACTATTTCCTCTTGAATGCCACGCCCGTCTTTGAGGAAAAAGAAAGCCAGAATCGGAATGATAAAGATATACAGGATGTACTTTACGCCGGAGATCACGTGGCCGCCCAAACTTTTGATGAAGGGCAGAATATTCCCGCTATTGCCGTTCAACTCGTCTTGGATGTTTTGCACAATGCGGTCGCGCGCTGGTTCGAGCCAGGACGGCAGCGGGATTTGATCGAGGGCGTGGCCATTTTTTAAGAGACTGGGAAGCTGTGCGGCCAAACTGTTGGCTTCGTCCACCAGGCGTCCGCCGATAGTGAGTGCCATGGCGAGTATCACGCCAAGCAGCACCAGGTAAACGATGGCCAGGGCAAAGGTGAATGAGACGCGTTTGGGCGTGAAGCGTTCGACTAAGCCGACCAGGGGCGTCAGCAGGTACCCGAACAGCAGGGCAATGACGAAGACCGCCAGCGTTTCGCGGATGGTGTAAGCGGTGGCGACCAGCAGCGCCAGCAGAAACACGGTCCAGGCGGCACGCGCGGCGCGAGGATCGATACCCAGCATGGACTCAGTATTTCATACCGGCATTGACAACACGTAAGTTACTGACTTCTCGATTTGCTACACAAGCCAAAAGCGACAGAAATGCATCCCGCAGGCACAATTTGGGCACACGGTTGAAGAGCGGCTTCGTCGAAGCAGACGCAGGTCCGCGATAAATTCAGATTGTTAAGATAGGAAGTCACTCGCAGCAGCACGAAAGGAACCCAGATGACTCGCAGACAAATCTCCTTGGCCGTCATGGTCCTCGCTACAGGAATGTTGGCTTCCGCGCAGGATAAACCCCTCAGCCCCCGCGGCTCGGCGTCAGCGCACGTTCTTGGCAAGTACGTGAAGCCTCCAGGTCGTGGAGCTCCCGCGCTGGGCGGAGAAAGATACGAGCGTGGCAAGTGGATTGAGATTACCTACGGCCGTCCTCTTAAGCGAGGCCGCGAACTGTGGGGCTCGGGGACTGATTACGGCAAGGCGGCGCTAGTGGGTACGCCGATCTGGCGCGCCGGCGCAGATGTGTCCACGCGCCTCAATACCGAAGTCCCTTTGATTATCGATGGCAAGACTGTTACTCCCGGCGAGTACAGCTTATTCATCGACCTGAAAGAGAACAATTGGATGTTCGTCGTCTCGTCGTGGGGCGCGCTGCCGAAGTACGACCCGAAGAACAAAGAAGGCTTGTGGGGCTCGTACTTCTATACGCCTGACAAGGATGTACTCCGCGCGCCCATGAAGATCGAGATGCAAGCACATTCAACCGAGGAATTGACTTGGGAGTTCCTAGATATGACCGATGCTGGCGGCACGATGGCGCTCCGATGGGACAAAGTGCTGGCATCGGTACCATTCAAGGTCGGTAACTAAGGGTCGTCATTTAAATAAATCATTCCGTGTCAGTTCTGTTTCGGCGATAATTGAATTATGAGCGGCAAGGCTTCCGACGTCGCGGGCACCACCATCAGCAGGGGTAGGCCACAGAAGAGGCTAGACGCGGCGTTACACCCGAGAGACCTACAAGAACGGTTTCTTGCCGTGTTTGCAGAGTGCGGCAGTGTGCTACTCGCGGCCCGCTGGGCGCGAGTGCACAGGCAGTCGCATTACTTCTGGATGCACGAGGGTCCAAGCTATCCGGGCCGGTTTGAAGAGGCGCGCTTACGCGCCGCCAGGGCGCTCGAAGACGAGGCAGTGCGACGGGCAAAACACGGTTCAGCGAAGCCGGTTCTGTACAAAGGCAGGCAGGTTTATGTCGACGGTGAACCGCTTTACGAGCGTCAACATTCCGATGCCCTGTTGATGTTCCTGCTGCGGGCGTACGACCGCGATAAATTCGGAGACCGGCAGGTGCTCGAACTGAAGCTGGAGGACTGGGATGGCGATTTGTCGAAGCTGAGCGAACGGTCAGAGAGGCGCCTGCTTGCGCAGCTCGAGGAGATGATCGCGGTGGAAGAAGCGAAGCAGAAAACGCTCGCGCTCCCGGCTGGTCAGGTGATCGATGGTAAGAGCGAGAGGGTGCCGACATGAACTTGGATAGACCGTCATTGCCGACTACAGCGCTTTGAGAGACAATGAAACGTCAGCTTTTGAGAACCAACTACTAGGGGTTCGGCGCTGTCCCGTGTATCTCACTTCCAGCGCTTCTCGCAACCTGAGAATCACGCAACTAACAACACTGCTGGTATTTCGGTATTTTTACCAATCGTCTCCGTTCAAGATCCAGCGCGCTCTAACATCCTTGCTTGATAGCGACTTTTCGATCGGCCTCAGTTTTCAACAACAGGTCCGAGGTGATGCAAGCGTTCCGGACGCACTTATCGCCCAAGAGCCAATACGCATCTTTATCGAAACAAAGCGTGGCGGAGCCGTCGACACCGCTCAGATCCGGCACCATTTCGAAAGCATCGCGCACCGTCAAGCTCGGACTATTCGTGGGGAGGGCACGCTGCTGATTGTCATTAGCAAGGAAATGATTCCTGATTCTGACCGGCGATCACTTGCGGCCGAGGCAGGCTTGCGCGACCTCACATTCGCGGCGGTGACCTTCTCCCAAATTGTCGAGTCGCTGAGGGCCTAATGCGCTGAATTTGAACCCGAGCTTAAACTTAAGTCGGCATCCCAGGATTTTCTCGCTGCACCTCGAAGGCCGGGCAGTGGAAACTGCGCGCGTACGATCGTGAGAAGTTCGGCGAGCGGCACGTGATCGAGCCGAAGCTGGAAGACTGGGACGGCGATCTGTCGAAACTGAAGCGAACGGTGGACGGCGACGATGCTTTGCAATATTCACGACTTCTCAGATTAACTCGTAGAGCGATGGATGTTGTCCATCAATGACAGGCGGATCTTCCATTAGTTCTGTTTATGGACGGATGGCCGACCTTCCACTACCAGGGGAGCTTCAACGGATGGCGCGTCACTCGACCGGAACAGCGGGGAGGATGGCGGACCGGATGTACGATGGCGGCCGAGCGGCTAGGGCGATAACCGCGCCATCGTTCGTTCAAGCTACTTATTTACCGCCCCGTGGGACTGTGATAAACTAAGCGCCACTCCAATGGCGCCGCGCAACGCCTCCGCGTCCTCTCGTCCCTCCTCAGCCTTTTTACCGCCGGCCTCAACTGGCCCGTCAGATGGGGCCTCTGCCAACATTCGCTGCACCGGCATCTCCTGGCCGCCCCCGGCAAACATGCGAATGAAACACATCCTTCGCATTTGGACACCCTTAGCATCAATTGGAGGCTTCCTGCATGAATCGAAGTGAGTCCGCCCTGCGCATTCCAATCTTGGTTTCCGCTACCCTCTTGAGCCCCTGGTTGTGCGGCGCGCAGGACCTCGGCCATGTGACGTTTAAATTCGACCATGCCGCTGTGACGGTGCCCTATAAAGGAAAAGGCACACCGCCTACGCCAATCGCTTCGGGAAACAACGGCTTCTCTTTCGCCATAATCGGCGATTACCCCAAGCCCATGGCGATCGAGGTCGACATGCCGAACGCATCCTTCACAGACGTGCAAGACGACTTTGGACAACTTGGAACTCTCGGGGGCTTTCACTTCACTTACAGCGTTTCGAACATCCTACAACTACAGCCTGATAATGCCACTTTGGGTATTTTTTCCGGGGTGATCGATGCCAGCCAGATCGCTTCGTTTACCGCCGGTAGCCTTTTGTACATCTCCCCCGGAGGCCTGGGAACCTCAAATCTGTCGACTCAGGTTGTCAGCGGAGTAAGCTACGCCGTCGTAACCGCCTACTTATATGACCCATCAAACGGGGTTGAGATAGCGGTCACCGGGTACTACGACTACGGGGCGCCGCCAGTCACTAGTCCGCCGAGCGTGATGGAAGCCATGCAAGTAACCCAATCGCTTCCCACCGACAACCCACACTACAACTTGCCGTTAATTGCGGGAAAGAGCACGGCGGTGCGGGTGTACCCGCTGATGGCGAACGCCACCGCTGCCATCACCGGAGTCTTACATGTTCTGCAAGGCGGAAACGCAGTCGGCGACCTAAGTCCCACCAATGGCATAGTCACGCCCGGTCCAGCCGTCGACCGCACCGGCAAGAACTCATTCTTCGACCTCACCGCGCTGGATTTCGTCATACCCGGTAATTGGACGGCCAACGGCGATTTGACATTGAACGCAGCGTTCCAACTGCTCCCTGGAACTCCTTCGTCCACACCGTTGCCAACACCGCCGCCCCCGCTTACGCTGCATTTTCAACCCCAAGCCAAGCCCTTTAATGTGGGTTATTTACAATTCTGTGTTCCCTTTTCCCAAACCCAGGACGCTTGCGCCAGGCAGGATAAAATAGGCGACAACGCCCGGATTCTGAATCACGTGCTCCCTGTCGCCGACGGCGGCGTCAATTATCTTCCTCTCGAACCCACCCGCGCCTATTGGGATGGCGATCTAACTACCGACGAGGGTAGGGACCGTTTTCTCATGTACCTTCGCGTGTCTTATTACCTGACCAAACGCGGAGGCGGGAACGTCCCCGATCAATGGGTCGCGTGGCTTCCGAACGGATCGACACACGCAGAAGGCTCGGACAACTACTCTCTTGGATTAGCCGATCCCCGGTGGGCGGTACCAAACTACGCAGGCGTGTTCCGCACGGCTGTTGGCCACGTGCTGTGGGTAGTGGACTATTCGGATCCGGCGCTGCCGCCCTACAACGCGCCGGAAGAGGCGTTCAAGCTTAACACCGAAGTCACTCTAGCTCACGAAATCAGCCATAACCTCGGGCTGCGCCATACCAACACCCCGGATAGCGGCGGCGCCCAAGATCCTGACACATGCTACCCCTATGCCAGCTCCTCCATTCAGAACGCCGGGTTCGATTCGGCGGATGTGATTTTCACACCGGTTCTAACGCCTCCGTTGCTGTTCGATCTCATGAGCTACCAAACGTGGCAGTGGGTGACGCCCTACACCTACGACATTCTCGTCCTTGGGGGGCTGGAGCCTCAGGACGATTCTGTTAACCCGCAATGGGACCCGACCCAACGCAAGTGCGTCGCCGGCTCCGCGTCTGCCAGACCCGCGGGGGTGAGCGACACAGCCGAACTGGTGAAGCCCGATGCGGCGAGACCGGCGTCAACAGCGCCGGTGGACTCCATTATTCTTTCCGGGACAGTTAGCCAGAGCGGAACCGCGACTCTCAACCCGGGCTACCGCATGCCCGTTACCATCCCACTCGATCAATCCGATCCCGCGGGCGCCTACTGCATCCGGTTTACCGGCTCGGCCTCCGCTCCATTCTGCTTCAACCAGAGCTTCACCGATAACGAGACCGGCGCCTCCCTCGATCCCGCCGCCTTCGCCTTCCAGGTCGCTTTCCCAGCGAACACTACGTCGATCGATGTTTTGAAACAAGGCACTGTCATCGGCTCCCAGTCAGTTTCCAAGAACGCTCCTGTGGTGAGCTTCGTTTCTCCAACACCGAACGCGCAGTGGAGTGGTGGTTCGCAAACCATCCAGTGGTCGGCTTCGGACACCGACAACGACACCCTGACCTACGCTTTGCTCTACAGCTCCGATGGCGGCAACACCTTCACGCCAATCACGCTGGATCTTGCCACCACCCAGTACACGCTCGATCCCTCCACCATCATGGGCGGCACGCAAGTCTATTTCCAGGTTCTGGCCAGCGATGGCGTCAACACCACCGCCGCCACGGTTGGACCGGTCAATGTACAGCAAATGCCCACGGTGGGCCCGCTGGCATTCACGAGCCTGAATGCCAGAACCGGCCAGGTCGTCCTCGGCACTCTGGCCGTCAGCAATACCGGTTCGGGTCCCCTGACCGTTACTTCAGCCATCATCGATAACGGCGCGTTCCTGGTCATCGCTCCGCCGG
>Ga0335083_10004337_pt1 | contig 18098 bp, 9 predicted proteins | sample Lox_Sample_42_FD_206716 | JGI IMG/M metagenome (GOLD analysis project Ga0335083, IMG submission 206716) | Soil microbial communities from Loxahatchee National Wildlife Refuge, Florida, United States - Lox_Sample_4.2 | ecosystem: Environmental > Terrestrial > Soil > Wetlands | place: USA: Florida...
AACGGGAGCGCGGGCGCCGGTGGCCACGTCGTGGTCTGGTCGGACAAAAGCACGAATTTCAGCGGCGCCATCGGCGCGCAAGGCAAGACCAAAGGCGGCTTCGTCGAAACCTCCGGCGTGCATCTGAGTGTCGGCGCCGGTGCGCATGTCGCAACCGACGCGGCGAGCGGCCTGCACGGCACCTGGCTGCTCGATCCCAACGACTTCACCATCGCCGCCTCGGGCGGCGACATGACAGGCGCGGATCTCTCCGCCAACCTCGCCACCACCGATGTCACCATCCACAGTGCCGACGGCGCCACCGCCGGCAATGGCGATATCAATGTCGACAATGCAATCTCATGGTCGAGCGCTTCGACGCTCACCCTGGACGCTTACCGTTCAATTCACATTTTCGCGCCGATTACGATATCCGGCCCAGGCGGCATCGCGCTGACCACGAATGATGGCGGCACGGGTGGGGGCTACGGCTTCAATCTCGAACCGTCCGGATTTGAAGGCAGAATCAACTTCGGGTCCACCGACAACGGCGCCACCCTGTCGATCAGAGGCATCAGCTACAAATTGCTCTATTCCATGAGCGATTTGCAGGCCATCAACACATCGGCCGCGACATTGGACGATTTCTATGCCTTGGCCACGTCGCTCGACGCATCGGGTGTGTCGAATTGGGTGCCCATAGGAACGGACGGTGCCGGCAACGCCATCAATTCCAACTACGGCTTCGGCGGAATATTGCTCGGACTGGGCAACACGATCTCGAACCTCAAGATCGATCTGCCTGGCGTCTCCAATGTCGGATTGTTCGGCTGGTCGACCGGCATAATCCAGGACCTCGGCATCGTGGGCGGTTCGCTGACCGGCGCATCGCAAACCGGGGCGTTGGTCGGCACAAGTCTCGCGCCGTTAAGGCGAGACTACAGCACTGCCGCCGTAACGGGCACGGTCAATGTCGGGGGACTGGTAGGTGCCGAAGCGTCGCCGTCTCTCGTGCAGATGTCGTTTTCGACCGGCGCGGTGAGCGGAAACAGTTCGGTTGGCGGCTTGGTCGGCAGTTCCGAAGGCGGGACCGTCACCGACTCCTACGCCACCGGTGACGTGACCGGCGGGCAATATGTCGGCGGCCTCGTGGGCTTCAACAGCGGCGCGGTTTCCAGTTCCTGGGCGTCGGGAACGGTTTCCGGGACAGACGCCGCCGGAGGTCTGGTCGGCGAGAACAACGGCGCCGCAGGCCAAATTTCAACTTCCTACGCGACCGGCGCGGTGAGCGGCACCGCCTCACTTGGCGGACTTGCGGGCGAAAACGTCAATGGCGCCTCGATCGCGCAAACCTACGCGGCGGGAACCGTCGCCGGCACCGGCAACGACGTTGGAGGCCTTGTCGGTTACGACGGTCAATCCACGATCTCACAATCCTATGCATACGGCTCCGCATCGGGATCGGGAGCAGTGGGCGGCCTTGTCGGTTCCTTGTTCGGCGCCGTCACGGAGTCTTACGCATCGGGCAGCGTGAACGGTTCGTCCGCCGTTGGCGGCCTGGTGGGCGAAAACTTGGCTGGTGCCGGCGCGGTCGCGCAGTCCTATTGGGATATGGAAACCACGGGTCAGGCAACCGGCAGCGGTAGCGGCGATACGTCCGGCGCGACTGGCCTCACCGTCGCTCAGGCCCGCACGCAATCGAGCTATGCCGGCTGGGACTTCGACAACGACTGGTACATGATCGAAGGCGAAACCAGGCCTTTCGGGCGCTGGGAATATTCCACGACGATCGCCAATTCGCATCAGCTTCAGCTGATGGCCATGGACTTGTCCGCGAATTATACGCTCGCGAACGACATCGACATGAACGGCGAATTCGCCGCCGATGCCAACGGCAATTATCCCGGCATGTGGGGCGCGAATGGCTTTCTGCCGATAGGGGATACAACTGATCACTTCGTCGGTGTCTTCGATGGATACTCTCATGACATCGCCGGTCTGGAGGTGGCGCATCCCGGCGAGAACGCGGGCCTGTTTGGCTATGTGGGAACCGGGGGGACAATAGAAAACGTCGATTTGACCGACGCCAAAGTGAGCGGGTCAGTCGAGGTGGGAATTCTTGCGGGATTAAATGGCGGCACGATTTCGAACGTCTACGCGAGCGGACAAGTCAGCGGCGGCTCATATGTCGGTGGGTTGGTTGGCGTCGACGACGGCGTAATTTCGAATTCCCACGCCGCCGGCACAGTCACGGCTTCGGCGGATGGTGTCGGCGGCCTTGTCGGCTTCAATTTCAATTGCGGGACCAACTTTGCCGGCGGGGCCGGGTGCACTGGCACAATTTCTCAGTCTTATGCGACGAACAGCGTGACCGGCCGCGGCAGTGGTGTCGGAGGGCTAGTAGGGACAAATTGGGGTGGCGTGATCTCGTATTCCCACGCTACGGGTAATGTTACGCAGACAGAAGACGGCTATACAGGTACTGGGGGGCTGGTGGGCGAGAACGCCTATGGCGCGGCGTCGATATCGCAATCGTATGCTACCGGGTCGGTAAGCGGTTATATCGGCGTTGGAGGCTTGGTAGGCCGCAACGCCCGCACCGTCGAGCAATCCTATGCGACCGGGGCGGTTACCGGAGAGAGCGTTATTGGAGGGTTGGTGGGGGAGAATGATGGAACGATTTCACAGGCTTATGCGACCGGTGCGGTAACAGGAACGGACGCAGTAGGTGGTCTGATCGGTGAGCTTGCCGCCGCCAGCGTCACGCAGTCGGTTTCCTCGGGCTTGGTGGTTGGCGAGTCGGATGTTGGCGGATTCATCGGCCACATTTACGACGGCGAAGGCGCCTACGCGAACATTTCGGAATCTTACTGGGACGCCGACAGCACCGGCCAAGCTAATGGCGTCGGATATGGGAGTACAACAGGTGCCATTGGTCTGACGAGCGCGCAATCGCGCGCGCAATCGAGCTACACCGGCTGGGACTTCGACAACGATTGGTACATGATCGACGGCGGGACGCGGCCGTTCGGGCGCTGGGAATATTCCACGACGATCACGAATTCGCATCAGCTTCAACTGATGGCGATGGACCTGACCGCGACCTACACGCTCGCCGGCGACATCGACCTGAGTGGCGAATTCGCTGCCGATTCAAACGGCTACTATCCGGGAATGTGGGGCGCGGGCGGGTTCGTTCCGGTCGGTAGCGGCGAGTCTTTCGCGGGAAACTTTGAGGGTGAAGGCCACACGATCGGAAACCTCGTCATCGACCGCCCAGGATGGAATTATGTCGGCCTCTTCGCGTCCATCGACGGCTCCGTTCGCGACGTCGTTATGCTGAACGAGGCGGTAACCGGTAATGAGATGGTCGGCGGGTTGGCGGGCAGCAATTCCGGGACCGTTGAGAATGTCTTCGGTGACACAATGGCGTCGGGATACATCTTCATCGGCGGTCTCATCGGCTACAACGACGGGTCGGTGAACGAAGGAAGCGCCGACGGCTCGGCGATCGGCGAATACAATGTCGGCGGGCTGGTGGGCACGAATTACGGCACGATCGAGAGCTCCCATGCCTCCGGCACCGCGACTGGAACCGGTCACGACTATTCGGGCTACCAGGGGCTCATTGGCGGTCTCGTGGGTCAGAACAACGGTACTGTGATCGGCTCTTATGCGACCGGCACCGTCGCCGGCGTCGATCTGATCGGCGGACTTGTCGGCCGGAACACCGGCACGATCGACCAGTCTTACGCGACCGGAACTGTAAATGGCTCCGGCGACGCAGCTGGCGGTCTCGCCGGCTATAACGACACATCCATCATTCAATCTTACGCCACGGGCGCAGTCAGCAGCTTCGGTCAGGTGGGTGGGCTTACCGGTGTCAATGCCGGCCAAGTCGACAACGCTTTTGCAACGGGTGCAGTGAATGGCACCAGCCAAGTGGGCGGCCTTGCGGGCCAGAATGGAAATATCGGTATCAGCGGTTCCATCATGAACGCTTATGCAACCGGGCGGGTCACCGGCGGCAGTGGCGGCGACATCGGTGGCTTTGTCGGCATCAATCTAACCGTCAGCGTCATCGGTAATGGTTATTGGGACGTTCAAACCAGCGGCCAGGCCGTCGCCTTCGAACGCGACCAGAACAATCAAGCCGGCAACGTCACCGGCCTAACCACCGCGCAATTGCAAAGCACGCTGCCGCCTGGTTTCGATCCCGCGGTATGGGGCACGGGTACGAACATGTTTCCCTATCTGCTCTGGCAATATCCGTCGGGCACGCCGCAATACATCGCCGGCACGCTCTATACCGACGGCGGGTTGACGGCCGCGGCAGGCGTCACGATCAGCCTCGATGTGAACGGCGTTTCCCATGGCAGCGTGGTCAGTGGGGCAGACGGCGGTTACTATTTCGCGCTGGCGCCCGGCACGCTGAGCGACGGCGCGGCGGTCGCCGTATACAGCGGAGGTGCCAGAGCCGGCGCGCGCATCGAGACCATGGACGATTCCGGCAATCTCGCCATCTGGGGTCGAACATTGATCGCGCCCACGCTTCAGACCAGCTATACCGCGGCAATCGCCGATACCTTGCAGACGGAGGATGCCGCACTGATCGCGGATGCGACCGGCACCGACGCTGTAGGGCAGGCCGAGATTGCCGGCCTGGCCAGCTATGGCTTCCTCGCCGGCGGCGGCGGTTTCACTCTCGACGCCGATGCGACGTTCACGCACGGACTCTTTATCGAGACCACCGCGGCGGCTGGCGCCATCGCTGTCGACAACGCAATCACGGTCAGCGGCGGCAAGCTGCAGCTCAACGCCTCCGGCGGCATCGTCTTCAATGCGGAGGTCTCGGCGCTGCGCATGAACCTGAGCGCGGCCGCCGACATCGATCAGATGGGCGGCATCCTGTCCGCCAACTATCTGTCCATGTCGGCCGATGGCGACATCGCGCTCGACGATGCCAACCTGATCGGACATCTGCGCAATGTGAACACGAATGGCGGCGACTTCTCGCTCACGAACGCGGAGACCTTGCAGGTCAAGAATGCCATCGATCTCGGTGACGCGGCAATCGCGCTCACCACCACCACCGGCAGTCTCTTGATCGACAACACGCTCGCCACCACCGGAATGCTCACGCTCGTATCCGCCGGAACGCTCAAGGACAGTTCGGGCGGCATTGCGGCGGGCACGCTGACCGGCTCCTCGGTTCAAATGGCCGCGCTGACCGGCGACAATGCGATCGCGGTGCTCGGCGACTTCACCACAAGCGATCAACCTCTCAAGATATTCGATGCGAGGATGCTCACTGTCACCGGAACCGTCGACGCTGGAATGGGCGCGGTGGTTCTCGCCACCACAAGCGGCGGCTTGATCATCGACGGCGCGCTCGCCGGCAACAAGGTGACGATCGACTCATCCGGCACGATCGGTGAAGGCGCAAACGGCGCCATCGCGACCGCGTCCTTATTCGCGCAATCGGACGGCGACACCACACTCGACGGCGCCAACATCATCGGGCATGTAGTCAACGCCGGCACGAACGGCGGCGACTTTGTGCTGACGAATGCCGAATCCCTAACGGTCAAGAAGATTCTCGATGCGGGCGCCGGCGACGTGTCGCTGACGACGACGGGCGCGGGCCACAATATTTCCATCCAGGGTGCGCTGACCGCGGCCACGCTGACCATCGACACCGCCGGCAGGGCCGGCGAAGGCGCGGCCGCGTCCATCACCGCGGATCTGCTCAACGTCACCGCCTTAACCGGCATCAAGCTAGCCTCCGCACTGAACGACATCGCGGCCATCGGCACCGACACCACGGGTTCCGGCCCCAACGTCATCAATCCCTGACTGGGGGTCACGCTGTGGATCGTTGCGCAATGCGATGGCGCGTAAACGCGAATCGGCGAACTATGGCTGCGTCGAAGAAGCGGCCTCGTCGCCATGGAGTTGGTCCTTCAAACTTTGACCGCTGCGGTCCGATACGGCGTCGGATTTTCCATGCGGCTCTTTGCGAAAGACCGCCGCGCGTCGGTCGGCGCGAGTTGGGCTGCGGCCATCGCCGTACAAGCTGGGCTCGTCCGGCTGCTGGCGAGCAGCCTCCAAGGGTATCCGGAATCTCCAACCGTTCGCGATGTTGTCGTCCGCCTCATCTCGGGCCCTGCTATCCAAGAAGCTTCTCCACCGCCGCACATGTCCGACCCCTCGGTCACTCTGGTGCCGCCGCCGGCGGTCGTCATCGACACCGTTCCCAATGACGGCATCGGTGGCGTCTTCCAGGGGTCGACCCAACTCCTGGCGCCCCGGCCAGATCCCGATCATCCCAATTCCATTCCGGCCGACGCCGTCGACGTTCCGTCCGCCGCGCAACCGAACAATGCGATCCTGCGCATCGAGGTGTCCGCTGACGGCAGCGTCGCCGACGCGGTGATCGCGCGCACGAGCGGCGTTGCGGCGCTAGACGTTCAGGTGGTCACCTTCGTGAAGGCGCATTGGCGCTATCTGCCGGCGCTGCTGGGAACAAAGGCGATCGACTATTGGACGACGGTGCTGGTTCGACTCAGCGGCCACGCTGACGGCTGATACTCAATTCCAGGCCAGATCGAAGTATGGCCGCGCAATATTGCCTGTCAGCATGATCACGGCGGTGCGCCGGAACGTCCGATCCGCGAGCGTCACGGACACCGCAACTGCATAGGCACGTCCCGGAACGGCGGGCTGGGCAGGGGCGCCCGCGATCGCACGCGCCGACATGATGGTCTGGGCCTTGGAGACGATGCCGGCAAGATAGGCGAGCAATGCTGGCTGGGGCGCGACGGCGGGATCGATCATCGGGCTCTTGGAATAGACGGTCAGCGCCGGCGCAATGCGGGCGTAGACTTCCGGCGCCATGCCGAGCACGAGCTGCAATTCGTCCACGCTCTGGAATGGCCCATGACGCGGGCGATATTCGAGGCCTGCCGCAGCATAATCTTCGTCTCGCGGCGCGTGCAGGAATTTGAGACCGGTATTGGGCGCGCGCCAATCGCGGATGTGGTCGGCCAGCACGTCGGCGTCTTCCATCCTCATTCCGCCCACCGAAACCAGGAGCTGCCGCAGCACCGTCCCGTCGGCCTGGTTCAGGTCGATGCAGCCGAACTGATCCTGCACGCTCACTTGCAATGTGGCTTCAGCGAAGGTGAATTCGCGCGGTGTCCCATCCACCGGCCAGCGCGTGGAGCGATTTGGATCGGAGATCGCCTGCACCGCGCGAACGATCCCCGCGTTCAGAAGCGCGTCTGCGCGGGCCTGCAAGTCCGCGCGCGCTTCGACGGCATAGGATGTCGCGGTCAAGCTCTGGCCAACGGCCGCCAGCAGCGACAGCATCGAGACGATGCACAGCACGGAAATCAACGCCCAGCCGCATTCATCATTCCAGCGGAATTTCGCGCGGTCCATGAATCAGCGTCCGTTCGTCGGTCCGTGCGCGGCGAAGGTGATGGTCATAACGTTGGCGCCCAAGCGCAATTGAACGCTGTCGGACTGGATTTCGGTTACCTGCCAGCCTTCCACGGTTGCGCCGATGGCGAAGCTTTGCGCCAGCGGCGACGTCGGGACTCTCATCAGCGCCATACGGTTCTGAGAGTCCATGATAACGCCGATCAGCGTTGCCGTGGGCGGCGGCGGCGGAGCATTTCCGGCGTCGGGTTTTGCCGCCTCGACGAATGGCTGGCGCGCCGGATTGAACACGGGCCGCGCGTCGGCGGCCGCATAGATGTCGGGCGCGGGCGGCGCCACTTGCGCCCAGTGTACCGGCGGCATCGTATGCCGCGCGAGAGCCATCTGCGGAGCGGCAAAGTGCGGCGCCGGCGCGACCATCTCATAGGCGAAGAGAATGGCGAGCGGTATGCACGTCAGCGTCAACGCGGTCTGCGGACGGGTCAGTTCCATGTTCATGAGCCCGTCCCTCCCATGTAGGCGCGGATCGTCCAGCGGACCTCCAGCATGGGTTCCGGAGCGTCGGGACGATCGGATTCCCACGACGCCGGGCTGGTCACGCTGGCGTCGCCGATGAAGAGATAGGGCTGATGGGTTTCGATCTTGTAAGCCAGGGCCGCGAGCTTGCCCGCAGGAACGGTGAGATCGTAATTCAGCGCGATCACCGAGAATCCGTCCTTGTTCTCGACTGCCATTATCTGCGAACTCTCAATGTCGCCGGATTCGCTTTCCACCAAAGTCTTGATCTCGTTCTGGAGCTCCGCCTGCGCCATGGGAAGCCTTTGAGCCGGGACCAGGCCGGGAGCCGCGGCCAGAGCCGCGGTCGCCTGTTTCAGTTCGTCTTCCAGTAACGGGCGCTCGTCGAGCCGCGCACGCAACCGGCCAAGTCGGTTGAGCGCCGCTTGCGTTTGCGCCGACTGGTTCAAGAACGCCGCACAAACTGGCAACACCGCCGCCGCGACGATCAGGCCCGCGCCGAAGACGAAAGCGGAGATGGCGGCCTTGCGGTTCTTGGGCTCGATCATGGGTTGGGCCTCACGCTGACGGACAGATCGAAGCGGTCCACGTTGTGAACCGGGTCGCGCACCAGCGGCGCGTCGAATTGCGCGTTGGCGAAGCGCGGCGATTTATCGAACAGCGCCACCAGTTCCGTGGCTGAGCGCGAATAACCGTGCATGTGTATGCGTCCGCCCTCGGTTTCAATCGACGTTATCCAGGTACCGTTCGGCAGGACTTCCGCGCATTCCGCCAAAAGCGAGGCGAACAACGGCTGGCGCCGCAATCCGTTCAACGTCGCACTTTGCTGCGCAGCCTGGACGATCCTCGCTTGCAGATGCTCAATGAGTGGCATCCGCGCTTGCGCTTCCGCTAGGTCCCCGGCAATGACCGCTTGTGCCGCCGCGTTGCGCTCGTAGGCGGCGACCGCCGATCCGAGCGCCAGCAGCAGCGTCAGAGCGGCAAGAGCCGGTATGGCCCATTGCTGCCAACTGAGGCGGAGGAGTGCAAGTCTGTCGACTGGAAACGCCCGCCAATCAGCGGGCGCACTCTCTCCAGTGAACGCGATCTCGCCGACGGTCAGGCCCACTCGGCCGCACAGCGCCAGCGCTTCGTCGACGACTTCCCGTTTTGCGATGCGTAAGGTGATGCTCCCGACACGCCCCTTGCCCTCGGCGTTCCGGCGGTAGTCGAAATAGATCGCATCCGCCGCCAGCGGGCTGAGTCGGGACACCTCATGCGCCAACGCCTTGCGCGCAATGGCGCGAGAAGCTCTGGGGAACGCGATCTGCGGCCGCAGCAATATCCGGTCCGGCAACACAAGCGTTGCGTCCATCGCCTTGCCGCTGAGCCGCCATCCTGCCAAGCAAGCGGAAAGCTGCATGGTACAATCCTCCGCGTGGCGCGGCACGCGGCCGAGTTCCATCCACTCACCGTCGTCGTGGCGGCGCAGCACGATCTCGCTGTCCTCGAATCGCACCTCGAAGCCGGCCCCGCCTCGCGCCATCGCCTTGCGCAACAGCGGCCGCGCCGTCTGCACGATGTCGTCCATCAGCGCGCGCCCGCCCGCGGCCATCTGCTCGCGCAGTGCGTCGTAATCGTAGGAGATTCCCGGAATCGTCATTCGAGCCCCTGGCAAAAATCGGTCAATGGATCGAAGCGGCAATTCACGCCCGCCTCGATCTCCGGCGTCACTGTCAGCACTGGCCACTTGACCCCCCTCTTCGTTTCGACCGACACGCGGATCAGCGAAGGCAGAACCATGCGGTTCGTCCAACGGTCGTGCCACGCCGGCTCGGCGTTGCTATCGGCCCCGCCGTAGTAAGAGAAGGCAAGGGCGCCGATGCCGGGAAGCAGAATGTCGCGCTGTCCTGCGCCGTGCGGCGCAAGCTCCGGTGTCGACGTCTGCACCAGCGCCAGATTACCGTCGTTTTCATCGGCGGAGATTTGCACCAGCCGCATCGCGCCGTCCCCACTCGCAAAGGTGGTGAGGAACGACATGGTGTGCGCTTCTCCATCGAAAGCTATCGCGCTCTGGCCGGAGCCGAATTCGGGGTATGCGCGCGCGATCTCAGATGCAAGAAGCATTTGCGCCTTTCGTACCGCGTTCGTGTCGACGGTCAGCGTCGCGCTCCGCCGCCAGATTTGCGTTCCCAAATGCAAGCCGCCGAACAGCGCTACCGACAACAGCACCATCAGCGTCATGGCCACCAGCATTTCCAGCAACGTAAATCCATCCTTAGCGCGCATGATCTTCACCGGCAAACCTCAGCGTGGTGAGTGAAAGCGTGGCCTCGCCGCCATGGCTCGGCCACTGCACGTCGGCCTCGATCTTGACGGCGTGCAGTGCGCCGGGCGCGGCGCTGCCTGCATCGTACGGACCGGCGGACACGCGCCATGTCATTCCGCCTTCACCGGTCCCGCGCAGGGATGTCGGTGCCCGCGCGCTCAACGCATCCGCCATCAACGTTTGCGCCAGTACGCGCGCTTCCATGCGTTTGCGGCTCTCGTCCGCGCTGCCGAGCGTCTGCGTGAAGATGCCCAACAGCATCGCCATTGACAGACCCAAGATCGCAGTTGCCACGATGATCTCGAGAAGCGTGAAGCCATCGTCCATCGACCGGACCTTGCCGGCCGGATCGCGCTTCGCCGGATGGCCAGTCCACTTCATCATTGCAGCGCCAAATCGTTCACACTGAGGATCGCGCTTAGCATGGCGGCGATGACACCTCCGACCATCAGTCCCAAAACGACCGTCAACGCCGGAACCAGCAGCGCGACCAGCCGGTCGACGGTCTGCCGCAGCCGTTTTTCGTCAAGGTCCGCCTGCCGGATTAGCATATCGCCCAGCTTGCCGGTCTCTTCGCCGACCCGGATCAGGTCAAGCATCATTGCCGGGAACAAGCCGGTTGCGCGCAATTGCTCCGCCAAGCTTTCGCCTTCGCGCAAGCTAACCGCCACGTTGTCAACCGCGTTCGCAATCACGGCGTTGGCAAGCGTATTTCGCGCAAGTCCCAGCGCGTTCGGCAGCGGCAGACCGTTGCCGAGCATCGTGCCCATCGCGCGCGCAAAGCGTTCAAGGTCGCGGGAACGAAGCAAAGCCCCGAACAACGGAACTTTTAACAGAAGCGCATCGAAGCGCAGCTTGAAGACCGGCCGCCGCAGGCTTGCGCGGAGCCAAATCGCGGCGCCCGTCACGGCAAGCGCCATCGCCCACCAATAGTCTCGCAATCCGTCGCCGATCGCCATCACCATGCGCGCCGACAGCGGCAACGACTTACCGGCCTGCGCGAAGAGCGGCTGGAACTCCGGCAGCACGAAGATCAAGATCAACGCGATGGCGGTCGCCGAGGTGGCGAGCAGGATTGCGGGATAGACCAGCGCCGAGGCGACCGCGTCGCGCACGGCCAGGCTTCGCGCGAGATAATCGGCTAGCTTGGCGAAGGTCTTGTCCAGCGCGCCGCCCGTTTCGCCGCCGCGCACCATGCTGATGTAGAACGGCGTGAACAGCTTCTCCTCGTCCATCGCGTCGGCCAGTCCCGCACCGTCGCGCACCCGGCCGCGAATCCGGTTTAATGGCTCGGCAAGGCCCTTCAATTCGGATAGTCCGATGAGAATCCCGAGCGCTCGGTCCAGTTCGAAGCCCGCGCTCATTAACGTCGCCAGTTCCTCGGTAGCGGACGCGATCACGCGCGCTGTGCGCGCGGCACGGGGGGTGAGCGCGTTCGACAGCATTTCCCGCAGCGACGCCGTTTCGGCATCCGATGCGGCAATCGGAAAATGTCCCAGCCGCCGCACGCTCTGCAGCGCGGATTGCTGGTCCGCGGCATCGACGATGCCCTTCAGCAGCGCGCCATCGGCAGTCATCGCGCGGTAGCGAAACGTGCCCATCACACGTTGCCGCGCGTCACGCGCAACACCTCTTCGACCGTCGTCAGGCCCCTGAGCGCTTTGCGCAGGCCGTGCGCTTGCATGGTCTGCATGCCCGCCTCCAGGCCCAGCGCGCGGAGCGAGCCGGCCTCGGGCGATTGCAACACTGCCTGCCGAATGCGGTCGGTCATCGGCAGAAGCTCCAAAATCGCGGTGCGGCCGTTGAAGCCGGTGTGGCCGCAGACGTCGCATCCGACGGGCTTGTAGAGTGTGATCGTTCGGCCTTGAGCGAGTTCGTCGAGCCCGAACCGCGCCATGAGAGCGGGAACCGGCTCGTAGGCCTCCTTGCAACTGCCGCACAGCATACGCACCAGCCGCTGCGCCGCCACGCCGTTGACGGTGGAGGTCAGCAGATAGTCCTCCACCCCCATGTCGAGAAGGCGCGTGACGGCACTGGGCGCGTCGTTGGTGTGCAGCGTCGAAAGGATTACGTGTCCCGTCAACGCGGCCTGCACGGCAATCTGCGCGGTTTCCAAATCCCGGATTTCGCCGATCATCATCACGTCCGGATCCTGGCGGAGGAACGAGCGTAGGGCGTTCGCGAAGGTCAGACCGATCTGCGGCTTGACCTGAACTTGATTGATGCCGTCGAGGTGATATTCGACGGGGTCCTCGACCGTCAGAATTTTGCGGTCTTCGGTGTTCAATTCCATGAGCGCCGCATAGAGTGTCGTCGTCTTGCCGCTGCCCGTCGGTCCCGTCACCAGGAATATCCCGTACGGCCGGGAAAGCGTCTCGCGCAACGGCGCAATCAATTCGTCCTCGAAACCCAGCGCGGGGAAATCCAGCGCCAGCCGCGCGCGGTCGAGAATCCGCAGTACGACGGACTCGCCGTACACCGTAGGCATGGTGGAGACGCGGAAATCGATGTCGGTCCCGCGCACCGCCATGGAGATTCGGCCGTCCTGCGCCAGCCTCCGCTCGGCGATATTTAGACGCGCCATGATCTTGACGCGCGAGACAATGGCGGCGGCGGAACGCTGCGGCGGCGTTTCCACCGTCTTTAGCACGCCGTCGATCCGGTAGCGGATGCGCAGGCCGCTCTCCAGGGGCTCCATGTGGATGTCGGACGCCCGCGTCTCGACCGCGCGCGCGATCAAATTGTTCACATAGCGGATGATCGGCGCCTCGCTGGCGATGTCCTTGAGCCGGTCGATGTCGTCGCTGACGCCGGAGGCGCTCGCTTGGGCCATGGGCCGCGTGGCTTCCGCCAACGCGGCCGAGTCGCGGCCATAAAGGCGCTCGAACGCCGCATCGAATTGAGACAATGCTGACACGCGGAGGCGTAGGGGCTTGCCCAGCGCATATTGCACCGCTTCACGGGCGTAGGAATCGAGGGGATTGACCATGGCGAGGGTGACCGCGTTCGCCTCGTCGGCAAGCGGAAGGATCTGGGCTTCCTTCAGAAAGTTTGCGCTCAGTCTGTCGGCCAAGAGCGGCGTCGTGGGAAATTCCGCCGCCGCCGCAATGGGCAGGTCCAGCAACGTCGAAAATGCCTCGGTCAGTTCCTTCTCGGAGAGCAGACCGAGACGCGTGAGGACGCGCTCCAGCCGCTCGCCGGACTCTGCCTGAGCCTGATCGGCACGTTGGGCGGCTTGAGCGCCGAGTTTCCCGGTTGCGACAAGATGGCGAAGCAACGGCGACGCAAAATCGCTGCCGCTTGACGCTTGGTCCTGATGGAACGTTCGCAGCGCGCCAGCCAACATGAATCACATCGCCTCCCTGAGACATGTACCGCAAGAAAACGAGAATCGAGAAGCAGTATATGCGGTGAGTTCCCTGCAGAATTAACTTGTCAACAGTTTGAGAATCGCGTCTCGCTGGACTCGCACCTTCAATTTGGGGGATGGGGGCGATGTTGACTAGGCGTTTATTCGACGTCGATTCCATTCGCGTTCGTCACGAAAGCAACATGAAGTCGAGATTTGGCAACTCGATTGCTCAATTGCGAAGGTGCCGCAAGCGGTTCGCGGTCGTGGCCCTTAAGTGGTTCGCGGCGTTGTCATTGTTGGGTATGTCACTCGGCCTTTGCTGGCCGGCCTCGGCCGATTCGCCCCCGCTGATGATCGTTCCCGGCGAATCGAACGTCTCCTCGACCGGCGCCTTCACCTACACGATCCCGATTGCGGTCCCTCCCGGTACCGCCGGCATGGCGCCGTCCTTGGCACTGGTCTATTCCAGCCAGAACGGCGACGGGCTGGAAGGCCTGGGTTGGGGGCTGTCGGGCTTGCCCCTCATCACGCATTGTCCGCAGACCCCGGCGCAGGACAGCGGCGCTCACGGCGGCGTCAACTACGATTCGAACGACCGTTATTGCTTGAACGGCCAGAGACTTGTCGCGACCAGCGGCACCTACGGTGCCGACGGTACCGTGTACAGCACCGAGATCGAAAGCTTTTCGAAAGTCATTTCATACGGCACGGCCGGCAATGGGCCGAGCTATTTCAAGGTCTGGACGAGTTCCGGCGTGGTCTACGAGCTAGGCAATACATCGGATTCGAAGATTTTTCCTATCAAGGCGGACGGCAGCGGCGCCATGTCGACCGTGCGGGTTTGGGCGGTTGACAAGATCACGGATCCGAAGGGCAACTATCTCACCGTCAGCTACACAAACGACACGACCAACGGCCAATTCTATCCGACAGAGATCGATTACACCGGAAACGGAAGCATATTACCTTACAATTCGGTGAAATTGACCTACGGCAGCCGCACCGACATGACGCCGATGTATCAGGCCGGCGCCGTCGTGAAAATCACGAAACTTCTGACCGACATCAAGACCTATCAGGGCACGGGCGTCGTATACGATTATCAACTCGCCTACGCGCTCGATTCTTCCGGTATCCATTCGCGGCTGACGTCGGTGACGCTTTGCGACAACAGCGGCACCAACTGTCTCGCCCCGACCACTTTCACCTGGCAGGGCGGCTCCGGAACGCTGACCGACAACGCGACTTCGGAGACAATCTCGCAGGGCCATACCCTGCTAGCCGGGGACCTCAACGGCGACGGCCTGACCGACGCACTTGTGCTTCTCGACGGAACATGCAGCAGCGGCGACGACTTCCTCGGCTCGCAGGCCGGTAGCTTCACCGCGGGCAGCCTCACGGCGAATTACTATTACGCGGCAAATCAGACCGATCAGCTCACCAACTACAACGGCGCCATGTGCTTTCCCGGCGGCGCGAGTTTTGGCGGGCTCCCACAGCTCCTCGCCGATTTTAGCGGCGATGGCATTGCGGACATCTTCGTGAATCAGCCTCGGTGGACCGAAAACAACAACGTATGGACGCAAACGAACACCGAAATTCCGCTCAAGAATGACGGCACGGGAAATGTGACCGACACCAGCACGAGCGGGGTCGGATTACCATTCACGTACTTCGGGGACTTCAACGGCGATGGGCGAACCGACGGATTCTTCTATCAGACCGCCAACGCAAGCAATGGCGACGGCACGTTCACGGGCTACGGCCCTACCGTCTATAATATCGCCGCGGTCGGTGACTTCGACGGCGACGGCTGCACCGATGCGTATTCGTCGAACGGCTATATCCAGTTCTACTGCAACCCCGCGGTCTCGACCGAAAGCACGCCAAGTTGGACTGGATTCACCCTGATTACCGGCGACTTCAACGGCGACGGCAAGACAGACGTGTTGACGGTGTCGGGCTCGACGGCGGGTGCCGAGGAGCTTTCGACCGGCACCGGATTCGTTGCCACCGGCTTCAGTGTCCCGACGAGCTGGGCGTCCTATCGAATCGTGACCGGCGATTTCAATGGCGACGGCAAGACCGACATCGCTCTGATCTCGCAGTCGAGCGGCACGGCGCACGCAATCTATCTCTCCACGGGCACGGGCTTCGTCCAGGCAGCCACGATCTCGAACAGCGACACGTCGGTGACCGCGGTCGTGGCGGATTGGAATAATGACGGGGCCGACGATCTGTGGCTCCAGAAGTCGTCGGGCGACACCCTGCACAGCTTTACCTTTGTTCCGGAACTGATCACCGCCGTTTCAAACGGCATTGGTGCGACGATCACCTCCACCTACGACCGGCTGAACGACCACGGCAGCGGCGGCGTCTACACCAAGGGTACTGGCGCGGCCTATCCGGTGCAGGACCTGGAGGGCGCCTATTATGTTGCCAGCAAGGTGCAACAGACGAACGGCGTCGGCGGGCTGTTCGAGCTCGACTACGCCTATACGGGCGCGAAGTTCGAGGTGGATCGCGCGGGCCTGGCGACGCCCAAATGGATGCTTCTGTCGTCGCCCGGCTTCATGGGCTTTACCACCATCGCGGTCACCGATTCGCGGACCAACTCGACCAGCACGTCGACGTACAACACGGTTTTCCCGCTGGAGGGACGGATCGCTTCGCGCGTGGTCAAGCACGGCTCGGTCAACCTGCAGAACATCACCTACGACTATCAGTACAGCAAGTGGCAGGGATACGTGGTGACGCTGCTGGACACGCGTATCGCGGGCAATGACCTCGACGGCACGGCATTGCCGGTCTACAAGATCGTCTATTCCAATCACGACACGTACAACAACCCTGGAACCGTCCAGGAATACCTCAACGGGACTCTCTGGCGCACCACCACCAACACCTACTACAACGACACCACCGATCAAATCCTCGACAAGCTCGTCGGCAGCAGCGTGGAAAGCGTCGTCGGGACGTCCGACGTCACGCGAACGAACGCGTATTGCTATGAGTTCACCACCGCGCCGTCCGGCACCTCCTGCGCCACGCTTTCCGCGAACAGCGGCTTGGCGACGCAGGCGGTGATCGAGCCGGGCGTCAACACCTGCAATTATCCCGGCTCATCTTCCTGCACGCTCACAGTGAAATTCGGGCTCGATGCCTTCGGCAATCGCGTGAGTACTCAATATTCGGGCACGGGCTTCCTACCGCGCACGACGTCCGCCGGCTACGACACCAACGGCGAATTCGCCACCTCCGTCACCAACGCCCTCAGCCAGCCGCAATACTTGGGCTATGACGCCCGTTTCGGCGCGGCCGACAGCTACACCGACCTCAACGGCCACGTCAGCACCGCGTCATATGACGGCTTCGGGCGCCAGACGGTGGCGACCCGGCCCGACGGCAACAAGACCGCGATGCAGTACCTCTATTGCAGCGGCGTCAATGGCGGCTCTCAGTCCTGTCCCACCAACGGCGCATACATGGTCCAGATCTCGCCGGAAGATTCCGGCGGCACCGTGAACGGGCCTCAGGTCAAGCTCTATTACGACGCGCTCGGCCGCATCGTCGCGCGCGACCGCCAGGGCTTCGACGGCTCTTACGCCCGCATCGATGCGATCTACGACGCCAAGGGCCGGGTGTACCGGACGGATCGGCCCTATTTCGTGAGCACCGGCACGCCGCAATACACCACCTACACTTACGACGATCTCGGCCGCGTCACGAATGTTCTCGCGCCCGATTCCAGCCAGAGCAACTTCGGTTACGACGCTCTCACCACCACCGTCACCGACGACAAGGGCCGCACGACGACGACGATACGCAACGTGCAAGGTCTGATCGCCCAGGTTACGGACGCCGCCGGCCACAGCATTTCCTACACTTATGACGCGTTCGACGATTTGATCAAAGTCGTGGACGTCGCCGGCAACACCACGACGAGCACCTACGACGTGCGCGGACGTAAGATTTCCTCCACCGACCCGGACATGGGCGCGTGGAGCTATGCCTATGACACGCTCTCCGAGCTGGTCCTGCAGACCGACGCGCGCGGCACGCAGACTGCGCTCTCCTACGACAAACTCGGGCGGCCGACGAACCGGGTCGAAACGCCGACCGTCGGCACGGCCTTCACCACCGCCTGGACCTGGGACCAGTCCTCAAACGGCGTGGGCATGCTGTCCTCCGTCACCGGCAGCCAGTCGAGCTACAGCCGGTCGCTGACCTATGACGGCTATAGCCGTCCGTTGTCGGCCACGCTGTCGATCGGCGGCACGCAGTACGTCTATGCCGCCACCTACAACAGCGACGGGCAATTGGCGACGCTGGCCTATCCATCCGGCCTGACGGTGAGCTACGGCCACAACAGCAAAGGCTACGTCACCGCCATCAAGGACATCGCCACCAGCAACAAGCTGTGGACGGTGAACGCGCGCGACGCGGAACTCAACGCGACCGACGTGACGCTGGGTACCTCTACGCCGGTGAACGTGGACC
>Ga0335083_10004338_pt1 | contig 18097 bp, 17 predicted proteins | sample Lox_Sample_42_FD_206716 | JGI IMG/M metagenome (GOLD analysis project Ga0335083, IMG submission 206716) | Soil microbial communities from Loxahatchee National Wildlife Refuge, Florida, United States - Lox_Sample_4.2 | ecosystem: Environmental > Terrestrial > Soil > Wetlands | place: USA...
TTGCTAACCAGCTGCATGTCCAGCAAGCCGCAATCTTTCAAGTTATCTTTCCTGCCTGCGACGCCGCTGCCGATCGACCCGGTAGTTGTAGAGCCGCCAGCCGTGGATCCGAATCTCTTCGCGAAGGAATCGCCCAACCTCGTCGAGCGCACGCTGATCACGCCGGCGCGTCCGCCCGAAGTGGATTCCCGCATCGTCAGAGCCCAGGACCATTTCGAATCCGGAAAGAAGCTCTACCAGGCAGGCGACATGACGGGTGCCCGGCAGGAGTTTGATCGCGCCATTAATCTGCTTCTGGCCGCTCCTGAAAACATCCCGGACCGCCAACGGCTGGAGCGCAAGCTGGATCAGATGGCCGACCAGATCTACCGCTACGATCTGGATGGCTTGGGCGCCGGCGCTACCCAACAAGAAGTGGTCTACGAAAGCGCCCCTAAAGATACCATCCTCGACCTGACCTTCCCCACCGATCCCAATCTCCGGCCCAAAGTTAAGGAAGAACTGGAAGCTACCGTTTCGCAGTTGCCGCTCGAGGAAAACGACGCAGTTCTCAGCTATATTCATTATTTCTCGACCGACCGCGGCCACAAGATCCTGGTATCTGGCCTGCAGCGCGCCGGACGTTATCGCCCCTTGATCCAGCGGATTTTGGATGACGAAGGCGTTCCCCAGGAGTTGATCTACCTGGCTCAGATCGAATCCGGTTTCCTCCCGCGCGCGCGCTCCTACAAGAAAGCCGTGGGGATGTGGCAGTTTGTCCAGTTCCGCGGACGCGAATACGGGCTCAACCAGACCCCTTTCAGCGACGATCGCCTGGATCCGGAAAGAGCCACGCGCGCCGCCGCCAAACACCTACACGATCTCTATGCCCTGTTCGGGGATTGGTACCTGGCGATGGCGGCCTACAACTGCGGGCCCAACTGCGTGGATCACGCAGTCCAAAGAACTGGCTACGCGGATTATTGGGAATTGGTCCGGCGAAATGCTCTGCCCAAGGAAACCAATAATTACGTCCCGGTGATCTTGGCGGTCACCATCATGGCCAAGAATCCTAAGGACTACAATCTGGAGAATCTGGATCTCGATCTGCCGGTAGAATACGACACCATCGACTTGGAGTCGCCCACCAGCCTGGCCCTGATTGCCGATGCCACCGACCGTCCCGTTCCGGAAATACAGGAACTCAACCCCGCCCTGCTGAAGACCACCGCACCGGGCGGTTACCAGTTGCGGGTTCCCAAAGGTAGCTCGGACCTGGTCCGGATGGCGCTTGAAGAGGTTCCGGCCGAACATCGCGCCACCTGGCGGCTGCACCGCGTAGCTCCGGATGAAACGCTGGCCGAAATCGCGCATCGCTTCGGGACTCCGGCGGCTTCCATTGCAGCGGCCAATCAGCGCCCCATCGCCCATCTGGAAGCGGGCGATACACTAGTCATCCCCGTGAGCTATCCGGTCAGGACCACAGCTCATACCAGCCGCGCCACCGCCAACCGGCCTTCCCACCCGGTTCGCAAGACCGTTCCAGCCGGGGTTCAGAAAGCGGCCGCACCGCCAGCTCACAAGCCTGCACCCACCTCGCTTCACAAAACCGCCGCTGTTACTCCTTACAAGACCGCGAGCCTCACACCGAAGCACCCCGCCACAACAAACTGACCGCCTCAATAAACTGATCCTCGGGACGCGCCAAAAAGTGCGCACAACCCTCTTGCCTTCCGAAGAAAACGAGTTATTCTAGGGTGTGGTTAAGCCCTACAGGAGGCCTGATTAATGTTTGACAGCTATCGCTTCGCCCCGGACGACGATGTGGACGACTTCGGATATGAAGAAGAAACTTTAGATGTGACCACCGACGTTGGCGAATACGGACCTGAGGACGAAGACGAGGACGAACTGATAAAACCGGTTCCGGAGTCTACTCCGGCAGCCGCGACACCACCCCCACCCCCAGCCGAAGCCCCGCCGAAGAAGAAACCGGTGGTCAAGGCTCCCAAGCCTGCCGCAGCCAAAGCAGCGCCGGCTAAAGCAGCGAAGAAGGCTCCGAAGAAAGCCGTGAAGAAAGCGGCCGCCAAGGCCCCCGCCAAAAAGGCAGCCAAGGCGGTAAAGAAAGCGGCAGTCAAGAAGGCCGCTCCAAAGAAGGCCAAGAAAGCGCCGGCCAAAGCGAAAAAAGCGTCCGCCAAGAAAGCGCCCGCGAAGAAAGCCAAGAAGGCCCCTCGCAAGAAGTAGTTAGGCTCCGGGCAGGTAGCAGCTCGCGCCTGCCTGCCCGGTTGTCTATTCTCGCGTCCCTCTATTCCTTTCGAACTACCGCACGGCAGCGCTCGAACAATTGCAATAGCGCTTCGGCGTATTCCTCCGGCGTCTTGGAAGTCTTTCCCGTGAAGCCGGCCGCGCCGGCGCCCTTCCCGTAGCCGGTTGTCACGGCGATGAATTTCATCATCTCCAGGGCGACCTCATCCTTGGTGTGTGGCGGCTCGGCTTTTGGATTCTCTTCAGGCATTAGTCCTTGATTCCTCCGTTCGGTCAAAACTCCAGTGTAGACCCTACTCAGTGGTAGCGTAACAACTGGAATTTCACGACGGCAGTACAGGTGATCGGCGGTGTGGGAGCCACGTAAGAGCTAAGCTCGAGGAACGCGCTTACCGTGCTGACGATCCCGACAAAAGCATATCGAACGACCGCAGCGGGAGACTGTCCCGCGCTTCCGCTGCCATCCGAAACGGCCAGCACCGGTCCCACCGAAAACCCTGCCGCCGCGGCCAAGTTCTGCGCCTGTGCCTGGGCATCGGAAATGAGACTGGCCTGTGAACAAGGCTGCGACTGGAGGGCTTGCGAGACCTGAGTTCCCTGCGAGGAAACGCTTACTGCCCCGTTGCTTTGTTGTGCGATCTGCGTAAGGGTCTTGATAGTCGCACCAGCCTGGGAGAACGGTACAGCCAGCGTGAAGCTCCAGCGCAGCATGTTGGGATTGTAGGTAAACACGCCTGTCAGGTCCGCAGCGGTGACTCCTGCACCCGACACTGCGGCGAGCGCGTCGTCCAGCGCCGCAGTCTCTGGTGTCGACACCTGCACACTAAAGACAACCTGGTCGGGCTGCAAACTCACCTGCCGCACGGCCGTGATGGTGATTGTGTCGGTTTGCAATTGTCCGACCGCAGGCACGGCGGCCAGCAGAAAAATCGGGAAGAGTTTTCGCATGGCTCTCCTAGTGGATCAATCCGAACTTTACCGTCACGGTACAGGGCGCGGCCGCCGGTCCCAAAAGAAAATTACTCAAGCTCTGACCCTGGTTGGTAACCGAAGTCGAAATGGTGCTGGACATGGCTTGGATCACATCCAGCGTGAAGCCTGCGGCAGTGGCCAAGTTCTGCGCCTGCGTGCGGGCATTGGCTAATAGGTTCGCCAGAACGCAGGGCTGGGATTGCAGAAGTTGCGCCGAAATTTGAGTGCCTTGCACCGAGAAGTTCAGTGCCAGCCCGTTATTTTGCTTAGCGATAGCCTGTTCAGCGTTCGTCAACTGTGTGACCGTGTCCTTGATTTTTGCCAGCGGAGCGGCCAGGGTAAACTCCCACGCAATTGTCGCTTGCGGCCCCGGCTGTATCCCCGGGATAACAATTTCAGACAGGCCCCCGATTCCAGTGAAGTTCGCGCTCGTGATCCCCGATCCTTGGAGCGCGGCAACCACGTCGTCCAGGCTCGCGTTCAGACCTGAGGTCACCACGATCGAAAACACCGCCTGGTCCGGCTGGAGCGTCGCACTGCTCGATGCCGTAACCGTCACCGAATTCGTATCCAACTGTCCCAATAAGAGAGGCGCAAACAACACCAATCCGGCCGCCAATCGCATTCGCATTACGGTTAGTATACTGGAGTCGCTTACGGCAGCCGTGCGTGCAGGTTCTTTAGTGCCAGGCGAGCCTGCTCGGCTACTTCGGTGTCGGGATCGGCCGACAGCTTCTCGAGCGGCGCGATGGAATCGTTGCCGCCGCTGGCCGCCAACACCCGCGCCAGCCCGATCTTTTCATCTTTGGTAGCCATCGGATCTGTCAGGGCCGGATAAAGGGCGCTGCGAACCTGAGCATCGCGCGCCAGCTCGATCAAATACGGCTGCGCGGTTCCATGAAACGCAGCCGAATTGAGGTTGTTCACCAAATAACGCAGCGGATCGAATTCGCCCATGCTGCGCTTGCCGATCGCCACCAGGGCAAAGGCCAGCGACAAGCGCGGCCCAGTCTTGGTCTCGGCCGAGAACAGCCGTTCCAGATTGGCGTTATCGGCCGGATCGTTAACGCGCGCCAGACCCTCGGCCGCCGCCTCGCGCAGCCCTTCGTCCTTGTTCTCCAGGTAAGCCGTATACACGCCGTGCAACTGCGGATCCGGCATTTGCGACAAGGCGGTGAGCGCGGCCCGCTTCACTTTCATGTTGCGGCTGCGGTCCAGAATCCCGCGCAGATCGTTGATGGCGCCGCGGTTGTCCAGCAGCCCGGTGGTTTCTATGGCGGCAATCTGGACCTTCTCGTCCAAATCGTTCAACCGAACAGCCACGCTGGGCCCGGCGCTGCGATCCCGAATCTTCTGTAGCGCCACCAGCGATTCATAGATCACCTCGGACTCCTTGGAGCGCAGCGCTTCCTCCAAGTCCGGCACAGCTCCCTTAGCCCGCAGGATTCCGGCCGCCCGCGCCGCATTTGCCCGCGCATCCACGCTCGCTCCGCCCCGCGCCACCCGTCCGACCGCCTGCTGCACTTCCGGGCGCACCTCGACGTAAGCGTCCACCACCTGGTCGTTCGTGTCGGTGAATTTGCTCTTGATGCTGGTGCCCACCCGCCGCAGCGACGCCGTCATGCCGGTCTTGATGTATCCCGGCAGGTAGAAATTCACCAGCCCATCCACGGCGCGAATTTGGATTTCCGGGTCGTTGTCCGAACAGAATTTGACCAGCGGGTCCAGGCTGCGCTGCGTGCCGATATCGACGATCGCCTTCACCGCTTCCCGCCGCACATCCACGTCCGGATCCGCCAGGTAGGTCTCCAGCTTCGGAATGGCGTCCGAGGATGCGTTCTTGCCGTATTCGCGAACCGCCTTGGCCCGCTGCTTGGCGTCATCCTGAGCCGCCAGCGGGAGCCTCACCAGCACCAGGCCCAGCACAACAAATAGCATGCTCCGTGTCAGGGGAGACATAGCGCGTACCTCAACGAACAAATTCGACGCTGACCTTTTTCGAAATCAGCCCGGCTTCGTAACCCATGTCCAGCAGCTTCTGCGCCGCCTGCGGCACGATGTCCCCGCCATCCAGCGTGAAGTGATTCACATACATTCCCACGAACTTTTCGGCCAGGCGCGGCTCCAGGTCTCTAGCGAACTGCATGGCGTAATTTAAAGACTCCTCGCCGTGATCGAGCGCGTACTGGATACTCTCGCGCATCAGACGGCAGCATTCGCTTTTCACTTCCTCGGGCAGCGACCGCAGCAGCGCATTGGCTCCCAGCGGCAGCGGCAGGTCATAGGTCGTCTTCCACCATCGTCCCAAATCCACGACGCTTTGGAAACCGCTCTTGCCGTAGGTGAGCTGGCCCTCGTGGATGATCAATCCCGCGTCCACGGCGTGCTCGGCCACCGCATCCAGGATCTTGTCGAAAGGAATCGGCACTTCCTCGAAGTCCGGCTCGAACAGCCGCAGCGCCAGATAAGCGCTGGTCATCCGGCCGGGGATGGCGATTCTCTTGCCCTTGATCTCCTCCGGCGCCATGGGACGCGTGCTCACCAGGATGGGACCGTAGCCGTCTCCAACGCTCGACCCACTAGCCATCAGCACATACTTGTCGGACACGTAGGCGTAGGCGTGATAAGAGATCGCCGTCAGGTCGTAGGCGCCTTCAGTGGCCTTGCGGTTGAGGGTTTCAATGTCCTCCAGCACGTGGCGAAAGCTGACCATCGCGGTCCGGACCTTCTTGGTCGCCAGACCATAGAACATGTAAGCGTCGTCCGAGTCGGGGCTGTGCGCGCAGACGATTTCCGTTACAGAAGTGCTTGACATAGGAAGCAGGCTTTAGAAGCAAAGCAGACTTTCACTATAGCAGAGCCGTTCAAACACTCCGGCGAGAAATATTTCGATGCGATGACGCAGCATCGCGGGAGCGGCCCGAAATATCATGCCCGGCCGCGATTTCGAAACCTACCGGCCGCCGGTCTAGCGGGTTTGTAGCGTTTCCAGTTCCGGCTTCAGGGTGCCCAGCGCGTACTCTAGCTGGCGCAGCCCTTCCTCAACGTCGGACAGTTCACCGCTGCGGCCCTTTTTCTCCAGCGCCAGCGCGGCGTCAAAGGCGCCCTTGGCGCCAAACGTAGAGACCGATCCTTTCAGACTATGAGCGTAGTGCTCCAGGGCGCTCGCGTCGCGGGCCGAAATGGCCGTCCGAAGTTTTTCGAGCATGTCCGGGTAGTCGTTGAGAAACAGCTCCGTCACTTCGCGCAACAAGCCGCGATCCCCTCCTACACGGCTCAGCGCAAGGGATTCATCGAGCTGCTTCAACTGGTCTTCTATCGATCCATGGCCGTTGGCATCGGCATTCATATAGGAACCTCCAGGGATAAGGGACTCGATCATGCTCATAAGCTCCGGCACTCGCACCGGCTTGGTCATATAAGCGTCCATGCCGGCTTCGAAACAGCGCTGGCGGTCCGATTCCGACGCCTGCGCGGTAATTGCAATGATGGGAATGCGTTGACCCGAGCCGCGTTCCTTGCGGCGGATTTGCGCGGTGGCCTGAAGACCATCCATTTCCGGCATTTGGATGTCCATCAGAACCAGGTCGAACTGTTTTCCTTCCAGCAAATCCAAGGCCTGCTTTCCGGATGCCGCGATCTCCACCTGATGTCCTTCGCGCTCCAATAAGCGGGCCGCCAGACGCTGGTTCACGATGTTGTCTTCGGCGATCAGAATCCGTTGTTTGATCTTGGACGGGACCCGACGCTGGGGCCCTTTCAGCAGGCCGGGCCGTTCCAGCACCACCGTGAAATGGAACTTGCTGCCGCGCCCGGGTGCGCTTTCGAGCCACATCCGCCCGCCCATCCGCTCCACCAGGATCGAAGCGATCGATAGCCCCAGCCCAGCGCCTCCATACGGGCGCGTCAAGGTCCCGTCGGCTTGCGTGAATGGTTGAAAGATGGCACTCTGCTTTTCCACCGGAATGCCAATGCCTGTATCGGCGACCGTGAAGTAAAGCTCGACGCTGGATTGCCGCGTCGGTACAGCACGCACCTGCACCCCAATCTTGCCCTGCGCGGTGAACTTAATGGCATTCGACACCAGCTTTGTGAGCACCTCGGTTAGGCGCTGCGGATCGCCGATCAGGAGCGCAGGCGTGGCTGCTTCGAGCGACCATTCCAGCGGAAGATGCTTGGCCGCTGCCCGCTCAGCCATCGGGCCGAGCGTCTGTTGCAGTAACGTGTCGAGGGAGAAGTGCTCCGAGGCCAGCGTCAATTTGCCAGCCTCATAGCGGGCATAATCCAGCACATCGCTCGCCAGGTTCAACAAGGTTTGGGCCGATTGCTTGGCCAGTTCCATACACTCGCGCTGCTCAGCCGGTAACGCGTCGGAGCCGGCCAACTCCAGCATCCCCAGGATTCCGTTCAACGGAGTGCGGATCTCGTGGGTCATGTTGGAGAGAAACGCGCTCTTGGCTTGCCTGAGTGCGGCGGCTTCTTCCGCCAGTTCTTGCGCCAGCGTGCCGGTCTCCTCCAGGTAGCGGTTGGCCGCCATCAGGTCACGGCTTGTATCGGCTGCCATCTCGCGGGCGCGTGCCAGCTCTTCGGCCTGCGCTTCCCTCTGGCTGACGTCACGAAACGCGCTCAAGAATTGCGCCGTCTGGCCGCCAGCCTCCAGCCGCGAAGCGACGATTTCGTAGCAACTCCCCCGGCCCTCTCCAGAAGGAAGCGAAAGCACAATCGAGCAGCCGGCGTGCTCTTCCACGCCCGCGTAAAAGGCCTTGAGCTTCCGTTCCTGGTCCCGGCCGAACAAGCCTGCGATCCTGGTACCAGCCAGTTCTAACGCGGGCTTTCGAACCAGCCGGGCAAACGCATCATTGGCCGCTACGATGGTCCCTTCTAGGTCGTTCACACACATGGGTTCGAGCGCTGCGTTCCAAATGAGCCGGAAGCGCGTTTCGTTTTGACCCGCCTCAGGCTCCGCATGCTGGTGGGCGGTTATGTCAATTCCGGTGCTGATCACGAACCGTCCAGCGCCATCTTCGCCCGGCGCGATGGCATGAGAAAGAACAATGCGGCGCAGCTCGCCGGACTTGGCGATCCAGTCGTTCTCCCATGTGGACGGCGCTTCCGAGTATAGGACCGAGCCAAAATGCGAGCGCGCCACCGCTTGCGACTCCGGCGGCACGAACACTTCCCATAGGACGCGTCCCTTTAACTCCTGGCTCGAATATCCCGTGATCTGCTCGCAGCCCCGGTTACTGTGAACAATCCGGCCCTCGGCATCGCTCAACACCACCAGCGCCGCCGAGGCTTCGAGTGCGGTCGCGAGCAACCGCGCGCGCTTACCGGTGGCTGCTTCCTCGAATGTTTGAGCTTGTTCGTCCACTGGGTCGATGCTTGACCTCAGAGTGGTTATCGGCTGTTCGCCGGATTATTATGAGTATTCCGATGGATCTGAATGGATTGGAGCAACACCTCTTCGCGGCTCGCCTGGACTGCCGCTATCTTCTTGATGTTCCAAAAGATCTTGCGGTAAACCCGGTTTTGATCGTGGCGCTGCATGGTTATAGCTCCAATCCCGAGGACATGCTCCGTCTGACCCGCGCTGCGGTTGGGCACCAGCCCGTGGTGGCTTCCATCCAGGCTCCCCACCAGCATTACGTTTCCGAGCCCTCTCAGGTTGGCCGCCCGGTTTCAGGCTACAACTGGGGCATCAGCAAGCATTGGGACTCCACCGTGCGGCTGCATCACGACATGGTCTTAGAGGTCCTGGCGGCGCTCCGAACGCGCTTCGGCGTCTCCGCGGATCGTTGCGCCCTGGCTGGATTCTCGCAACCCGTGGGCTTGAATTACCGCTTCGCCGCCACTCATCCGGGCGAGATTCGCGGAGTGATCGGCATTTGCGGCGGCGTCCCGCGCGACTGGCAGGAGCCCAAGTACAAGCCAGTGACTGCGGCCCTGCTCCACATCTCACGCGACCAGGATGAGTTCTATCCGGTGGCGACGGCCTCCGGTTTCGCCGAGCGCCTGCGCGAGCGCGCCAGCGATGTCGAGTTCCACATGCTTGCCGGCACGCATCGCTTTCCGTCCAAAGCCGGCGCGATTATCCGCCCCTGGCTCCAACGCGTATTCCCTGCGTAGGTGAGATGCCCCGCGAACGCGGGGGTGGCTCTAAGGCGTTCGCCGCATTGTCGCCTCAGGCCGGGAGCGTTAGGCTGGAATTGTGAGGAACTTTCTCGCGAGCGTGTTTGTGTCGGCGGCCGTGCTCTGCGCCCAAGGCACCAGCGTTTCCACCACCACCGATGTCGACATCAACGGCCACCGTGTTCAGAAAGGCCCCGACGTAATTACTACTAAAACCGCTACCGGCGCGGTGACCACCGAAACGATGCAGTCCATCAACGGCCGCATGGTTCCGCTCGAGCGCGTGGAGGAGCGGGTGCTGCGCGACGATGCCTCCGGACGCGTGGTGGAACGGATCGTCCGGCGTTATGACTCCCAGGGAAACCCCGCCCCCCCGACGCGGGAAACCATCGAGGAAACGAAACGCTCGGATGGATCTTCCACCACCACGTCCAGCACCTATCGAACCGACTTTAACGGCAACACGCAGCTGGCCCAAAAATCTGTAACCGAAACCCACAAGAGCGGGGGCGAGGAACGATCCGAGACCGTCGTTCAGCGACCCTCCATCAACGGCTCGCTCGACACGGTCGAGAAGCAGGAACAGGTAAAAGTCGCCCAGCCGGGTGGCTACCGCGACGAGACCACCACGTACCGCCCCAGCGACAACGGCGGATTTTATGCCGCCGTGCGAACCGTTACCGACCACACCGACAAAAACGGCCAGAGCACCGACAACGCCATCGAATATGAAGCCAATCCTGGAGGCGCGCTACAGGTGCACAGCCAGACTGTGACCAAGACCGTCACCGCGCCGGATGGTTCCAAAGGTTCGGTGGTGGATATCTACGCAACCAGCGTTCCCGGCACAGTCGACGCGCCAGGCTCCGCGCTGAAATTGCAGGAGCAGCAGCTGGTAGACAGCCAGAAAGGTCCCGGCGGCACCGTCACCCAGACGCTCAGCGTGCGGCGCCCTACCGTGTCCGATCCGAACACACTAGGCCCAGCGCGGCAGATTTCTCAAACAGTTTGCAAAGGGGACTGCAAGCCCTGAGCGCAAGGCGCGCGCGTCGATTGAACGCCGGCTCTTAGCCGTGGCCGAAGTGCATCAGCCAGCCCAGCCCGATCAACGCTACTACGAAATATGCAAAGCAGCGCAGGCCGTAGCGCAGACGTTCCGTATCGGTGCGCTTGGTAATCACGCCGAGCACTACTGAAGAAAACAGCGCAAACAACACTGCCGCTTCAAAGTGAGTCAAATTCATTTTCGGCATTAGTCTTTTTTCCCAATCGCGATCTCGTAAGCGTCCACCATGCCCAAAATATTGAGCAAACCGGCCGCTACCAGGAACTTGGTGCCGTAGTCATGAACGTGCCCGGCCATGTCGGGCTGGTTGTATCCAAGCCAGATGGTCAGCAGGTACAGCAGGCCGGAAGCTAGATCGCCGATGAATCCCCCCACGTAGATCACCGTGGTGAGGATGTCGCCGGTTTGAGGCTGGAACATGGCGCCGCGCATCATCAGGCCCAGCAGAAACATGCACAGTACCGAAGCCAGCACCAGGGCGCCTCGGCCGGGACGCTTCAACAGGAAATAGCCGCCTCCAGGAATCAGCCAGCCTAGCCCGACCACCGGATACCAGGAACGCGTGGGCTGAGGCGGCGCTTCGGACTTGGCAGGAGCGGATGGCATCAAATTCAGTTTACCAAGCACAGCCCATCCCCGGACTACTGGGACTCGGCATAGACCCGCCGGACCGCATTCGGAACGGCATTTATGCTGCCCCAACCCGGGTACTTGGCTTTGAAGTCGGCTTCCAGCCGCTTCCCCGCGTCGTCCACCGAGACTCCCTGCCGCTTGAGATCCAGCGCGCGGGTCTGCAAATCCTGCAGGAAGCCGCGCTCCTGCGCGATCAGCGACCCGTCGCCCAGAGCGCCGTGATCGGGAACGACGTGCAGCGGCTCAAGCGGCGCGATCTTATCCAGAACCGCGAGCCAACCCTTGGGACTCGCATCGGCATTGGGCATGTTCGGCACCAGCTTGTTCTCGACGATGTCGCCCGGAAGCAGCGTGCGATCCGGTTCGACGAAAATCAGCTCGTCGCCCTGCGTATGGGCCGGTCCGAGCCACATCAAGCGAGCGGTCACGCCGCCCAAATCGAGCTTGATCTCGCGATCGAACAGGATGTCGGGTGGCCGCGGCTTCACGTCCTTGAGCTGCTCGCGGAACAACGCGGATCTGGACCGGAACATCTCGATAAACTCAGCGCCATGCTTGTCCATTTCTTCTTGCTGGACGGCTGGCCGGATGAGCACCGTGCGTGGCGGGAAGGCCTGCGCGCCCGCGGCGTGTTCGGGATGGAAATGCGTCGTGGTCAGGTACAGGTTGGGGCTCTTGGCGAGCTTCTCGGCCTCGCGTACGACAATCGCGCCGTTGGGCGGGCCCATGCCGGTGTCCACCACTAGCGTGGCGCGGTCGCCAGCGATGATCCCGATGTTGGGAAAGCCGATAATCGCGTAGACGTGGTCGGACACGCGCGTCACCGAGTTCTCCGGGACGCCTTGCGGGGCGGGCTGCTGGGCGTAGGCCACAAAGGCAGCGCAGATGGCGAGCACTGCTGCACAAATAATCGAGGGCACTGCCCGAGGGCATGGTGGGTTCGAGGGCATGACGGGCCTCCTGCTGTGTGTCACAGATTATAGCGATACTAGGGGAGTGGGTATGAGCGACACCCAGCTTCTAACGATTGCTTTGGCCGCCGTGCCGACTATGCTCGCCGTTTTGGTGGGCATCCTGGTTAACAATTCCAGATTGAACGACACCAACGCGCGCATCGGCGAATTGCGCGCTCACATGGACTCCCGCTTCAACGACGTGGATCGGAGATTCGGCGACATTGACCGCAGGTTCGGCGAAGTCGATCGCCGCTTCGACGAGATACGCGACCTCTGGCGCGCCGAACTCCATCGTGTCGAGGAAGTACTGGACGCGCGGCTTAAGCACATCGAGGAGCGCGGCTGACCGCCTGCTAATCCAGAATTCGATTGCGATTTTCCGTCAGCCCAGCCCACTAATAGGGCATGAAAACTATTCTCTACGCTCTCCTGGCATTGTCCCTATTGACAGGCGGCACCGCCTTCGCAAGCTCGAAGAACAGCTCAGGCGGCAAAACCCACTCCAACTCAAAGCGACACAGCACGGGCAGGCATCGCAGCTCGACCAATCGCACCGCCTCTGGCAAGACGCACGGTAACGTTCCATCAAACTAAAGCTAGCCCGCTAGACCAACAACCACGGGGAGCGTCCAGCGAGTAGAGTAGACTCGCGGTATGTTCTCCTCGCGCCTCGATTGGAGCGCCCCGGAAAATCCTCTCACCAAGTTGCTCGCTGAAAAGCGTTCGCGCGGCGACGCCGTGCTGGATTTGACCGAGTCCAATCCGACGGCCGCCGGATTCTCCTATCCGGTAGATGTGTTGCTCGCCTCGCTGGCCGATCCCCGCCTGTTGCGCTATGAGCCGCATCCGGCCGGATTGCCAGCGGCCCGTGCTGCCGTGGCCGAATATTATCACCGCGCCTCCCAGGGCAGTAGTGTCTCGCCGGACCAAATCCTGTTGACCGCCAGCAGCAGCGAATCCTACGCGCTTTTGTTCAAGCTGTTGGCCGATCCGGGCGACCACGTTCTGGTGCCGCGGCCGTCCTACCCGCTGTTTGAGTTTCTGGCGGCGCTGGAATCGGCGTGCCCGGTCCAATACGCGCTGGTTTACGATGGCCGCTGGACCATCGATTTCGACGCCCTCCGGCAAAGCATCACAGCCAGAACGCGAGCCATCGTTCTGGTGAATCCCAACAATCCGACCGGCTCATTTCTAAAGAAGCGCGAATTGGTCGAGCTCATCGCCCTTTGCCAGAGCCATCAGATCGCGCTGATCTCCGACGAGGTCTTCTCCGATTATGCTTTCGGCCCCGACCAGCAGCGTGTTAGCTCAATTGCGGGCCTCAACGACGTTTTGAGTTTTGCGCTGAGCGGTTTCTCGAAAGTCCTGGGCTTGCCGCAATTGAAGCTTGGCTGGATCGTCATCAGCGGACCCCAAGCTCAGCAAGCCATTCAGCGCTTGGAGTTGATCGAGGACACCTACCTTTCGGTCGGAACGGCCGTACAGTGGGCCGCTCAACCTCTGTTCGCCTCGCGCGACGCCATCCAGCGGCAAATCCTGGAGCGCATTCGATCAAATCGAGCGTTCTTAGCAAGCCGCATTGGACCGGCGTCGCCCTGGAGACTTCTCGAGACTGAAGGCGGCTGGTCCGCCATTTTGGAAGCGCCCAAAATTCGGTCTGAAGAGCAGTGGGTGCTCGGACTCCTGAACGAAAGCAATGTCCTCGTCCAGCCCGGCTTCTTCTTCGATTTTGAGCGAGAGGCTTTTCTGATTGTCAGCCTGCTTACGCGTCCCGAGATATTTCAAGAAGGTGTCGATCGAATCTTGGCTCAGGCGACGTGAATTACCGCGAGGGCCCGCGCCGCTAGTTCCGAAGCGATTTGACGAACCGTGCGTAATTTCGCTCAGCCTGGCTTCGCTCCGGGTGGCCATCCCTAAAATTTTGTCGGTAGATATCCAGTGCTTGGCGATAATACTTGTCAGCTTGCTTGCCTTGACGGCCGGCTTCCTCGACTTTGCCGGCTAGGGTCAGAAGCCGGGCATACTCGCAATGTTGGCTGCCCAGCGCCTGGCGCTCCGTCGTCAGCGCTTCGGCGACCAGGGTTCGCGCCTTCTGGATATCTCGCTCTCCCAGGAAAGCTTCAGCCAGGCCGGCCTTCACGCGCGCCGCGAACAAGTGTGTGCTCCCGACGATCTTCTGATAGACACTCAAGCTGCGGCTCAAGTAATCCCTGGCTATGGCGAACTTCTTTTCGTCCATGGCCATCAGGCCCAGCTCATTGAGCGCGCCCGCTTGATGCGGATCATTTACCTTTTCGTAGATGACCAGGGCTTTCTGGAGCAGCGGTTCGGCCCGCGCGCTATCGCCCTCCAGCCGGTAAAGCTGGCCCAGATCGACCAGACTATCGGCCAAGGCGGGCCCGGTGATGGCGCTCTGGGAAGCCACAGCCAATGACTCCCGCAGCAACGGCTCCGCGAGTGCGAAACGCCCCTGCGCGTTATATACACCCCCCAGATTGGTCAGCGCTCCAACCAGCAATTCCGGTGAGGACGGCGCTTGGCGCAGAGTGCCGATCAACTTCTGAAATATTCCCTCGGCTTCGCTGTTGCGTCCCTGCATCGACAACAACTCACCGAGCCGGCGCTGGGCGGTAAGCGTGCAAGAATGGGTTTCACCGTGCGTCTCGATGCACACCGCTACGGCCCGCTCGAGCAGCTGTTCGGATTCCTGCCAACGGGCCTGCTGCATGCGCAACTCGCCCAGGGCTTCGAGCACATAGCCGAGCATCGGACGTCCGCTCTCGCCCATCCCTTCCACGGCGTTTTTCGCCTCCAGGTACAGCGGTTCGGCCAGCGCGGGCTGACCCTGGACGTAATACGTGAGCGCCAGCGTGTAAGTGCTTTTGACCAAGCGTGTATCCACGGGCGAAAACACCCGCGCCTGATCCACTGCTGCCGTCAGAGCCTGCGCGGCCTCGCTGTAGCGGCCGGCGTCGAAGGCCGCCAATCCTTGTTTATAGTTGACATCCCAACTCGGCCCATCTGAGCTGGCGAACAGAGGCGCCAGCAGGCAGAACAGCCCGACGAAAATCTGCCGCACGCTCATTCCATGACACATCGCCGCCTCCTTGCAGCCGTGGTTCGACACGCTTCGTTCCGATGTGTTGCGGGAGCTGCGCCATGTGCATCGCGGAAAATGCGAAGCTGAGGCGCGTTCAGAAAAAGAACAGTTCTTGAATGCAGGCGGGCGATAGCAGCGCCGAATCACCTTCAGTTCCCCAACGGAACCTCGCTGCCGTGCTATCGAGCATTTCGGATGCCAAATGCGACACCGGCCAAAACGCTGGGCGGTGAGGCTAGCTCGAAACGGCTAGGAATTCGCGCGGGCTGGCTCAACCGCCTCTGCCGAAGAGCGTCCGATGCGCGCGTTGGCGATTTCCATCACTTTTGCGCAGCAGCCGCTCAGCGATACGGTGATGTCGCGCAGCGAGCTCCCGTGAAATCGGAGGCGCGGCGCTTGGTGGTGATCCGGGCAGCGGACATCGCGCAGTTTCTCTTCCGTGACTTGCTTGAACCGGTCGACTCCTGCACTGTCGAAGTCCGTGAACACCGAAAACATTTTAGCATGATACTGTTACAAACAAGAAACGAAAGCATGTCAATCAATCGAGAGGCGCTCGAAGCTCAGACGCTCTGCCGCCAAGCCGGCTCGTCCACCAGGACCCTCTTGCTGAGCGCGGCGAAGTTGAATTCCGTCGCCACCCGATGTTGCAGGTAGCGCGAGACCTCGCGCCGCTTCCTCGGATTCGACAGATACTCTTCCACCATCGCGTTGAGCTGGTCCAGGCTCCGGTACATCACCTGGTTGCCCAGATCCCCCATGCCCTCGTGAAAGTCGCTTTTGTAGTCGAACAGGATCAGGCCCCCGCAGGCGAAGCAGCCCATGATCTTGGGCGAAACCCCGGTGTTGTAGCCCAAGTTGACCACGTCCACGATCACGTCGCTATTCATGAACAGCAGCGGAAGCTCGGTGAAGTAGTCCAGGCACTTGCGGAATTTCATGCGGTAGCGCTCGCGTAAAGTGGACACGCTGTCCGGCTCGACGAAATTGCCGAAGAAATCGAACTCGCGCTTGAGCGCCGTCAGCACTCCCAACCGCGCTTCCGTGTTACCCACGGTCTCTATTTCTTCGTGCATGAACTGCCAGAAGAAGCTGTAGTTCGGCTCCAGTCGCAGGCGTTTGCGCGTGGGCCGGTCGAGCTTGCCGATTTCGGCCGTAATCAAGTCCCAAAGGCAATCGGTGAGCCGGCTCTTCTTGGCCGCGAGCACGCGAGCCTCAACCTCCGCCAGCTCCGGTTCGTTGCGGAACGGAAGCGCCTGCGCGCCCTTGACGTACACGTTGCCGGCAAACGCCACGCGCGTGCGATAGGCACTGGCGGGCGGCGTTCGATAACCGTAGCGAACATAATTTGGATAAGCCGGCTGCAGGAAAAAGCGAACCTTGCTGCGATCGACCACTCCCATTTTGTGCAGAGCCTCAATGTGTCCGCGATCCGGCGAATAATGCACGTACAGTGGATGATTCAAGGCTTGCTTCAGCCGCCGGATGCAGCCGCTGGAAGCCTCCGCGGGACTGTTCGGCAGCGGCCCCAAAATCTGCTGCGGTAGCTGCAGCAGGCCGTGGTCCCACAGCATGATGGTGGGAATCTTCAGAATATCCTTGAAGATATTGTGTTGCTGGGCGTCGCGGCACAGCAGCGCGTACAGAGCATTGGGCAGCGCGATGGCCGCATCGGGCCGAAACGCCCGCAAGGCTTGAATAGAGTCGCGAATGTAAATGTCGTTGTTAGTAATAAAGCTGCCGATGTGCAGCTCGAATACCTGCGCGCCCAGAATGCGCAGCTCTTCGGTCATCTCGATGGCGAAGTTGTAGTCGATTCCGCCAAACCAAGGGTGCGGCGGGATGGTCGTAACGACGCGCAGTCCGCTGAGCGGCGTGCTCATCGCTCGTACCACCACTTCACCACCCGATGCAAATGATGCCGTGCGAAATCCGGCAGCCCCAGCAGGCGCGCGAACAGCCGCCGCACAATGTAGAGCCGTTTCCCGAACGCCGGCATGGGGACTTCGCCGCCGCCGATCGACACTCGCGCCAGCCGCAGGCCCAGCGGCCGGGAGTCGCCGCCCCATCCCAACGATTCCGGCGACCGTGGGGTAGCGATTTCGAATGTGAGCTTCAACTCCGCCCGGCCCGCCACTGCTTCCGCGGGCAACTCCAGAGAACGCCGGTGCACCGCTCGCGCAGGACCTAACGTCCATTCTCCAACCGCCTGCCCGTTGGCTCTAACGCGAACCGCGAGTTGGGCCGCGCTCTTGGACACCATGCAATCCGAAATGATGAAGGATGCCGCCACGCCACCGGACGGCGGCTGCTCGAAAACAATATTCAGCGACGCCGCGTCTCCGATGGTCCAGGAGCCGAACTGATCCGGCTGCGCCCATTCAATCCCCAGCGCGTCGCCAACCAACGTCGACGCGTTGCCACTGGCGGTGAGATCGATCACATCGCCCAGCCGATATTTCAGCCGTCCGGCCGGCTCCATGCGGAAACTCGTGAGCCGGAACCCCAGCGGCCGCTTGTCCCATGTCGACCACTTCAATTGCACCGGCGACCGCGGCGATGGAATTCGGAACGAGAGCAGAACCGGACCAGCCGGCAGCCCCTCCGGCAAAAGAATGGTTCGTTCGTCGCGCGACCGCGCCGGCCCCAACGTCCAATCCGCAACCGCGCGCCCGTTGATAAGCACTTCGGCGTGCTGCAGCGGATGGTCCGCATTAACGGCAACATCGGTGATCTCAAAAATTGCGCGAACTGGTTCATTGAAAGGGGCACTTAATAAAAAGACCAGGTTGGCTTCCGGCCCCAGCGTCCACTGCCCGTAATTATCGGGCTGGCTCCAGCATTCATTCGTATGATCCGCGCCCTGGCCGGCCTCCGTGAAATCCAGACCTTCGCCGACCGAGTACTTCAGCTTCTCAGTGCCCAGAAACGTAACGGTCTGAACCTTCACGCCCAATTCGCGCGGGTCCTCGTTTACGATCCGCTCGCCCCGCGCCT
>Ga0335083_10004339_pt1 | contig 18094 bp, 18 predicted proteins | sample Lox_Sample_42_FD_206716 | JGI IMG/M metagenome (GOLD analysis project Ga0335083, IMG submission 206716) | Soil microbial communities from Loxahatchee National Wildlife Refuge, Florida, United States - Lox_Sample_4.2 | ecosystem: Environmental > Terrestrial > Soil > Wetlands | place: USA...
AGATGACCATCCAGATTCCCGTGGACGCGGCCCTCGGCGCCTCGAACGTCGTGCTAACGCTCGGCAGCGGCACGTCGTCCTCAGCCTTCGCGATTATGCTGACGCAGTACGCGCCGGTGATACCCATTAACGGCGGCACGATTTTGCCGTCCCATCAAGGCGGTGCGCCAGTAACCGCTACGAATCCAGCGGTGCCGGGCGAGAGACTTTTCCTCAGTGCGTATGGGCTGGGCCCGACCGATCCAGTCGTGCCCACGGGAACTCCAGGACCCTCCAACCCGCCCGCTTTCACGGTCACGACGCCGACCGTGAACCTAGGGGGAGGCCAAGCGGTGGGGGTAAGCGCGGGTTTGAATTCCGGTCAAGTGGGTGCCTATTTCGTCACCTTCGTCGTACCTCCGAACTTCACCGCCGGCGGCTACCCGCTCTCGATTTCCATTGGAGGCCTCACCTCCAATTTATCGACGTTGCAGGTCTTCATCGGACCGACCATCACGAACGTCGAGAATGCGGCCAGCAACATCTCCGCGGCGCTTCCGAATGGCGGGATCGCACAGGGCGCGATCTTCATCATTTTTGGTATGAATCTTGGGCCGAGTACGCTTTCGATCGCACCCGCAGCGTTTCAAAGTACCAGCTTGAGCGGAACGTCGATCAGCGTCACGGTCGCCGGAACCACCGTGGCTCCGCTGCTTTACTACACGTCGGCGACGCAGGTGTCGGCGCTGCTGCCATCGAATACACCAGTCGGTAAGGGCACCATCATGGTCAGCTACAACGGCCAGGCAGGCATCGCCGCGCCGATCACCGTAGTCGCGAATAATCCCGGCATCTTCACGGTGACATCGGACGGACAAGGTGTCGGCATCGTTACCAATGCCGACTACAGCCTGATCTCGACAATCAAGGCCACCAATTGCGGAGGGCCGAACACGGTGTGCGGCGCGGCGAATGCAGGCGACACGCTGATTGTTTGGGCCACCGGATTGGGTCCCGTGGATGGCAGCGACGCTGCCGGAGCGGGGCTGGGCGTGAGTATGGCAAATATTCCGTTGACGCTATGGCTGGGCGGCGTGCAGGCGACGGTCACTTATCAGGGCCGGTCGGGGTGCTGCATCGGTGAAGATCAGATCGTGTTCCAAGTGCCGGACAACGCGCCCACGGGCTGCGCGGTGCCACTGGCGATTCAGATCGGCGACCAGATCAGCAACTACACCGCGATTGCGGTGGCCAAAACCGGTACTCGCACCTGCAGCGCTACCAATCTGGCTTTTAATACCGATTTAATTCAGCTACTGGCTACCAACACCGGAACTACTAGCTTCGCCAACCTCGAACTGAAGCGCCAGCCCAACTTCGATACGCAAGGACACTTTACCGGGAACAGTGACACGGGCAGAATGGAGAGCGCGGCGTTCACCGTCCCCACGGCGCTTCAGCCATTCATGGTTTCCTACCTGGATGTTCCGCCGCCCGGCACATGCGCGGTGTACAACACTCTCAATGGCTCACCTGGGGGAAATTACCTCAACATCGTCAAGGAGCTGGATGCCGGCCCGGTGGTCACGCTGACGGGGCCCAATGGAAGCCAGACCATCGCCGTAAATGGGAATAGCGCAAATCTGGGGCCTGGAAATTTCCTGGCTCCCGGCGACTACACGGCCTCGGGAACCGGAGGAGCGGACATCGGCAGTTTCAATGCGCCGTTCACCATTCCAACCTTCGCCACCTTAGTCACTCCCGCAAGCGGGACCAATGTTGCCGTGACCCGGGCCAACGGATTCACGCTGACCTGGAGCGGGGGCACATCGGATTCCTTTATCGAGATCGACGGACAAAGCGCCACGGACCCTTCCAATACGAACGGGGCCTCGTTCAGTTGCGTCGTCTTGGCCAGCGCAGGCACATTCACCATTCCGCCCAGCGTGCTGCTGGCGCTCCCGGCGGGCTCCATCGGCGGATGGGATTTCAAGCCCAGTATGTTCCCGGCTTCTTTCTCAGCCAGTGGCTTGAATCTGAGCTTGATCCAGGTGAACTACGACACGCCGATTTTCACGACGCTGCAATAAGACGGCGGCCGAAGAGGCCGGCCCGACAGAACGTGTAGCAACGATGAGAGCGGAATTGCTGCGATTCAACGGCGCTGTCGAGCGGGATCCGGCCATCCATACCTGGATGAAAGAGCATGCCGGTGAATTGGGAGCCATCGCGCGTCACTGGTTTGAGGTGATGAGAAAATGCGGGGACGAAGTTCGGGAGGTTTTGCATGACGGCTGTCCGGTGGCATGTCTGGGAGATGCGCCCTTCGGCTACGTCAATGTGTTCACTTCGCACGTTAACGTGGGCTTCTTTCACGGAGCATCACTGCGGGATCCGGCCCGCTTGTTGCAAGGCAGCGGCAAGTTCATGCGTCATGTGAAGCTGAGACCCGGAACCGCCACAAACGCCGCCGCGCTAGGCAGGCTCATCGAGGCGGCGTACCAGGATATAAAGGCGCGCGTCGAAAACGGCTAGCTGACAGAACCGCCCGAAGGGGCGCGGTGCACAGCGTCTACTGCGATCCGTAACGCGCACTGATTTCACTGTCGCGATCCCTGTGGACCACTTGCATCAACAGCACCTGCGACCGCACCAGGCGGTACAGCACCACGTACTCGCCTACGGAAACACTTCGATAGCCGCTACCCAATTCCTCGCGCCGCCGGCCGGAGCCCGGATAGTCCGCCAACAAGCGAAAGTGGCGGACCAGCCGGTCTACATACGCGTCGGCTGAATCCTCGCTCTCGGCGGCCATCTTCGACCAGATTTCCAGGATGCACTGCCGCGCCAGCCTGGTGAGGCGGTATCGGTTCATCGCGACAACACTGCTACACGCATCTGGCGCGCTTCGCGCTTCAACTCTTCCGCCAAAAGCGGAAGTGTATCGTCTGTGTAGTCGGTGTAGTATCCGGACTTGAGATCCATCTCGGCCCGGCCGATGTCGGTAGTCAAGTCGATCCTTTGGCGCTCGCGCTCCTCCCAGCGAGACATCGCGTCCTGCACCGCTTCTTCGGCCGAGCGATAACGCCCTAGCTCAATGGCGCGCTGGATTAAGACTTCCTGAGTGGGAGTGAGCGTGACTTCCATTGCTCCAGACTAAAAGGCACTGTCGAATGCTGTCAAGCAATCTCGCTGCAATCGCGCTGTGACTAACAGTTACGGCGCTGCCATCAAACTTTACCCTCGGCGGCCGCGGGAGAATAATTGCGGGAGGCAGCTTTTTATGACGCACACGACAAATCTTCGGCAGTTCACGATCGGCCGCGCCGCGGTAGGCGCTAATGCCTTGGGCGCTCTCGCTGTGGGCGCCTTCGCAGTTGGTGCATTCGCTTTAGGCACTTTGGCAATCGGGAGCCTGGTCATCGGCCGCATGACCGTCGGCAAAGCGAAGTTGAAGTCACTCTCGATTGAGGATTTCAGGATCGCGCGCTTGCAGGTTCGTGAGCTTACCGTGACCGATGCAATCCACGCGCCTGTTGCAAATTTGCTGGATCAGCGCTGAACGGGACGAAAGTCAGCGGCGCTTTGTTCAGGCTGCGAAGGCGCTGGCGCGCTCGAGGTCGGCGATCATCCCGGGTTGCGCCGTTAGTCGCCATCCCAGCCGCTCCTGCGTTTGCGCGCTCGAGGCTGGCGCGTCGCGGCCGAGGAACAACCCGAGCCAGCCAAAATGCTCCGCTGCCTCCTCGGGAGACTTGACAACGAGCGGCACGTTCAGGCCCCGGCCGATTGCGTCAGCGATGTCCCGAAGCGGCACGCCCTCTTCGGCGACCGCATGATACCGGGCTCCAGTAGATCCTTTCTCAAACGCCAGCCGGTAAAGCGGGGCAGTATCGAGCAGGTGCACGGCGGGCCAGCGGTTGCGCCCGTCACCCACGTACGCTGAGACGCCCTTTTCGCGGGCGAGAGCGATCAAGTAGCTGACCAGACCGTGCTTCTCCCGGTTGTGGACCTGCGGAAGGCGCACCACCGACGCACGCACTCCGCGCGCCGCCAGCGAAGCTGCTGCCTCTTCCGACGCGCTGCGGGGAACGGCCGAGCTGGGAGCGGGAGCATCGTCTTCGGTCGCGAGGCGGCCCGGCGTTACGACCATCCCGGTCCCTGAGGTCACGACCAAGGGACGATCAGAGCCAACCAGCACCGAGCCGAGAGCCTCGATGGCTTGCCTGTCTGCTTCACAGTTCGCCTGGTATTTCGAGAAGTCGTGGTTAAAGGCGCAGTGAATCACGCCGTCGGAGGCGGCTGCCCCACTCCGCAAGCTTTCCAGGTCCTCAATATCGCCTCGATGCGCCTGGGCGCCGGCGGCGCTGAGAGACTTCGCGCCCGCATCCGAGCGAGTCAGACCGAGCACCTGATGGCCCGCGTCGATGAGTTCCCGAACAATAGCTGAACCGATAAAGCCTGTTGCGCCGGTGACGAAAACACGCATTTCGATTTCTCCTTCATATCGCAAAGATAATACGGACTCCACAGCATAGACCGTACTCGCTCCATCGCCTACCCTGAGATTAACAGGGCTGGGAATGCGGTCCTGGTTATCAAAACGAAGGATCATGGGCTGTTCGCCGCGGCGATACAGCGGTGGCCGGAATGGGGCTTCGGCTTCACATGGCGATGGGGAAGCTGCTCGCGCCGATCGGTTGCAGTCAATCGCAGGTTGATCGGCGCTGTTGGGTGACGGTTGCGGAATCGCCTTCGCACAAGCTTCTGATTGGCGCTCCTTCTGCTCGCGGAAGGCGGGTGTTGAGCAGTGCGGCCACCGTCGGAGCGAGGTCGATGATTGAGGCGGGCGCGAGATTGCGGCCTGGCAGCGCCCCAGGCCCCACGCCGAAGTAGAAACCTCCCTGGGTGTGGTTGCCGGTTCGATAGGCCGGCGGCGCCGAAGATAGCGTGCCAATGGAGGGGGATTGCGCTCCCGTGATCGGACCGCGGCGCGACCAGATCACAAATAAATCGGGCAGGTCGCTGCGATGTTCGCCAGGGTAGGCTTGATCGGTGCGAAGGACAGTTTCGACTAACGGTTCGCCAGTCTCGGGAACACGAAGCGCCAGAAGCTCCTCGGCCAGCTGGTTGCAGATGCGCTCGTAATCCGGCCCGGGACGAACAATTCCGTCCGGCTCCCGGCCGATGAGGTTAATGCGAATAGCGCCGCTGATTTCATTGTGCTGCACTTGAAATGCGAGACGGTTGGCGGGTGTTGGGTCGGATGAGGCGTCACCGGTAATAAGAGCGCGCAGCTTACCCGGAGCGCGCCGCGCGGCAAGCTGGGTCTGCTGCCGGAGAGTGGCGATCTTGGTCTCCAGGCGCTGGAGCACTTGGTCGAGCAAATGTTCGCCGGTGTAATTCGGCGCCATGCCGAGATTCGAGAACAGGATCAGAGTGGTTTCAGGTCCAGACCTGCGCGCAATTTCTCCCACCGCGCGATCGAGAGCCTGGTAGATCGTTTTCACTGCATTTGCCTTGGAGGGCAGCGAGGACGCGCCCTCCAAAATGTGCCAAGCCTGATGGCCGATGCAGTGCGCTTCCTTGAATACAATCAGAAACAGGTCCCAGTTTTCTTTCAGCAATTCGCAAGCGAACACAGTTTTCTTCTGCAATCCATCGAGCAGATGCTGCTGGAGTGCTTCCAATTCGTGAAGCGGGAGGGAATGCGTGCGGCACAGCCAGTCTCGATCGACGCGATCGGTGCGGTCGTCTCCAAAACAGCGAAGCAACTCGGCGGCCAGTTCCGCGGGCCAGCTGCAAGTTTCTAAGTAGTCCCGTCCATGCACCAGCCAGTCGGCCACTTGAACGCCGTTGAGTTCCGCCACCAGGGGACACTTGGGGACATCGATGATTGCGCTGCGCAAACCGCACTGGCTCAGATGGACCCAGAACGGTTGAAGGGGTCGGTCGCAATCCCGATACATGCGGCGTTGGTATGTGCCGGGCTGCATAAAATTCCAAGAGTAGCGGCCATGCTGACCCGGTGAGAGACCGGTATAAAAGGATGCCCAGAGCGCATCGTCCACCAGGCCGGCGAATCCGCTGAGCAGGCCGTGGGCGCCGCGATCGCGCAGGCTGCGGAGGAGCGGGAGATCGCCAGAGTCGCACCACTGGTCGACCAGCTGTTGGTCTGCCGAGTCGAGACCGATCAGAATCACCTTGGCGGGCATGGAATTTAAACGATACTACGTCGGAGTGGTGGCATTTGCGGCGGCGCGCTTGAACCGTCGCCCACTTCACGCTAATCGCTTTTTTGCGCGTGATTAAAAAATTTTGCCAGATTCGCTTGACGCGCGAGTCAGTTTGGCGGTATAAATTTTTTGCACTCTCATTCTCAAGCTGTTACTCGCTGAGGTGAGCGCAGTCCACGGAAGGGGATTCCTGACAACAATGTCTGCTGCCGCACCTGCGATCCAAGCTGAAACGCCTGCTTATTTCCAAACACCACCCACCCATCCGAGCGCGCCAGCATCCAAGGAGACGATCCAGGAACTGGTTCATGAATTGCGGCAGCCGCTAAGTTCGATTGAGGCCATCGCCTATTACGTGGAGATGACGCTTCCGCCTGAGCTGCTGCAAGCCCGGCAGTACATGCACCGGCTGCAGGAGCTGGTCGCACAGGCCGACTTGGTATTGGGCGGTGCGGCGTCGGCGTTGCGAAAGCCGGCTGCCTCGGCGGCGACAGCATCCACGGGCACTGCAGCCAGCGCCTCTTAGGATTTTTCTTCTTCTAGATCGCGAATCTGCCGCTCCAGTTCCTGGATGTGTTGGCGAAGCTCCGGCAGGCGAGCCAGGTTTGCCAGTTGCAGCAAGTGCTCTTTGAGGGGACGAGCGGGCGTTCCCCAAACCACTTGGCCCTTGCGAACGATCTTGGACGTCAAGATTCCGCTGCCTGAGCCGAGCACGGCTTCAGTTTCGATGCGCGCCTTATCGCCGATTCCGACCTGGCCGCCGATCACGGCGTAGTCTTCGACCACCACTCCGCCTGAGAGTCCGGTTTGGGCGGCAATTACCACGTGGCGTCCGATGCGGCAGTTGTGGCCGATATGGACCATGTTGTCAAGCTTGGAGCCGTCACCGATTTCAGTAACGCCGAGGGCGGCGCGGTCGACGCAGGAATTGGCGCCGATCTCGACGTCATCTCCAATGACGACGCGGCCGATTTGCGGAAATTTTTCGTAATGATCGCCCGCGCGGACAAAGCCGAAGCCGTCGGCGCCGAGGACGCAGCCGGAGTGGAGCACGGCGCGGTGGCCGACGGTGACGTTGGAGTAGATGGTGACGTTGGCGTGAAGAACGCAATCCGATCCGATGGAGACAGCGCCGTCCAGCACGCACCCGGGACCGATGCGCGACCGCTCGCCGATGTGGGTGGCGGCGCCGATGACGGCCTGGGGGCCGATGGAAGCTGATGGCGAAATCTGCGCGTCCCTAGCGATCACGGCCGTGGGGTGGACGCCCGGGGTTGCGGGCGCGGGAGCATAGAGCAGCGGGATCACGGCAGCCAAGGCGGCGCGCGGATCGCGGACGCGAATTACGGTGCGGCCTTTGGGAAAATCCTCCGGAACCAGCAGGCAGCCGGCCTGCGATTGAATGGCTGAGGACGCGGCTTTGCGATTGCCGACGAACGACAGGTCTTGGCGCGCGGCCGACTCCAGCGGCGCGACGCTCGAGATTTCATGGCCGCCGTCACCTTCCCAAGTTGTCTTTAGATGAGCCGCAATATCTCTGACGCGCAATCCAACGTCTCCCTGCCTGACCCCTGTATCATACAAACTTATGCCGGTTGATCCTTCAGCCATGGTGGCGCCCACGGCACGCGTGCATCCGGACGCGCGGGTGGGGGCGCAGGTAGTGGTCGGCGAGTACGCTGTGGTGGAGCAAGACGTGGTGATTGGTGCATTCACGCGGATGGAGCCGTACGTTTATGTGAAGCGCTGGACCACGCTGGGGGAGCGCAACGAGATTTCGGCGGGTACGGTACTGGGCACCGATCCGCTGGATAAGAATTTCACGAGCGAGCGCAGTTATCTGCGCATCGGAAGCCGCAACATCATCCGCGAGCATTACACCATCTCGCGCGGCACGCAGCCGGAAAGCGTCACCGAGATCGGCGACGATAATTACATCATGACCTCCGGCCACATCGCGCACAATTGCAGGATCGGAAATCAATGTGTGATCGCAAGCTGCGCGCTGGTGGCCGGGCATGTCGATGTCGAGGACCGGGCGTTCATCTCGGGCGGCGTAGTCATTCATCAGCACTCGAAGATCGGAAGACTGGCCATGATTGGGGGCAACACTCGGGTCAATCTCGACGTTCCACCGTTCTTTCTCTACACCGACTTTAACGTCACACCCAAAGGATTGAACCTGGTCGGGCTTCGGCGCGCGGGATTCGACGCCGAGCAAGTTGCAAAACTAAAAACCGCCTACCGTATCCTGTATCGTTCCGGACTCAAGCTGGAAGAGGCCCTGGCACGCATCGAGTCCGAGCTGGACAGCGAGCACGCCCGCCACTTGGTCCGTTTCATTCGATCGAGCAAGCGGGGGATTTGCCGGGAATGAACCAGGAACTGCAGCGTAAACTCGGGTTCCCGGACGCGCTCGCCATTGTGGTGGGAATGATCATCGGCGGCGGGATCTTCGTGGTTCCGAACCTGGTGGCGCGCAGTCTGGCTTCAGGCAGCGCGATCCTGGCGTTGTGGATGCTCGCCGGCGTGGTGTCGTTTTTCGGCGCGCTGGCTTGCGCGGAGTTAGGCGCGGCGATTCCGGCCACTGGCGGGCAATACGTGTTCCTGCGCGAGATGTACGGCCCGGTGGGTGGGTTTCTTTTCGGCTGGACGATGTTCATGGTGGGCCGCACCGCGCAGGTCTCCTGGCTGGCCGTGACACTCGCATTCTATGTGTCCTATTTCATTCCGCTGGGGCCGTGGGAATCGAAGCTGCTCGGCATCGGAGTGATCGCCGTGTTCGCGGCGGTGAATTATCGCGGAGTTTCGGCGGGGGCGCTGGTGCAGAAAAGTTTCACGCTCGCCAAGATCGCGGGGCTGCTGATTATCATTGGAAGCGGATTGCTGTACCGAGGACATGTGGCGGCACAGGCGCCGGCGGCCACTCATTTTTCGCTCGGCCAGTTTGGGGTTGCGGCCATCGCTTGCCTGCTGGCGTATGACAGTTGGGTATCGGTGAGCTTTGTGGCGGGGGAGATCAAGAACCCGCAGCGCAACATCGTTCTCGCGCTGGCGTTTGGACTGGCGATCTGCATGGCAATCTACATGCTCGCCAATGCCGCGTATCTGCACGTTCTGTCGATTCCTGAAATCGCCGCGAGCGATCACGTGGGAGCTTCGGCCGCCGAGCGCGTGTTGGGGCCGGCGGGCGGCACGCTGGTATCGGTGATCATCTTGATCTCAATCATCGGGACGCTGAACGGATCCTTTCTCACCAGCCCGCGGATCTACTTCGCGCAGGCGCGCGACGGGCTTTTTTTCCGGCGCTTCGGCGAGATCCATCCGCGTTTCCGCACGCCGGCTTTTGCGATAGCGGCGCAGGCAATTTGGTCAGTGGTATTGTTGCTGAGCGGAACCTACGAATCGCTGACCGACTACGCCATGTTCGCGATGTGGATATCGTACGGGCTGATGGTGCTGGGGCTCATGATTCTCCGGCGGACCAGGCCGGAGATGGTGCGCCCGTATCGAATGTGGGGTTATCCGGTGACGCCGATTTTGTTTTTGGCGGTGGCGGCTTGGTTTCTGGCGAACACGTTGATCACCCGGCCGGGGCCGGCGCTGGTGGGCCTCGGCCTGATCGCGACTGGGATTCCGGTGTATTTCGTTTGGCGGAAATCGGCGCAGCCGGTGGAGCTGGCGCAGGTTGCCGGTGGGCATGAAAACTGAAGGTCGAGTGGCGGCGCTGCTCGCTAGCGTCCGGCAACGGCTCAAGGAGGTGGCATTAGCGAGCGTCGGCCGGTGGAGGTGCAACACGCCTATGCCTATCGCATCGTCATCCGCCCGGGGAGACCCGTCGGCGAACACCCTCGCAAGTTCAGCCGCGCCCAGATCATCTACGATCCCTGGCACTATGTGCCGGTGCTGGCGGGGAAGCCCGGGGCCTGGCTGAGGCTGAGCTAATAGCGCGGCTCACTCCCAGTCGATTAGTGATACCACCTTTCCGGCGTTGTCTAGCAACTTTACTAACAGAGTTTCAAAAACCTGTCTCTCGTCTTCTTGAAGTACGCCAAAGAACAGATCTTCGTTTTCACGTGCAAACGAATGGGCTTTTGGCATGAGTCGACGCGCTTTCGGTGTGAGTGCAATAACGAAGCGTCGCCTATCTGTGCGATGCTTTTGCCTCTTGACCAATCCGGCTTCGTTCAACCGGTCGATTGTCCGGGTGATTGCAGTTGGATCGGTCCTGAAGTGCCGCGACAGATCCGCACCGGTCTCGGCTTCACCCCGCTCAAGTACATTCAATACGGCATACCACGTCACCGTCAGCCCGATCTCAGACAATCGTGCTCCCAGCCGCGACCGGATCATTTGGCTGAGCGCCCTCAACATCAGGCCTGGAGGGCGTTGTGTCACCACAGTCCGCGTCATTGATATAAATATAAACCCCCAAATAAACCTTGCATCATAGCCTAGGCTATTATAGACTAGGCTATATAACTCGTATCCTCGAGGAAGACCATGATGCAGACCCGACTCGTTCAATCTCTAACACATCGCTGGCGGAATATCCTGCCCGCAGGAGCGCCTGGATGCTCGCAGGGTACTCCTTACTCTTTCTGGGCGAAGGAAGGCGATCCCACCAAGCTTGCTGTCATCTTCAGCGGCGGTGGCGCGTGCTGGTCGGGCGAAAACTGCGCGCTGCATGGCAAACCCTTTTACCGGCCATGTGCCGGCCTCGAGCAAGACCCGAGCAATTTGGGCGGAGTCTTCGACACTGACAACCCGGAGAACCCGCTGGCTGACTACACGCTCGTCTATCTTCCCACCTGTAACGGAGATATCTTCCTCGGCGACTCGGTCACGACTTATGACGTGCCTGCAATGCGCGGCCAGCCTGCCGGCAAGATCGATATCCTGCACAAGGGCTACGATAATGCACTCTCTGCCTTAGACTGGATGTTCAAGACTTACCAGCACCCTAAGACCGTCGCAGTGATGGGATGGAGCGCAGGGGCAATCGCATCGCCCCTTTACACCCATATCGTTGCTCAACACTATCCGGATGCCTCGGTCAGCCATTTCGCCGATGGTGGGGGCGCCTATCGCGTGGGCGAAAAACTTGCGCCCCTCTTCAAATCCTGGGGGACAGCGAACGTCCTAAAGCGGGTCAAAGGCTTCGAGAATCTCAACATGGACAGCCTATCAATGGAGGATCTCTATATTCGGGCGGCCGAACTCCATCCTGAGATTACCTTTCACCAATGGAACGAAAAGCACGATGATATTCAGGCTCTTTTCATGCGGATCATGGGTGTTGATGCCCCCAATGTCCCGGCAAATCTGGACGACGCGCACGCGTATATCCGCTCGAAGGTTTCAAACTTTCGCACCTACACCAACTGGGGGCACGACGAAGGCATCATCGGAGGGTACTATGACGCTGTGCTGGCAAAAAATGCGCTAGACAACCGCGGACATCCCCATGTGCTGGACAGGTTCTACACCTATCAGACCAATGGCGTGCGATTCCTCGATTGGTTTACTGCGGCCGTCACAGGCAAGCCGGTAGAGGACGTGGCCTGCGTGGACTGCGAAACGCCTGAGTACCATTGGAAGCGCCCCGAGTTTCCTCAATAAACGTTTGCGAGGAGAATCATGTGTTCGGTGAAGCTGATTGGTATCGAGGAGCATTTTCTGACGGATGAGATACACCGGGCCTGGAACGCCCTCGGCCTTGACGCGGTCGATCCGAGCATGGCGTTCCACTCCGGCACGTTCGAGGCCCGCCTGCTCGATCTCGCTGCGGACCGGCTTGCCCGGATGGATGAGACTGGACTGGACGTCCAGGTCCTGTCGTTGACCACCCCCATGCTGCACGACCTTGGGGCGGAAAGCCTCGACTTCGCGCGGCGCACCAACGACGCCTTGGCGGCCGCGGTCGCACGTCATCCGACCCGCTTTCAGGCGCTGGCCACGTTGCCGGTGACGATGCCGGAGGAAGCCACCCTGGAGCTCGAGCGATGCATGAAAGTGCTTGGGTTCAAGGGAACCATGCTGTGCGGGAGGGTGGGCGCCCGCAGCCTCGACCATCCAACCCTTTCGCCCATTTTCCAGAGCGCGGAAGCGTTGGGCGCGCCGATCCTGCTCCATCCCCGGACGCCCGACCTGGCCGTAAGGGCGGCTTACTATTCGGGCTTCGCGCCCGAGGTTGACGCAGCCTTCTGCACCTACGGCCTCGGCTGGCATTATGACGCCGGCGTCCAGTTTCTGCGCCTTGTCCTCGCTGGCGCGTTCGATCGCATGCCCGGCCTGCAGGTGATTTTGGGCCATTGGGGCGAGGTGGTGTTGTTCTATGCCGAGCGCCTCGCCGCAATGGACCGCGTATCTGGGCTGGCCCATCCAATTGCGACGTACCTGCGCCGGAACCTCTATGTCACGGCGAGTGGCATGTTCAGTCCGGCCTATCTGCGACGATCGGTACAGATCGTCGGAACAGATCGCATCCTATTTTCGACAGATTATCCATATCAGTACCGCTTGGGGGGCGACGCCCGCCGCTTCCTGGAACAAGCGCCACTTGCCGAAAAAGACAAAATGAAGTTTGCCAGCGGCAACTGGGAGCGCCTGACCGGGCCGGCGACTACTTCTCCGATCCACGAAGCGGCAAGCAAGATCGATAGGGCTTGAAGATGGCCATTGCCAGAGGCCGTGCAAAGACGGCCAGCGGTTCAAAATACCTTCGGCAGCTCTGCAAGCACTGGGGCCACAAATTCGAAGTCGAATTCTCGGAGAACAGAGGACAGGTTCGCTTCCCGTCCGCCGTCGCGACCATGGAGGCGAGCGCGGATGCGCTGCTCGTCACCATCGAGACCGATGACACGGAATCGGTCGAGCAATTAAAAGAGGTCGTCGCCAATCATCTCGACCGATTCGCGTTTCGAGAGGCGCCCCTGCCATTCGAATGGTCAGCAACCGACGATCGCTGATAGTGCGCCCAGACCTTTCGGCGTCGAGAATGCTTGACCATTGCCTACTTCATTGCGACGGGCTGGCGAGTTGGCTGCTGTCGGGCGCGATCCGGAACCAGCCGCGGTTGATCGAGAAGCTGGCGGCCTGGACCAAATCACAAAATAAGTTTCGTGGGAAGCACGCGCTGGCCTTGAATGTCGGCGAGCATTTCGCGTACCGTCCGGCCCGTCACCGGATGGCGCAATTCGGGAGCGAGCGCGGCCAGCGGCGCGAGCACGAAGCGGCGCGCGGTCATGCGCGGATGCGGGATTTCGAGCTGCGGCGTGCGGATGACGAAATTTCCGTAGAGCAAAATGTCGACGTCGATGCTGCGCGGGCCGCCGATCTTGCCGCGCCGTCGGCCCATTTCGCGCTCGATGTTCTGCGTGCGCGCGAGCAACTGCATCGGAAACAGCGCGGTTTCTGTTTCCAGCACGGCGTTCAGGAACCAGACCTGGCCGGGCAGGTCCTGAGGCTCGGTTTCATACACGGGCGAGCGGCGCAGGATGCGCACTTCGGCGGCCTCCAGGCGCGCGACGGCCTCGCGCAGCCGCGCTTCACGGTCGCCTAAGTTGGAGCCGAGCGCCAGGTAGACCGTCTTCACGAAACTTTCTAGAACAGCGGCGTTTGTGCGCTGCCGCCTTTGCGGGGAATCTGGAAATATTCGAAGGCCCGATCGGTGCCCATGCGGCCGCGCGGCGTGCGGTCGATGAAGCCGAGCTGCATGAGGTATGGTTCGTACACTTCTTCGATGGTGTCGGCTTCCTCGTCGATGGAGGCGGCGATGGTGTTCACGCCCACGGGCCCGCCGCTGTATTTTGCCAGCAGCGTGAGCATGATTTTCTGGTCGATCTCGTCCAGGCCGAAGCGGTCGACTTCGAGCAGGTCGAGCGCGCTGGTGGCAACGGAAAAATCGATGTGGCCCGCGGCGCGAACCTGCGCATAATCGCGGACGCGGCGCAGCAGGCGATTGGCGATGCGCGGAGTGCCGCGGCTGCGGCGGGCGATTTCTTCCGCGCCGTCGGGATCGACGGTGACGCTCAAAAGCTGGGCCGAGCGCAGCACGATGGCAGTCAACTCGGGAACGCCGTAATGATTCAGGCGCAGCACCAGGCCGAATCGTCCGCGCAGCGGCGCGCTCACCAGGCCCTGGCGCGTGGTGGCGCCGATGGCGGTGAAATGCGGGATCGCGATGGAATGCGTGCGCGCGCCGGGACCGGTGCCGATCAGGATGTCCATGCGGAAATCTTCCAGCGCGGCGTAGAGGATTTCTTCCACATCGGGAAGCAGGCGGTGAATCTCGTCGATGAAGAACACCTGGTGCGGGCGGATGTTGGTAAGAACGCCCGTGAGGTCGAGTTTTTTCTGAAGAATGGGCCCGGAAGTCTGCTCGAATCCGACTCCCAGCTCGGCGGCGATGATGAGCGCGAGCGTGGTTTTACCCAAGCCGGGCGGGCCGTAGAGCAGCACGTGGTCCATGGCTTCGCCGCGCTTTTTCGCGGCTTCGATGGCGATGGCGAGCTGCTCCTTGAGCTTGGGCTGGCCGGTGAAGTCGGCCAGACGCGTGGGACGGAGTGCGGCCTCGAATTGTCGTTCGCCTTCCAGCGCTCCGGGCGAAGCGATTCCCTGCTCTCGCATGTGGTTCTAGGTTAGCAAGCGTGGCGCGCTTGACACATCAACGCACCAGTTCGAGCGCGCGGCGGAAGAGCGGCTCGAACTCGGCCGGAGCCCCCGCGGTCTTGGCCCCGCGCACCGCGGCTTCGGCGGCAGCGCGATTGCATCCCAGATTGAGTAACGCCGAGAGAACGTCTTGATCCACCACACTGAGCGCCGCGGCGGGCTTTTCAATCACCCCGGGCGTCAGGGCCGCTCCCACGCCTTCCAGCTTGTCTTTCAGCTCCAGCACCATGCGCTCGGCGGTTTTTTTGCCGACGCCGGGGATGCGCACCAGCTGGTCCACCTGTCCGCTGCGGATGGCTGGGATCAAGCTGGTTACGGCCATGCCGGACAGCACCTTGATAGCTAATGATGGCCCGATGCCGCTCACCGAGATCAGCTTCTCGAAAATGGATTTCTCCTCGCTGGTATAGAAGCCGAATAGCGAAAAGGCGTCCTCGCGGACGTGCGTGTAGATGCGCAGCTTGACTTCGGCGCCGGTATCCGGGAGCGCGGAGAAGGTCGACACCGGGATGAGGACGTCGTAGCCCACGCCGCCCGCTTCGACGATGGCTTGATTAGGATGCTTCTCGATCAGCTTGCCGCGCAGGGTGGCGATCATCTCTCGTTCATTATAGAGGCGTCGGCGACGGCCTACTCGTAGCGTAGGGCGCGCAGCGGATCAATGAGCGATGCGCGGCGGGCCGGAAAATAGCAGGCCAGCATGGTCACGACGATCAACGCGAGCGGCACGATAACCAGCACGGCGGGGCTGGTGACACCCAATCCGACCAGGCCTAGCGCCATCAAGTTGCGCAAGCCCGCGGCAGCCACCAAGCCGATCGCGATCCCGATACCAGAAAGCAGCAGTCCCTGCCGCAGGACCATGCGGAGAACGTCCCTGCGGCCAGCGCCCAGCGCCATTCGGATGCCGATCTCCTGGGTGCGGCGGCTGACCGAATAGGCGATCAATCCGTACAGGCCGATCAGCGCCAGGGTGAGTCCAATCAATCCCATGCTGCCGACCAATTGCAGGATGATCAGCAGGGTGGAAACGCTGCGCTGATGGTAGAGAACGGCGAGCGGACGAAGATTGAAAATGGGCAGATCGGCATCGAAAGAACGGACTACGCCGCGCATGGGCGTAGCGAGATCCGCGGGATTGCCGGCCGTTGCCGCCAGCACGGTCATGGCGCTCGAGGGTTGCTGGAGGTAAGGCAGATAGACGTAGGGAATCGGCGGCTCGGAGATGAATATGTAGCGGGTGGTCCTGGCCACTCCCACCACTTCCACCAACGGACCGGTGCTGTTCTTGAGGCGAAAGCGCTTGCCGAGGGGGTCCTGCTGCGGCCAATATTTTTCCGCGAAGGTTTGATTGACTACCGCGACGCGGCGCGTGTCGGCTTTGTCGGCGGCAGTGAACCCGCGGCCACGGAGAATCGAGATCTGCATGGTGGAGAAATAACTCTCATCCACGGAGTCGCCAAACACCGTAACTGTCTCTTGTCCTTTGGGCAGTTGATAGCCTTCCGGGATCAGGGCGAAATTGGACTGGGCGAAGGTGAACGGAATGCTTTGGGCGAGGGCGGTTGAAGTGACGCCAGGCAGGGCGCGCACGCGCTCCAGGACGTTGCGGTAGAGTTCACGAGATTTTTCGTCGCTGTAGCGGGCGAAGGAGGTGTCCAAGTCCATCAGCATCACGTGATCGGTGCGAAAGCCGGGATTCATGACCAGGGATTTGCGGAATCCATCCAAGATCATGCTGGCGGCCACCAGGAGGACGAGCGAGAACGCGACTTGCGCGACCACCAGCGCGTTGCGGCCGACGGTGCGGCTTCGCGCGCTTTGGGTGAGTCCAGCGGACTTGAGCGTGGAGACCAGATCGGTCTTGCCTGCTTGCCAGGCCGGCGCGAGACCGAACGCCAGAGCGCTCGCGATGGCGACAAAGAAGCTGAACAACATGACGCGATGGTCGAGTTGGAACGCGAGCACCACCGGCAGATCGGTGGGGATGGGAATGCCTCGCAGGAAGCGGATTCCGATGTAGGCGAATCCTAGACCAAGTAAGGCGCCGAGAGACGCCAGGACCAGGCTTTCGATCAGAAGCTGCCGGACCAAACGGGCGCGTCCGGCACCGATGGCGAGCCGTATGGCGATTTCGCGTGAACGCGCACGCGAACGCGCCAGCAGCAGGTTGGCGATGTTGGCGCAAGCGATCAGCAACACTAACCCGGACAGCGCCGCCAGCATGACGGCCACGAAGGCGTCGTAGGGGTCCTGCTGCACGCGAGCTTGCAGTTCGGTGCGGACGATGGCTTTGCGATTGCGATTGGTCTCCGGATAGGACTTTTCCAGATTCTGCGAGATCGCGGTCATCTCGGCTTGCGCCTGCTCGCGCGAGATTCCGGGCTTCAGGCGGCCTTTCAATTCGAGACTGCGGCCGGTCCGGTCCTCCAGTGGATCTTTGGGTGCTGCGCTCAACCGCTGCACCATGCTGAGAGGGGCGTATAGAGCGGGACGGAGCACGGGGCTCAATCCGGTGAAATCTTGCGGCGCGACGCCGATGACTGTGAAATCGATGCCGTTCAAACGGACGGTCCGACCGACGATGGCAGGGTCGGATCCGAACTGGGTCTGCCAAAAATCGTAACTGAGTATGGCGATGGGATCGCGGCCGGGGACTTTTCCTTCTTCGGGAAGGAAGGCGCGTCCTAAGGCGGGTTGGACCTGGGCGGTGCGGAAGAAGTTGTCGCTCACGAGAAAACCGAGCCGCATTCCCGGCTGGACACCCGGCGAGGGCGCGAATCCGAACGTATAGAGGCGGAAGGCTGCGAGACTCGAGAAGGATTGGTTTTTGTCGCGCAGGTCGCGATAGTCGGGAAACGAAGTGGCGCCGAAGGGATCGTCGGGCGTGCTGGTGGTAACCGTGAGAAGCTTATCCGGTTGTGGCACCGGAAGAGGCCGCAGCATCAGCGCGTCGGCGAAGCTGAAGATAGCGCTGTTCGCGCCGATTCCAAGGCCAAGAGAGAGCACCGCGATGGCAGTGAATCCGGGGTTTTTCGCGAGCAGCCGAAAGGCCTGGCGAATTTCTTTGACCAGCATTCGTCTGTGCTATACGACGAACGGGCGGGCGGGGTTCCATCCATTCTCGCGGCTGGCGCTTCGCCGGACTGCCCCGGCCGTGGCGTACAGTATCTTACATGGCGCGGCGCCGGTTCTTTGTGGATTCGGTG
>Ga0335083_10004340_pt1 | contig 18091 bp, 16 predicted proteins | sample Lox_Sample_42_FD_206716 | JGI IMG/M metagenome (GOLD analysis project Ga0335083, IMG submission 206716) | Soil microbial communities from Loxahatchee National Wildlife Refuge, Florida, United States - Lox_Sample_4.2 | ecosystem: Environmental > Terrestrial > Soil > Wetlands | place: USA...
GACGCCATTGCGACCGATTATCTAGGCCGCGTCAAGGTCGGCAAACTGAATGTGGATGAGAATGGCGCCACTGGAATGCGCTACAACATCCGCGGCATCCCGACCCTGTTGCTCTTCAAGGGCGGCTCGGTAGTGGAGCAGAAAGTCGGCGCGGTGGGCAAGGTTGAAGTTCAGAAGATGATCGAGGCGCACCTGGGCGCCGCGGCACAGAAGACTGCCTGATCCAGCCTCCCTCAGGCGCGCGTGCTCAGGGCTCCTAGCGCAGGTGTTGTTGGAGCACCCTCTGAGGCAGATCCCACCAGAGCGACGTATTTGGCGAAGACGCCCGAGCGGTAATGCGGCTCGGGCGCTTTCCATTTCTTGAGGCGTTCCCGCAGCGTCGCTTCCGGAATTTCCAGATTAATCGTGCGGCCCGCGATGTCGATGTGGATGCTGTCGCCTTCTTCGATCGCGGCGATCGGTCCGCCTACCGCTGCTTCCGGCGCGACGTGTCCGACGCAGAACCCGCGTGTCGCTCCGCTGAACCGGCCGTCGGTGAGCAGCGCGACGCTGTCTGAAAGCCCCGCTCCCACGATCGCGCTGGTGACACCCAGCATCTCTCGCATGCCGGGACCGCCGCGCGGCCCTTCGTAGCGAATCACGACGATATCGCCCGCGTGAATCTTTCCACCCAGAACCGCCGCCATCGCGGCTTCTTCGGAATCAAACACGCGCGCCGGGCCACGCTGCTCGCTGCGCTCGATTCCGGTGACTTTGATTACGCAGCCTTCGGGCGCCAGCGACCCGCGCAGTATCACCAGGCCGCCGCTCTTCTTGATGGGATTGTCGAGCGGGCGAATCACTTCCTGGCCCGCCGTTTCCTTGGCCTGCGCCGCTTCCTCGGCGAAGGTGCGGCCGGTCACGGTCAGCGCGGATCCATCCGCATAGCCGCCTTGCACCATGCGCTGCGCAATTACCGGGATGCCTCCGGCTTTGTCGACATCCACCGCGACGAATCTTCCGGCCGGCTTCAAATCCACCAGCAGCGGCGTGCGCTCGCTGATAGTTTGAAAATCGTCGATGCCCAGTGGAATACCCGCCTCGCGCGCTACGGCCAAAAGGTGCAGCACAGCGTTAGTGGATCCGCCGGTGGTGGCTACCGAGGCGATGGCGTTGTCGATCGCTTTGCGCGTAACGATGTCGCGCGGCCGCAGCTCCCGCTTCACCAGATCCAGCACGATGCGCCCGCAGCGCGCCGCCACGTCATGCTTGCGCTGGTCCACTTGCGGTACCGACGCGGTTCCCATGGGAGAAAGGCCGATGCACTCGAGCACGGTCGCCATGGTGTTGGCGGTGAACTGACCGCCGCAGGCGCCGGCTCCGGGGCAAGCCGAGTTCTCGATGGCCAGGAATTCCTCGTCCGACATTTTCCCGGCCACGTTGGCGCCCAGCGCTTCATAGACGTCCTGAATGGTCAGGTCGCGGCCTTTGTAATGGCCGGGCATGATCGAGCCGCCATACAGAATCAGGCCGGGGATGTTCAAGCGCAGCAAGGCCATCATCGCGCCGGGAATGGTTTTGTCGCAGGCCACCAGCGCGACGATGCCATCGAACATGTGGCCGCGCGCGACCAGTTCAATCGAGTCGGCGATGATTTCGCGGCTGACCAGCGAGGCCTTCATGCCTTCAGTACCCATCGTGATGCCGTCGCTGATGGCGATAGTGTTGTACTCCATGGGCGTGCCGCCGGCTTCGCGAATGCCGCGCGCGACGTCCTGGGCAAGGTCGCGCAGCTTGAAGTTGCACGGCATGGTGCCGATCCAGGTGTTGGCGATGCCGATGATCGGCTTCTTCATGTCGTCGTCGGTCAAGCCGATCGCTTTAAGGAATGCTCGCGCGGGCGCTCGCTCTTTACCTTGCGTGATGGTGTGGCTGGGCAGCTTCATAGAAATACCAGTGTACGACGCGTCAGCTCAAATGAAACGGCAGGATCGGATCGGCCGCGTCCAGCCCGGGCCTCCAGAAGGGCACTAGCAACGCCAGCTCGCGCTGGTCGTTGGCGCCGGCCGGCACGCACTTGTCGGCGCTGAAATCAATTCGAATCGGAGAGCTGGCCAGCGCTTCCTCGGGTAGCCGGATGTTATAGGAATGTTCGCTTTCCTCTTGAAAAACGGCCGATGGCACCGCGATGCCGTTCACTGTGGCCGAAAGCACGATTGGACCGGGTCCCGCCAGCCGAAAGTCGAAGCGCAGCGTGGTGAATGCAGCCGATGGCGGGCGCCGCACCTCAATCGAAAAGCGCCGCTTAGTCCAGCGGAAACTGCTGTGTTCGAGCGCATACCAGCCTTCCAGCAGCTTCACCGAATAGCGCCGGCAAACGCGGCTCTCCGCAAGGCAGAAGGCGCGCTCGTCGCGGTCCGCGCGAGCCGGCTCGGATCCACGCGTCGCTCCGGTAGTGATGAAGTCCTGCACGGTCCATCCGGTCTGCGCGAGCAATCGGCGCAACGCAGTCTCCGAAAAGATCCAATGATTGGTGCTGTCGTTGTTGCATTCCTGCGGATCGAGCAGATAGACCAGCGGCTCTTTCTGCATGGGATGGCCAGCGGGCGTGCGCTGCGCGATGCGGGTGCTCAGCAAACAATAGCGAGCGCGATGCGCCAACGCCTCGAGAACGTAGAACGGATTCTTGAGATGATACAGCACGCCCAGGAACAGGGCCAGGCCGAAGACGTCCTCGGTAAGCGCGAATTGGGAATCCAGATCCACGGCTTGGAACTCGACCGAGGATGCTAGCGCCGCATGCAGCGCGTTGAAGCCACGCAGCTGGTTGTGATTGGTGTAGTAATTGTCGATCGCCGTTACTTGGCAGCCCAGCGATTCGAGAAAAAAGGAATTGAGCCCGTCGGCGCAGCCGATGTCCAGGATCGGGTCGCCGCCGGCCAGATCGAGCAAATGGCGGCGAGGTCCAGTGAGCAGCCGGTCGAGAATCGAGAAGGTCAGAAGTGTCGGGTATGGATACCAGGTAATCTGCCGCGGCGCCAAATCGGCCATGAGCCGCTGCAAGCGCTGGTCGAAGGTTCGGGCGCGTGCTTCGAGTTCGAGAATGTCGAGTCCTGGCATGAGATACGCGTCCTATTCTAACCGGCCCTGGCGATACCGCCTCAAGCCCGTTGCTTTCGCGGCGGGAAAGAGCGACGATTGTCCGTATGAATCGGCCGGATAGCTTTTTCGCGGCGCTGACGCGAGTGCGTACGCTGTTTGTGTTGGGCCTGATTGGTTTGGCTCTGGCTGCGGCCTGCACCGTCGCCGCGATTTTTCGGGGCAGCCTGGCAGTGGGTGCGGAAGGCGATCTCAGCAAAGCCATCACCTTCGACGGCGCGGTCGGCATCTATCTTCTTACTCTCGGCTTTTTTGTGCCGCTGGCCGATTTCACGGCGCAGGGGCTGCGGCGCTGGCTCGGATGGTCCATTGGAATCTTCGCCTACGCCTATGGACTCGAAACCACTCAGACGCTGCGCGGCCTGGATCCGCGTTTCACCAAGGTTGGAACCCCGGTGGATAGGATTTTGGGCGGCGTGTTTTTCGTGGTGGCGCTGGGAGTCATCACGCTGTTTTGCATTCTGGCGGTTAAGCTGTGGCGGCATAGCTTGCGCGGCTCCGACGGAGTGCTGCTTCTGGGAATCCGTTACGCCATCGGCGCAACCGCGGTGGCCTTCGCGGCGGGTTTGTGGATGAGCGCGGCGGCGGGCCGGAGGGCGGGCCCGGCGGGCAACATTCTGCCGCTGCATGCTATCGGATTCCACGGGTTGCAAGCCGTCCCGCTGGTGGCATGGCTCCTGAGCCGCTCGACACTTTCAGACCAGGAGGCGCGCCGCTGGGTACACTTGGCCGGCGCAGGCTGGATTGCCGCGTGCCTGGCCATCGCCTGGCAAACGGCCGCGGGCCAGCCGGTGACTGAGTTCTCCATCGCCATGGCGCTGGCGGTTCTGGCGGTACTGGCCTGGAGCCTGATTGCGCTGCGCGCCGCGCGAGCGCGGATCCAGTCCAAGGCGGCCGGCGTCACAGGATATTGACCGCGCGGGCCGCGATGAGCGCCACGGTGGCGAGCGAAATGGACGCTTGCACCATCATCATGAGCTTGGCCCAGCGCGACAACACGGGCACATCGGTGGGCGAAAAAGCGGTGCTGGTATTGAAGGCCAAAAAAAGATAATCCACGAAGCCCGGCCGCCAGCCGCGCGCCTGTTTGCCGGGGATGATCATCTGCGGGAACAGGAACGCGCCCTGGGTGTGGCTCTCCCTCAGCTCGCGCGCATTCGGGCCGCCCGCGTCCAGACGCCAGTACCAAGACGCGAAGACCAGCACATTGGCAGCCCATAGCGTCACGGCGGCGCGGAGCAGGATCTGAGGCGTGTCGCGGTGCTCGGGCAGACGCAGGATGAGCAAGCCGAGCGACCAGATCATGGACGCCGTCAGGCTTCCCAGTACGAGGTGGCCGAGCATGCGGTTCATGACGAGCCGTCCGGTGCGATGCGCGATGACGGTGGGAATCAGCAGCAGCGTGACGACCACCAGCAATAGCCAGCCGGGGCCAAAACGAAGCGGTTCGGGCAATACGAAGTGCAGTGCCGCGGTGGCCAGAATCGCTAGAATCGCCGGCCAGCGGGGATCGCGCGAAATGCGGGCGCCGGAGGCGGGCTGATCGGCGACTGGCGCGCTTGACTCCTTCATATGCGGCTATGATGAATGTAGCAGGACCCCTCCCCCCATGAAGGTCGTGGTACGCAGTTCGTCGTTGCTGTTCACGCTGCTGTCCATCATCTTGCACGTGCCAATCCAACGCGTAAAGCGGAGCACTGCAGCAGACGAATCCGCGGCAGAAAAAGATCCGAAGCGTGAGACTGAAACTCAATACCGGATTTCTCCCGAACTACGTTTCCCTTGATAGCGTCCACGAAACACGAGTACTACGCAGGCCGGTAGTCCTGAACTCCATTGCCATTTTCAGATTCCTCGAAGTCTGTTAAAGTCAGGTGTCACGTCTCAGGCACGATGGCAATTCGCGAATCCGATTTTGTTCGGCCCGTTGAGGCTGGCAACGAATCAACTGAGTTGGTCTGCTCGGATCGAGCAGAGAACCGGTTGCCGATACTTGATGACATTTGCCGATTCCTAGAGGGCTGTGCGCTGGGAACTCTGTGTTCGGTGTTCGTGCGCACTGGCGACGCGCTCGAGCTAACGGCTGCTCCAAGTTTTCCAGCGGACGCGCTGCGTAGCTTTCCGCCGATCAATGCCGACGGTGAAAGCTTTCTGCGATTAGCGGGCGGCGGGCAACTATGGCAGGACGATTGTCCGTTGTGGATGGGACAGGCGTCTTTGGCCGAACAGCTTGGCATCGAGAGTTGCATGACCTGGCCGGTGCAGTCCTCCCAAGGCGAGTTGCTGGGCGTCACTGCATTGCACTACTCAGGCGCGGGCGCGGAAAGGCCAGGCGATAGGGAGTTGCTGCGCTCGGCCAGCCGCCTGGCGGCGGACGCGATCGAGAACGAAAAGCTGCGCCAGCGGATAGAGTTTGAGGCTGGGCACGATTCGCTCACTGGATTGCTGAGCCGAGGGCGCTTCATCGAACAGTTGGAGGTTGCTTTAGGGAAGCCTCCGGCACAGCGAATGCTGGCGGTGGTCTGCATCGGACTGGATCGCTTGCACGAGATCAATGATGCTTTGGGTCACGCGGCAGGCGACCGGGTGCTTCAGGAAAGCGGCCATCGCCTGCGGCAGCATTTGACCGCCGACGGCTTGGCGGCACGCATTGGCGCGGATCAATTCGCACTCGTTCTCGGGAGCGAGTCCGATGAGGAAAGCGTGCTCGCCAGGGCGGGGAGTCTTCTGGAGGCCTTGCGGGCGCCGTGCCGCGTGGACGGCAATCCATGGTTTGTGACGGCCAGCATCGGTCTGGCGCTGTTCCCTAAACACGGCGCGCATGCGGAGGAATTGCTGCGCGACGCCGAACTGGCTATGCACGAGGCGCAACGCGCCGGCCGGAACACGGTGCAAATGTTTCGGGTGAAAAGCCGCGCACGCGCCGTTAGACGGCTGCATTTGGAGAATTCGCTTCGGCATGCGATCGAAAACGGGGAATTGGAGTTGCTGTATCAGCCGGTGGTCAGCATGCAAGGAACGGTGGAATCGTTCGAGGCGCTGCTGACGTGGGAGCGCGGCGTCCGGGGCGCCGTGCCTCCGGGCGCGTTCATTCCGATTGCCGAGGAGTCCGGGCTCATCGCGGAAATTGGATGCTGGGTCATTGAACAGGCTTGTGTCACGGGAGCCGGCTGGCGCAGGGCAGGGTGCCGAGAAACATGCCTCTCGCTGAACGTCTCGGCGCGGCAGTTTGAGTGGGACAATTTCGTCGACACGGTGTCGCGAGCGCTCAGCTCCAGCGGATTCCCGGCCAAGTGCCTGGAACTGGAGCTGACCGAAAGCTGCGTGATGCGGGACCTTAGAACGTCGGCCGAGCGGATGCGGCAGATTCGCGAGCTGGGGGTGAGCATTGCGATCGACGACTTCGGCACCGGATACTCGTCGCTCAGCTATCTTCACAAGCTGCCGCTGGATTCGCTCAAGATCGACCAGTGCTTCTTGCGCGGAATCGCCAAAGTGGATGGCACCTTGCCGGTAGTGCAAAGCATCGTGCGGCTGGCGCATGGCATGCATCTCAACGTCGTGGCCGAAGGCGTGGAGACGCGCGAGGAGCTGGAGCTGGTCCGGCTGGCAGGTTGTGACCAGGCGCAGGGGCATCTGTGCGGGCAGCCGTTGCGGGCGCGGGAAGTGGAGAAGCTGCTGGCACGCGGGCGGCACGCGCTGGCGTTTTAGGCTCACGAGAGCAGCAAACCAAGCAGCTTGACAATTTCTTCAAACTCAGCCACCCAATCGGCCTGGTTGGACTGCTTCATCTCCGGATAAAGATTCTGCAGCACGGCATAGGCGTGATTCTGAATCGCCCATAGCTTGAGCGGCAACGGGAACGATGTTGCGGCCTGGAGAGCGCCGCGGCATCTGCGCAGAATGTCGAGATCGCGCGGATGGTCGAACAAATTGCGGAAGAGGCGCTCCAGATTGCGCCGCAGGATGATTTCCAATTCAGCCGAATCGAGCGACGCGCCGGCGACGGGAACCTGATCGAATAGGTTCTGGATCTGGGCGTTGTCCAATTCGTCCGCTTCCAGGGCATGCCTCAACATGTCGTTGAGGGCGACCTGGGCGTTGACGCGTATCTCGGTGGGAATAGGGATGTGACATTCATAGAGGAAGCGAACCAGCGGGGCCTGATTCTCGTAGGTTTGCCGGTAGAAATTCTCCATGTCATCCAGGGTCGACCGCAAGATCTGATGCATGACGCGGCGCTGCTCGTCGCGGAAGAGATTGCGGATGGAATAGGTGCGCTCGAAGCCTTCGTCGATGCGGCGAATGGTTTCCGGCAAGTCCGAGCGGCTGAAGGCTTCGCTGGCCGCTTGAGCCAGGCTGCGGTATTTCTCGTCGCCAGTCCAGGCGCTGACGCCGCCGTGCAGGTTGTGATCGCCGAAATGCAGGACGCCGAACATGAGCATTTCGGATTCCTGGGTGATTTCGGAAGTGAAGCGGGCCTGGCCGGTAGCGAGCCGCATCTTGCCGGAGCGTTGCAGTTGATAGTCCTTGGTTTTCACGTCGTAGCAATAGATGCGGGCGTGCTCCGGGTACTCGGAAAACAGCGAGCTCATGGCGAAGTGTGCGCCGAGTTTCGCGAGGTCCACCATGGAGGGCTGAACAAATTTCTGGTAAATGAGAGCGCCGTCGCGGTGCTCGGGCACGTTGCTTTTGGCTTCGGCGAGCTTGGCGATGAAATTCTGCTCGAGCGCGTCGCCGAACAGCTCCTGCGCTAACTGCACGACGCGTCCGGCATATTGAATCACCTGCACGGTTTCGATGCCGGACAGCTCGTCGAAGAACCAGCCGCAACTGGTGTACATGAGCATGGCATGGCGCTGCAGCTCGAGCAGCTTCCAAGCCTTGACGCGGTCCTGGCGGGAGAGGTTCTTGCGGCGGAAATGGCAGGCGGTGAACTGATTCCTGCTTTCTTCGGAACGGTCCAGGATAACGCGGATATATTCGTCGCGGGCGGTCCAAGGATTCTTGAGCAAGCGCGCGCCAAACTGGTCGTAGAGCGGCGCGATTTCGTCACGCAACCAATCGAAGGCCTGACGCAGCGGAGCGCGCCACTCCTGGTTCCAGCCCGAGTGGCCGCCGGAATTGCAGCCGCAGTTGCGGCTCCAACGCCCGACTCCGTGGACGCAGCTCCAGGCGGTGTTCTCGATAATCTCGACATCGTGCGTGGGAGGATAGCGCTCCAGGAATTCGGCGTAATTGGTGAGCTTCGCCAGACCTTTAGCCTCGAGTTGTTCGAGCGCATAAGCCAGCGCCATATCGCCATGCGCATGGTGATGGCCGTAGGTTTCGCCGTCGGTAGCGATATGGGCCAGCTGCGGCCAATCGCGCTTGTCGGAGAAGGCGTCCAGCAAGCGCTGCGCGAAACGCTCTCCATTAGCTAGCAGCCCCTCGAAAGCGACCGCGCGGGCGATGGGGCCATCGTAAAAAAAGAGCGCGATACTGCGGCCCGAGGGAAGTTTCTGGCTATAAGCGCGGGTGGGATCGATGCGCTGGCCGCTGACATCTTGGCCATCCACAGTGCGTGCTTGCGAAGGTGCGAGCACGCTGAACTTGATACCGTACTCGGCCAGGATGTCGAGGGTTTCCAGATCGACGGCGGTTTCGGGCAGCCACATGCCTTCCGGATCGCGGCCGTAGCGATGGCGGAAATCTTCGATGCCCCAGCGCACCTGCGTACGTTTGTCGCGGGTGTTGGCGAGCGGCATGATCATGTGGTTGAAGCACTGCGCCATGGCGGAGCCGTGTCCGGAGAAGCGCTGGGCGCTAGCGCGGTCGGCATCCAGGATGTCGCGGTAGGTTTCCGGCGCGTGATCCTCTAGCCAGGCCAGCAGGGTGGGGCCGAAGTTATAGCTGATGGAGGCGTAGTTGTTGACGATTTTCGCGATGCGGTTGCCGCTGTCGAGAATGCGCGAGGCGCCGTTGGGGGCGTAGCATTCCGCGGTTACGCGCTCGTTCCAGTCGTGGTAGGGGAACGCGGAATCCTGGAGTTCGATGGCCTCCAGCCACGGGTTTTCGCGGGGGGGTTGATAAAAGTGGCCGTGAATGCAGAGGTAACGGGGAGTGCTCACGTTTTATGGACGCTTTTATCGCCCTGGTGTTGCAACCACGGCAGTGCCATAGCAGAGCACTTCGGTTACGCCCTGCATGATTTCGGTGGCATCGTAGCGGACACCGACCACCGCGTTTGCGCCTATCTGGGCGGCGTGCTGGGCCATACGCTGGTAGGCGTGCATGCGGGTTTCCTCGCACAGCTTGGTGAAGAGCGTGATGTCGCCGCCGGCGAGTGTTTGCAGGCTGGCGCCAATAGTGCCGAAGATGGAGCGGGAGCGGACGATGATCCCGCGGACGATGCCAAGGTTCTTTTCGATGTGGTAGCCATCGAGCGTGAAGGCGGTGGTCATCATGTGGGTGTCGACGGCGGTCAGTTGTTCTTCTTCCATGGATCCTCGCGGAGTTGGAGTTGTATTGTAGCATCGCGAGGCCAATGAAGATGTCTCTGCGGATGGTAGGAACTCCATTCGAGGCGTCGTCGCTCTATGTGAGCCGTTCTATGTTGTGCCGGATGGAATCGTTGATGGCCTTCTGAAATATTTCAGTCCGGTCTGCAATAGTGGCCTGGCCGCCCGCGCTGACAATCGCTTCATGCAGATGCGCGCGGACGCAATGGTCGCCACCTTGCGCAAATTGCTGCGTGCTCATCGTTTCCAAAGCTCCAAGCGCGAACTGGCATGCCTCCAGTAGCTTATCGGCCATCAGCATCATGTGGGCTTTCTTCCACGCCTTTAGGTCGTCGTAATCCATATGCTCTGGCAGCTTCGCGATTGGACGGCCTCGGAGAGTTTCGGCTATCCGCCGTTTTAAGTCTTGAACGTCTAAATCATGCGTCATTGGTCAGGTCGGTCCTTTCCTCGCATAACATAGCCCCGATTAGAGACCGTCCGCAACAAACTATTTAGCGCTTCTGAATCAGATTGATAGCCTGTGGGAAAGGATGTGGAAATCTTATGATATGACATATCTTCATATCTTGTTAGAAACATAGAGCGTTAGGTGTGTTTCCCAGCGATTTCCACAAATAAAAGCATTCTGGTAGGGATATGTTTTTTATTGCTTAATAGCGGCGTCCCGGATGAAGCTCGGAAACATATCGAAGCGGACGTAGCCGACGTGGCGGGCGTCGTTTTGACGGATGGCGCGGCGGCCGAAGAGTTCGACTTGCTCTTTAGAAAAAACGAAGCCATCGTCGGAGGGTTCCCAGGGAAGTCCTTTATGTTTATGGAATTCGAGCAGGGCGGCGGCGTTCTTCAGTTCGCGGCGTTCGCGATCGAGGCGGGCGGCCTGGATCTCGCCAAGAGTTTGGAGGGCTTTTTGAAACTGGCGGGAGAGGCGCTGGCCCTGGATGCCGAGGTTGCCCAGGAGGCGGTGGGCATCGACGATATCAAAATCAATGCGCGCCTGCTCGCTGGGCGGATAGGCGGTCCGGTCAAGCAGATCGGCTTCAAGCAGCGGGATGCGGTTGAGGCGCCAGGAAGTGTCGACGAGTTCCTGGACGAGCTGGATTTCGGTGGGGGTTGCCGGCCGATATTCATGGAAGAACTGACGGCGCTGGTCTTCGTAGGCCTCTGGGTCTTCGGAGGGGAGGACGGCCAACACAGCCGTCAGGCCGTGACGCAACGCGTTGAGCGACGAACGCTGTTTGCCGGCTGCGGTGCGAGGACCACAGGAATACTGCGAGTTGGCGCGGTTGATGGATGCGCGGTCGATGGGGATGACGTGTTTGGCTGACATTGGTTACCTCGGGCCAGAGATAGCACGCAAGCGGACGGCAGAAAGGCGGAGTTTCTTGGAGATTGCTGATAATGCGGTGAAGATGGCGAAGGGAGGCCGGTGACTGAGACTCCAGCTAGCGCTCGAGAATCATCAAATGAACGCGCGAATCAGGTAGGCCGGCGAGACCATTCCGAAGCGCGCTTTCGAAGTTTGGGAAAAGATCAGTAAGCAATGCGACCAATCTGGGCGAAAGGTTTTCGTCGAAAAGGAGCTTCATCCGCTGGAGGTTTTGTCGCCTGAGGCCAACTCCGCTGCATAAGCGTAGACCGCACGAAAGTCGTCCGGCTCCAATTGAGGGTAATCAGCAAGGATTTGTTGCTGGGATGCGCCGTTTGAGAGCCACTCCAGAATTTCTTGGACCGTTATGCGGTGTCCGCGGATGCATGGTTTGCCGAAACGTACTTTAGGATCGACAGTGATCCGTTCCAGAAGCGAGCTGTGCGTTGTCGACATTGGGTGCGCCTTTATCGCTATTGTATAGAGTTCGACGGGTCAATGTCGGCTATCCGGCGACTTTCGCAACCTGCGGCACGCAAGCGGTGCCGACGCTTTAGGTGCGCGCTTAGCTTTTAGGCACGTACACTGCGAAGCCGCGCGGGCCGGCCCAAAAGTCGGCGCGGCCGGTGCTGTCAGTCCATTTCGATTGCGGCTGGCTCTGGTCGTGGCCGTCCCATGCGGCGGGCACGAACTGCGTATTTCGCCACTGCGTTTGCACGGCTGAACCGGACCATCGATCTCCTCGATTATTCACCACCAACACCAGCCCAGGCTGAGGGCCGAAACCCCTGCGCTGCATGATGTAGAGATCGTTGCCCGCGTACAAGACGTCGGTTCCACCACCAGCGAATCGCTCGTGAACCTGCACCAGCGCGTCGATTCCATTCTGCGTGCCAGTGCGAGCCAGGCCGTAATTAAAATAATCCAGCCAAAAAACGCAGGGATAACCTTCATGAGTCAGGATAAAAGCGTAGGCCAGCATTTTATCGTTGATGACTGCATTGGAGCCGACTTGGGCGGTGTCGTGATTATCCACAAACGTGACCGCGCAGGTGGGTTGGTCGTCGATCAGGACGCCGCCTTGCCCGAGCGTGGACAGATTGAATCCGTAGGTGTCGCATAAATCTTTCAAGCGGTAGCGCAGAGGGAAATCGAACGCTGAAACCGGGTTGTCCATGAAGGTATTGACCGCGGAGAGCCAGTCATCAATGGTGCGGTCGCTATCCCAGCACTCCCCCACGCAAAATGGTTTAAATCCCTGCTGAGCCTTATTGAGGTAACGGATTTCGGCAATGGCCTTGACCATCCAGGCGCCGTATCCCTTGACGAAGTCGAGGCGAAATCCGTCGAAACCGATCTGCTCGATCAGGCATTGTGCGACATCTATCATGTTGGTGTAGACGGCGGGATTGCGGTGGCAGAGGTCGGGCATGTCTCCGAAGGTCATGTCGTCGTACGACTCGTAACGGGAAGGGTGGAAGCAGAGCCAATCGCGCGTGAATTTTCCGCTGGCTGGATTGAACTTTGTCCAGCGAGTTTTTCCATCGAGTGGATTGACTTCGGTGGCATCGCCGCCGGAGTTATGGTTGAGGACCAGGTCGGCATATACCTGCATGCCGCCGGAATGAGCCGCGTTAATTAAAGCCAGCAACTCGGCCTGATTTCCGAACCAGGTTTTGCTTCCGCCTTTTTGATTGAAATCGCCGAAATCGTAGTAGTCGTAGGGGTCGTAACCCATGGAGCCGATGCTGGCGGCTTTGGATGCGGGCGGAAGCCAGAGGGCGGTAAAGCCCGCGTTCTGAATTGTCGCGAGTTTGGACTTTATGAAGGTCCACCAAGTGCCGGCTTGGGCCTCCATAGTGGGACAATTCCAATAAAAAGTCTGCAGGATTACGCCCATTATTATCTCCTTGATTGGGGCGATTGTAGCGCAATTTGGCTGCGTCCGTGCGCATTGGACGGTTTACTTTTCGATCAGCGACCAGGGATAGGTTCCGGTGTTCACCTTGATGAGCATGTAGGTGAAGCCTGCGGGGCCGGGCAAGGACTGATGCGGGACTTGCGGCGGCATGTTTACGACATCGCCGCGCTGCATCTTGTAGCCTTTGCCGTTCTTGATTAGCGTGCCGCGTTCTTCGCCGGGGCGGTTGGGGATGGGCTCGCGGTTTTCGATTTCGCCCTCGGTCATGAGGGTCGCGCTGCCGCCGACGACGAAGTAGATGTCGGTGTTGCCGGTGTGGAACTCGACGCCGGGAGGCTGGCCGTTCTTTCCCATAATGCGGTGCAGGAAATTGTAGGCGTGGGTGCGCGTGGCGGGGATCGAAACCAGCTCGCGGGGATCGGCCACCGATTCGCCGGCGGCCGCTTTCTTGGCCAGCGTTTCGTGGGCGTGTTGGAGCGACTCGGCGGACCAATACACCACACGGCCCTGATCCGGGCTGAGCGGGACAGCTTCCGGCGGGCGTCCTTTAGTTCCGGCGAGCGTGGTCTGTTGGGTCGAAACCAGCGACCAGGGATGCATGCCGACGTTGATTCTCAGTTGGACCAGGGTGAGGCCGTCGCGTGCTTCGAGCATGTAAGGGGTGGACGGCGGGATGTTGATCATGGCGCCGGGTCGCAGTTCGTAGTGTTGGCCGCCCTTGATCGAATGGCCGCGGAGTTCGCCGGGCAGGTCTGGAAGAGGAGTCGCGCCGGTAATTTCGCCGCCGGCCAGAATGGAGCCCGCGCCGGCTTCCACGAAGAACACGTCGGAGGTGCCCTCGTGGGATTCGGCCAGCGAGGTTCCGGTCACGCGTACGAGCTTAAGCAGGTGGGTGGGGGTGCTGAGTAGAAGCCTGGTGTCGCCGGATTTCAGTTGGCCGGCGGACCAGTATCGTAGTGCAGCATTCGGCGGCGCGGAATTCTGCGCAAACGCCGCCGTCGCAACGGCAGCCAGGCAGACGAATGCTCGCGGCCTCAAGGTGGTCCTTAATTGGTCATGGCTTGATAGACCATGACCCGGGCCTGGCGCCAGACCAGGTTCAGGTTGAGCTGCGAAGTCTGATCCATCAATACGGCCACCAGCTTGGTTTGCGGGTCGACCCAGAACAGTGTGCCGGTGATTCCGCCCCAGGAAAAATCGCCGACCGAGCCGGGCAGTGGATTGCGGCCGGGATCGACACGAATCGCGAATCCCAAGCCGAAACTGGTGCCCATTTCAGGAACTGGACCAAAAGGCCCGATGGCCATCGCGACCGGGGTGTGGCGTTCCACGCCGGGGGGGAGCTGATCGGACGTCATGAGCGCGATCGTCTTCGGCGAGAGGATGCGCACGCCTTCGAGTTCCCCGCCGTTGAGCAGCATCTGGGAGAAGCGCGCATAGTCGCCCGCGGTGGACAGCATGCCGCCGCCGCCGGAAAATATGTTGGGCTTTTTGGTCGCATCTTCAAACGGCGCGTTGGGCGGGCCATCGGCTTTGGCGAGGCGCGAGAGGGCCGCTGGTTTCACCCAGAATCCGGTGTCGTTCATCTTCAGCGGGCCAGTGATGCGCTCGTGCACGAACGTGTCGAGATCCATTCCGCTGGCGACCTCGACCACGCGGCCGAGCACATCGACGCCTACGCTGTACTCCCAAAATTCGCCGGGCTGGTGGAGCAGCGGCATGCTCGCAATCGTCTTGACCATCTCTTCGAGCGATTTGGCGGTGAAGATGGGGGCTTTGCGGTACATCTGATCGACGGGCGAATTTCCGAACAGGCCGTAGGTGAGGCCCGAGGTGTGGCGCATCAGGTCCTGGATGGTCATGGGACGTTTCGGCGGCGCGCCTTCGGGGCCGACTTTGACGTCTTTGAACTCGGGCAGGTACTGCGCGACGGGCGCGGAGACGTCGAGCTTGTTCTCTTCCGCCAGGATCATCGCGGCGACGGTGGTGATGGGCTTCGACATGGACGCGATGCGGAAGATGGAATCCTTCTTCATGGGTGTCTGCGCGGCGCGGTCCTGGTAGCCGACGGCGTCGAAGAAGGCGACCTTGCCGTTGCGCGCGATCAGCAGCACGGCGCCGGGAACGCGCTTGGTGTCGACGTCATCCTTGAAGGCGGCGCGGGCGATTTCCAGGCGTTTGGAAGAGAATCCGACGTCTTCCGGATGGCTGGCCATGGGGAGAGGTTGCTGGGCGAAAGAGGCCGCGCAACCGAGAGCGGCGGCAGTGAACACAATGAGGCGCGATTTCGAACGGGGCATGGGACCAGTCTAGCGCTATTGGCGTGACGGGTCGGCCGGCCACTCGCCGCTGACAAAGTCAATCACCTGATTGGCCCGGGACTTCTGACGAGAGGCTTGAACCGGGCTGGCCGGCGAATCGATGGTCTGCTCTGCGGCTTCCGCATCCAGCGGCCGCAAGGCCACAATCGCGTTCGGGAACAATCCGCCCAACACAACGAACAAGACGCCGGCGGTTAGGATCCAGCGTTCGCGCGGCAAGGCGTCCGCCATCACCGTGAAACCCGTTCGGCGCTTACCCAGGAACAGCCGCGTGAATAAACGGAAAATGCTCACAGCATTCATCGCGATGGCGATGGGCAGCAGCAGGCCCGTGAGCGGGTGAGACGCCAGCGTTCCGTGCACCAGCAGGTCTTGCGAACAGAAGCTCAGCGTGCCGGGCAGGCCCACTAAGGCCAGTCCAAAGATGACAAAGAATACCGCCAGGCGCGGCGCGTGCTGGGCCAAACCAAGATGCCCGCTGGCCGTGAGGTTCTCGCCGAAGCGGACTTCGAGCAGCCGTAAGATCCCGAAAAGACCCATGGTGGAGATCGTCACGACGAACCAGTGCACAAACGCGCCGGTCATTCCTTCCGGCGTGCGGCTCTCGAGTCCCGCCAGGATGCACGCCGATTGGCTGAGCGCCAGAAAAGCCAACAGGCGGCGGGGCGAATTCTCCGTCAACGCGCGAATGGCGACGTAGAGCGCGGTGGCTAGAGCGAGGTAGGAAAGCAGCGGAAACATATGGCGAGTGGCGTCCGGAAACAGCGGCACAATGAGCTTCGCCACCAGGAATGCCCCGAAATGGCCGTTGAGCAAAAGAGCGGTGGGAACTGCGGGACCACCGGCGGCGGCATCCGCGACCCAGGCGTGAGCGGGACAGATTCCTTTGCGGAAGATCACGGCCGCGACCAGGAGCCCAAACACGAGCATTCCTCCGGGACTCTGGCCCTTGAGCTGAGCGATCGACATGCCGTGGCCATTCGCCGCGATCAGCCCGATGGCTAGCGCGAGAGCGATGCTCGCAAGCAGGAGGGCCAGGCGCGGGCGCCAGGTGCGGGCGCCGAACCAACGCACCAGGAAGAAGGGGATCGTGGTCAAGATCCAGGCCGCCAGCAGGATTAACAGATTCTCGGTCGCGTAGGCCAGCAGCGTGGACCCGAGGACGAAGAGCATTCCCGCGACCGTGCCTGCACTGCAGTCGCGCCGTGCGAGCACCAGCATGCCCACTAGCGCCAGCGAGGAGAACAGCACCATCAATGCTGCCCCTAATGAATCCTTGCCCGGAGCGGCATAGGCGAAGTGCAACAAAAGGGCGCTGGCCAACAAGGACACCGACGCCGCAACGCAGCCGATGACGCGTGCTTGCCGACGGGTTACTACTGCTAGGATTGCCGCCAGCCAGGGTATGGCGATCGCAACCGGGGTAAGGATCGGCTCGGGGTTCAGCATCAGTCTCCCCCTTGGCCGGCGGGACTGTGGAGGGAAAGCGCCACCTTTTCACGCCGGCTCACCGGCTGATCCAGTCCCAGGCCGTCCAGCTTCGCAAACAGGTTGGACAGGCGAATCAGCGGATCAATCACCAAGCGATCCAGAAGGGTGTCGAGATGGCCGCGGTCGAGCGCCCAGCGATAGAGCCACAATTGAACCGGCTCGGGAACCAGATCTTCCAGATGCCGGCCTGCAGGTGCGACCGCGCCGCCGATAGCGGAATGCATCTGGTGATAGTCGTGCAGCATGGACGGCGCTCGCAGGAATTGCAAGGTGCGCACCGTGGCGTGTCCCAGGATGTGAGCGACGGCGATCCATTTCCAGCCGAGTCCGATCTCGACGAACACCACGCCTACCTGCGTCAGGGATGCGTAAGCGAGCGAGGTTTTGGCGTCGGCGCTGGCGCGTCCGACGATGGTGCCGTGTATGGCCGTAAGCACGCCGATGATAATCACCAAAGCGGAAGCCAGCCGGGACTGGGCGAGCATGGGCTGAGCGCGGAGCAACAGATAGGCGCCGGCGTGAATCGAGATTGCGCCGTAAAAGATCGCGCTCGATGGCGTGGGGCCTTCCATGGCGCGCGGAAGCCATCCGGAGAATGGGACCTGCGCTGCTTTTCCGGCGGCGGCCAGTAGCAGAAGCAGGCCAACCACGGCTTGCTGGGTTCCGTTAAGCGCGGGAAGTCCGCCGACGAACGAAGCATTGCCGGCCCAGTGATGCATGGCAAAAACGCCCACGAGCAATCCTATGTCGCAGGCGCGATACACCGCGAAGACGCGAAGACCATTTTCCACCGGGGCGGGCCGCTGCTCGAAAAATGCGATCAACAACACCGAAGTGATGCCAACCAGCTCCCATCCGGCTACGAGCAGGTCGAAGGAACCGGCCGCGAACGCCAGCAAAGATCCGAATGCGAAGAGGTGCAGCAGCAGGAAGAAGCGCTGAAAACCGCGCTCGCGATGCAGGTAGGTGGCCGAGAACTGCCCGATCAATCCCGACAGGACCACCGTCATGCCGAGAAACGGCAGCGACAGACGGTCTGCCATTAGCACCAGTGGGAAGTGATAATCATGCACGTTAAACCAGTTGCCGAATGTCACCACCACCGCTGGAGCCCCCGTAGAGCCGAGCTTCCAAATGATCAGGGCCAGCGCAAAAACGGCGGCGGAAAACGTCAGGCCGGTTATCCTGGAGAGCACGCGTTCTGTGGGGAGCCAGCCCAGCAGCCATAGCAACGCCAGGACGCCGAAGACTACACCGGGCGCCATCACCACAAACACGAGCATGGCTTGCGAAAGGTCCACTTAACGGTCTCCTGCCGCGGTTTGAATCGAGGCCATGGGGAGATGCTGGA
>Ga0335083_10004341_pt1 | contig 18090 bp, 14 predicted proteins | sample Lox_Sample_42_FD_206716 | JGI IMG/M metagenome (GOLD analysis project Ga0335083, IMG submission 206716) | Soil microbial communities from Loxahatchee National Wildlife Refuge, Florida, United States - Lox_Sample_4.2 | ecosystem: Environmental > Terrestrial > Soil > Wetlands | place: USA...
AAGCTGATGGCACGCAACTATCCCTCGCCCGGCATCGAGCTGTACGACCTGGTGACGGATCCGGCCGAACAGCAGAACCTGGTGGCGAGCCGGCAGGACGTGGCATTGCCGTTATTGCGCAACCTGCGCGCCTGGGAGCACTGCCAGCTCAGCTACTACGCGGACCGCAATGCCTACACCACGCTGCAGCCGCCGAGCTATCGCGGCGATCTGCTCCTCAAGGCGCCTGCGCGCTCGCCAGTCGCCGCGGTGTTGCCCTGACGTTCCGGGCGAGCACGGCCGTGTCCGGAAAATCCGTGATGACGCCGTCAACGCCCAGCGCGTAGTAGGCCTGGTAGTCGCGCAACGCGGCAAGTTGCGCGCCGGCCGACTGCCGGGCGCTGTCGTGGAAAGTGAACGGATGCACCAGCAGGCCGGCGGCATGCGCATCCTGGACTACGCGGGTCGGCGCCATCGCCAGTCGATGCGGGCCGTCGCAGCCCTCCGCGTCGTCCGGCGCGCAGCGCGAGGGCAGCAGGTACGCCTTGTTGGGACCGATGCCCGCCGCATATCTGGCCACGGCTTGCAGGCCACGGGGCGTCAGCAGATCGGCGAAGGTGCGCGGATCGTGCGCGAGCGTGAAATCGTACGGGCGGTCCCACGGCGGTGCGAGCAGCGGATGGCCGTCGGCGTCGAGCCCGCTCATGTTGACGAGCTGGATCATGCGCAGTGCGCTGCGATCGTGCAGGTAGGCGAGGCTCGAGGGCTCGAAGGACTCCACGAACACATGCGCGGCGGGCTGATCGAGGCCGGCCTGTTTCAATGCGGCGAGCAGCTTGTCTTCCAGCGGCAGGCCCAGCAGCCGGTGATAGCTCGGGTTCTTGGTTTCCACGTACAGGCCGATGCGCCGTCCCGTGCGCGCGCTCTCGGTCCCGATCAGGTCGAGGATCTCGTCGAGCGTCGGGATCCGCAGCGGCTCGTCGTTGGGCGGCGCGCTGCTCGCCGCCGGCAGGAGCACGCGGAGTGACTTGATTTCCGCGAGGGTGAAATCGCTGGCGAAGAAGCCGCGCTGCAACACGCCGTCGACGTGCGTCTCGCGCCTGCGGCCCGCGAACTCGGGATGCGAAGCCACGTCCGTGGTGCGCGAGAGTTCGACGTCGTGATGGGCGATCAGCACGCCATCGCGGGTGCTGATCAGATCGACCTCGATGTAGTCCGCGCCGAGGTCCACCGCCAGCCGGTAGCTCTGCAGCGTGTGCTCTGGGACATAGCCGGATGCGCCCCGGTGCGCAATCACCAGCACGGGTTTGCAAGCCGGACCTTCGAGGCAATCCTGGCCGGTGCGTGCCGACGACACGGTCAGGAAAGTCGCCGCGAGCAGCGCGAGCGCGCGCAGTGACTTGTGGAACCGCTGGAAGGGCGTGGGCACCATGGGTTGGCTGCGATGGTTGGATGGCGCGGATAGCGTGGCACACGCGGCCTGCCGCAATCGTATGCAGCGTGCATTATGAGAACTGGTCGAGCCGGGCGATGTGACCTGGATCCGGCGGGACCCGGTGGCGGGAGGCCGCGGTGGGAGAAGTGTGAGCGGCTGCCCGCTTGCCGCTCGGGCGATCAGCCGCAGTGATGGAATCTATAGTGGGAGTCTATCGGATCTGGCCAGGGCGGGCCGACAAGCCTATGCTGCGCGCCAGCTGTCACGAACCTGTTCGATCCCTACCCACAAGAATACGAGGATCACCGACCATGACCTGCAAACTCGCGATGCTCCTGTGCGGCGCTGCCCTGGCCGGCGCCGCTTCCATGGCGATGGCCGCCGACAGCAATGACCATCTGCCGGGCGATTCCGGACGCATGGGCGCGGTGCTGCCTTCCGGGCCGCCGCCGGGCGGTGCCGGGGGCCCTGGTGGACCGGGCGGTGGTGGAATGCCGAAGAACACGGCGCGCGCGCCTGCCATTGCGCTGGCGGTGGAAGCGGCCGAAGCCATCGCGCAGGGCTGCAAGCAATACGCGCTGGGTGCCGCCGTGGTCGACTCGCAGGGCAGGCCGATCCTCGTCTATCTGCCTGACGGCAGTGAGCCCGGCCACGGCTACACCGCCATCCGCAAGGCCTACACCGCGGTGAAGATGAAGACCAACACCACGGCGCTGGTGGAGAAGGCGCAGAAGGATCCGGCCTTCGCCGCGCAGTTCAACAGCGACCCGAACCTGATGGCCTTCCACGGCGGGCTGCTGTTGAAAGTCGGCGACGAGATCATCGGCGCCATTGGCGTCAGCGGCGCCGAGCCGGGCGGACACGACGATGAGTGCGGCATGATCGGGCTCAACAAGATCAAGGACCGCCTGAAATAGCCGCGCTGCTGTACGTCAGCCGCGCATGCCGGATTGCCCCGCCCTGCGGTAGGGCGCGCCCTGCGCGCGGCGCCAGGGCTATTGCGGGACCGCCGACATGTCCATCCACATGACTTCCCACACGTGGCCGTCCGGATCCTCGAAGCTGCGGCCGAACATGAAACCGTGATCCTGCGGCGGATTGATGTCGGCCTTGCCGCCCGCCTGCGCAGCCGCGTCGGCCATGGTGTTCACCGCTTCGCGGCTCTCGCCCGACAGCGCCAGCATCACCTCGCTCGAGCGGTGGGCATCGGCAATGGGCTTCTTCGTGAACACCGCCCATTTGTCATGCGTGAGCAGCATGACGTAGATGGAATCGGAGAACACCATGCACGAGGCCGTGTCGTCGCTGAACTGCGGATTGATGGCGGCGCCCACGGCCTTGTAGAACGTGGTGGATTTCCTGAGATCCGCAACCGGCAGGTTGATGAAGATCATCTTGTTCATGGCGATCCCCTGTTGGCGTGGAATCACCATACGCCGCCCCTGCGGCAGTGTTAAGGGTAAGCCTGCGGCATCTGCAGTAATATCCTTCCTGCTCGAGAACGCGTCGACCGCCGGGGGCCAGTCGTGGATTTGTCGCAGCTCTGGATGCCGTTCACCGCCAATCGCCAGTACAAGGCGGCGCCGCGGCTGCTGGTGTCCGCGCAGGGCATGTACTATCGCACCGAAACCGGGCGCGAGATCCTCGACGGCACGGCGGGCCTGTGGTGCGTGAATGCCGGCCATGCGCGCCCGTCCATCGTGGCCGCGATCCAGCGGCAGGCAGCGCAGCTCGATTACGCGCCGCTGTTCCAGATGGGCCATCCACTGGCTTTCGAGGCAGCGGGACGCGTTGCGTCGCTCATGCCCCCGGGACTGGACCGCATCTTCTTCGCGAACTCGGGATCCGAGGCGGTCGACAGCGCACTGAAGATCGCGTTGGCCTACCACCGGGCGCGCGGCGAAGGCCAGCGCACGCACTTCATCGGCCGTGAGCGCGGCTACCATGGCGTCGGATTCGGCGGCATCTCGGTGGGCGGCATCGCCGGCAACCGCAAGGCGTTTTCCGGCGCGCTGCTGCCGCACGTCGATCACCTGCCGCACACGCTGGATCTGGCGCAGATGGCCTTCAGCCGCGGCCAGCCCGGGTGGGGCGCCCATCTCGCCGACGATCTCGAGCGCATCGTCGCGCTGCACGACCCCTCCAGCATCGCAGCCGTTGTCGTCGAACCGCTGGCGGGTTCCACCGGCGTGCTGGTGCCGCCCAAGGGCTATCTCGAACGCCTGCGCGCCCTGTGCGATCGCCACGGCATCCTGCTGGTGTTCGATGAAGTCATCACCGCGTTCGGCCGGCTCGGCGCCGCCACCGCGGCGGAGTATTTCAACATCCGCCCCGACCTGATCACCATGGCCAAGGCCATCAACAATGCCGCGGTGCCCATGGGCGCGGTGGCCGTGCGCCGCGAGGTCCACGACACGGTGATCGATGCGGCCGCCGCGGGCGCCATCGAGTTGTTCCATGGCTACACCTACAGCGCGCATCCGCTGGCCGCCGCCGCCGCGATCGCCACGCTGGACCTGTATCGCGATGAAGGACTGTTCGCGCGCGCGGCGATGCTCGCACCAGCGCTCGAGCAGTCGGTGCATGCGCTGCGCGGTGCACCGCATGTCCAGGATATCCGTAACCTCGGGATGGTCGCCGCCGTGGAACTGGCACCGAGGCCCGGCGCGCCGGGCGCGCGTGGCTATGAGACGTTCCTGCGCTGCTTCGAGCTGGGCGTGCTGGTGCGCTACACGGGCGACGTGCTGGCGTTCTCGCCCCCGCTGATCATCGATGCCGGGCAGATCGCGCAGCTGTTTGCCACCGTCGCGCAGGCTCTGCGCACCGTTCCCTGATCCTCACCGCAGGACACCGCACATGAGCGCCCCGGCACCGCACGCCCCCTTCATCGGACACTTCATCGCCGGTCAGACAGTGAAGGGCGAGGGCGCCACGCTCGATGTCACGAATCCCGCCACGGGCGCCATCACCGGCAGGGTCACGCTGGGGGTGGACGATGAAGTGGAGCGTGCCGTCGCGGCCGCCAGTAAAGCGTTTCCGGCGTGGGCGGACACGCCACCGATCCGCCGCGCACGCATCCTGTTCCGCTTCCTCGAACTGCTCAACCGCGAACGCGATACGCTGGCGCAGCTGATCACCGCCGAACACGGCAAGGTGTTCTCCGACGCGCAGGGCGAAGTCGGCCGCGGCATCGACATCGTGGAATTCGCCTGCGGCATCCCGCACTTGCTGAAGGGGGATTTCACGGAGCAGGTCTCCACCGGCATCGACAACTGGACCCTGCGCCAGCCGCTCGGCGTGGTGGCGGGCATCACGCCGTTCAACTTTCCCGTGATGGTACCGATGTGGATGTTCCCGCTGGCCATCGCGGCCGGCAACAGCTTCATCCTCAAGCCCAGCCCGATCGATCCCAGCGCGTCGCTGCACATCGCCCGCCTGCTGCAGCAGGCCGGGCTGCCGGATGGCGTGTTCAATGTCCTGCAGGGCGACCGGCTGGCGGTGGACGCGCTGTTGCGGCATCCCGGGGTCCGGGCAGTGAGCTTCGTGGGTTCGACCGCCGTGGCACAGCACATCCATGCCGCCGGCGCGCAGCACGGCAAGCGCGTGCAGGCGCTGGGCGGCGCCAAGAACCACCTGGTGGTGATGCCGGATGCCGATGTCGGCCAGACGGTCGATGCGCTGGCGGGCGCCGCCTTCGGTTCCGCCGGCGAGCGCTGCATGGCGATCAGCGTGGCGGTGCTGGTGGGCGACGCCGCGGCGCAGGTGATGCCGTTGCTGGCGGCCCGGACGCGCGCGTTGCGAGTGCTGCCGGGGATGGATCCGTCCGCCGAGATGGGACCGATCGTCACGCGTGCGGCGCTGGAGCGCATTCGCGGGTACATCGCGCAGGGCGAGTCCGAGGGCGCGCAACTCGTCGTGGACGGTCGCGGGTTCACGGTTCACGATGCCGCAGGCGCGCACGATCAGGCCACCGCGGGCGGCTTCTGGCTGGGCGGTTCGCTGTTCGACCACGTGACCCCCGGCATGCGCATCTACCGCGAGGAGATCTTCGGACCGGTGCTGTGCTGCGTGCGGGTGAAGAACCTCGCCGCGGCGATCGAGCTCGTGAACGCTCACGAGTTTGCGAACGGCGTGTCCTGCTTCACGCGTGACGGCGAAGTCGCGCGCGAATTCGCGCGGCGCATCGAGGTCGGGATGGTGGGCATCAACGTGCCGATCCCCGTGCCCATGGCCTGGCACGGCTTCGGCGGCTGGAAGCGCTCGCTGTTTGGCGATCTGCACGCCTACGGGACGGATGGCGTGCGCTTCTACACGCGCCGGAAGTCGGTGATGCAGCGCTGGCCGTCAGGCCCCGCGGGCGGGGCCGAGTTCGTGTTGCCGACGGCTCAGTAGGGCAACCCGACGTAGTTCTCCGCCAGCGCGGTCTGGGCCGCGCGCGAACTCACCAGGTATTCCAGCTCGGCCCGCTGCAGCTTCTGGTCGAAGCCGCTGCTTTCCGGGAACCGGTGCAGCACCGAGGTCATCCACCACGAGAAGCGCTCGGCCTTCCACACGCGTTGCAGCGCACGCGCCGAGTAGCTGTCGATGCCCGCGCGTGAACGGCTGCGATAGAATTCGTCGAGCGCCTGCCACAGGTAGTACACGTCGCTGGCGGCGAGGTTCAGTCCCTTGGCACCGGTCGGCGGCACGATGTGCGCGGCATCGCCGGCCAGGAACAGGTTGCCGAAACGCATCGGTTCGGCCACGAAGCTGCGCAGGGGCGCAATGCTCTTCTCGATGGACGGGCCGGGTTGCAGGTGGGCGACCGCGTCGGCGTCGAGGCGCAGTCGCAGCTCGTCGTAGAAACGCTCGTCGGGCCAGTCCTCGAGGTGGTCGTCGAGCCGGCACTGCAGGTACAGGCGGCTGCGGGTGGCCGAGCGCATCGAGCACAGCGCGAAGCCGCGTTCGTGGTTGGCGTAGATGAGCTCGTGCGACACGGGTGGCTTCTCGACCAGCAGGCCGAGCCAGCCGAAGGGGTACACGCGCTCGTAGTGGCGCAGCACCGCGTCCGGGATGCTCTTGCGGCTGACGCCGTGGAAACCGTCGCAGCCCGCCACGAAATCGCATTCGATGGCCGTCTCGACGCCCTGGTTGCGGTATCGCACGACTGGTCGTGGTGCTTCGAGGCCTTCGAGGCGCACGTCGAGTGCCTCGTACACGGTCGTGCCGCCGCTTCCGGCGCGGTGATCCATCAGATCGCGCGTGATCTCGGTCTGGCCGTATACGATCACGCTCTTGCCCACCAGCGCCTGCATGTGGATGCGGTGCCGCTCCCCCCCGAAACACAGCTCAAAACCCTCGTGCGGCAGTCCTTCGCGGCGCATGCGGCCACCCGCCCCACACTCGTCGAGCAGATCGGCCGTGCCTTTCTCGATGACGCCGGCCCGTATGCGGCCCAGCACATACGCCGCGCTGCGCTGTTCGAGGATGATGTTGGCGATGCCGGCCTTCTGCAGCAGCTGCCCGAGCAGCAGTCCGGCCGGTCCGGCCCCCACGATGACCACCTGGGTTCGTTCCATGGCTTGATTCTCTCCGTTCACAATTGTCGGCCGGTCCCGGCGCCCGGGTTCTTGTCGATCCAGGTGCCAAAGCGCAAGATACCGCACCTGAAACGTTGGCTTGAGTATCGCTGGAGGCCGCTTGAGAATTATCGGACCGGATTATGCAGTGTTTGGCGTGGAAGACCTGGACGCCTGCAAGCAGTACATGCGCGATTACGGCCTGATCGAGGCCGAATCCAGCGCCAGCGGCGGCATCTACCGCGCGCTGGACAACACTTATATTGAAATCCGGAAGCATTCCGACAAAGGGCTGCCGCCCGCCATGTCGCCATCGCCCAACGTGCGCGAGACGGTCTATGGCGTGGAAACCAAGGCCGACCTGGAGGCCATCGGCGCCGAGCTGAGCCGCGACCGCGATGTGACCAGCAGTGCCGATGGCACGCTGCGCAGCCAGGACGATTCCGGATTCCACATCGGCTTCCGCGTCGCGCGGCGCGTGCCGATCAACGCCGCCCCGCTGGGCGTGAACTGCCCGGGCCAGCCACCGCAGCGCGGCCCGAACATCATCGCCTCGTACCACGACGCGGTGATCGTGCCGCGCACCTTCTCGCATATCGTGTACTTCGTGCCCGACGTGCAGAAGGCCGAACGCTTCTACATCGACCGCCTGAAGTTCAGGCTGGTGGATCGCTTCACCAATGCGGGCCCGTTCCTGCGCCCGGCCGCGAACCAGGAACACCACACCCTGTTCCTGATCCAGGCGCGTCCCGGCAGCACCGGCCATCACGCCATCGGCTGCAACCACTTCACGTTCCACGTGTCCGGCGCGAATGAAATGTTCCAGGCCGGCTGGCATTTCGCGCGCAAGGGCTACAAGAGCTTCTGGGGTCCGGGCCGCCACATCCTGGGCTCGAACTATTTCTGGTATTTCAACAGCCCGTTCGGCTGCGCCGTGGAATACGACGCGGACATGGACCTGCACGACGACAGCTGGGTGCCGCGCGAAGTGCCGGCCGACAAGCACACCTCGCAGATCTTCCTGTTCGATTACAAGGAGCCGTGGTCTCCCGGTTCGCCCGAGACTTCGCCCAGCAAGTCCGTGATGGACTGAGCGCGGCGCCGCTCGTGCGCGGCCCGCTTCGCGCCGTCGCGCGTGAAGCGGGCTGCTGCTGAAAAAACCTGCCCGCGCGCGGTGTCTGCGCGCGATTCGTTGGCGGTGTTTGCTACTGGCATTGCGCTGCCGCGCGCGGCCAGCGCCCGTCTCCTCGCCCCGTGAAATTTCGGTGCATTCGAGGGCGCACCACGACCCATCGTGGTGCGAGATCGGGCTCCCGGTCTCCTGAAAATACGCCATTTGCCTTAGGAATGAAGCATTTCGCCCATGGCACGGCAGTTGCATTCCCGTTATCGAATCTGGCGCCGCATGACGTAGCGTTCACGCAACAGTAATGCGCCGCAAGATAAGTTCTGCTAGGCTTTGTCGCGTTTTTCCGAGGGGCAGTGGCGTTGCTACAAGGCAACAACTGCGCCTTCGGGCGGCTAGCCCCCGCGGCCGCTGACTGGACTTTCATTGTTTCAACCGCAAGAGGGAGACGCTTTAAATGCGTAAATCAAGTTTGGCGACGATGTCGCTGGTGCTGGCTTCGGTGGCCGGTGCGGCCCATGCCGAGGACGCTGCTAAGCCCACGGCGCCGACGTTCTCGGACGTTCTGGACGCTTCGGGCATCACGCTCAGCGGCTACATCGCTCCGATGTTCGAGTACCACACCTATTCCGGGAATGGCACCACCGCTCCCGACTACAACGGCTTCACCCTGAACCAGGTGGGCCTGACGATTGCCAAGCAGCCCACCGAAGGATTCGGCGGCGTGGTGAACGTGGTCGACGGCACCAATGCCAATCCGTACTACAGCATCGGCGTGAGCCCCGGCAGCCCGTCCCTCCTGCAGGCCTACCTGCAGTACGCCACGGGCCCGCTGACCATCATCGCCGGCAAGTACACCACGCTGGTGGGTGCCGAAGTGGTGGCGCCGACCGGCAACACCAACGTCAGCCGTTCGCTGCTGTTCAGCGGCGAGCCCATCGCGCAGACCGGCGTGCGTGCGACCTTCGCGGCCAACAGCATCGTGACGCTGATCGCGGGCGTGAACAACGGCTGGATCGGCAGCTTCCTGTACGGCAGCGAGGACGTCGGCGACGGCAACGGCAAGACCCTGGAACTGGGTTCGAGCTTCACGCTGTCCAAGACGCTGTCCGCGAGCCTGCAGGGCTACTACGGCCGTGACTCGATCGGCGGCAGCGACGAGTTCAACAGCTGGATCGTCGATGGCGTCGTGACGTGGGCCGTGACGGATACGATCACCCTGGTCGGCAGCGCCGACTGGGCCGGTGTCAGCCCGCCGAGCAGCACGGGTGCCCCGGCGGTTCACTGGTCCGGCTTTGCCGCCTATGCCAACTTCGCCCTGAACGACGCCTGGCGCGTCTCGGTGCGCGGCGAGTACTTCGACGACCGCGATGGCGGTTCGCTGAGCTCGGCGGATGCGTACATCAAGGAAGGCACCGTGACCCTGGGTTACGCGCCGGCCAAGGCCTTCGAACTGCGCCTGGAAGGTCGCTACGACACGGCCAACGTGCCGTTCACGCTGCCGTTCTACGGCTACAAGTCCGGCGTCTCGGCCTACGTACAGGGTGTGTACAAGTTCTGATCGGTTGACGATCCGAACCTTGCCGGACGCCCGCGGTCCGGTGCAGGAGGGGCGGCCACGGGGCCGCCCCTTTTTCATTGGGGCGGCCTGGGCGGGCGCCGCCGGGCCGTTGCGCGTCGCACTGGGAAATCCGGCCCGGAAGCTATAACTTGCCCGGCATGGATATCCCACACGATGCGGCGCAGTGGCGCGCCCGCGCCAGGACGGTGACGCCCGCCGCGCATTGCGTCATCGACGGTCGCGCCCGGCCGGCGGTCTCCGGCGCGACCTTCGACTGCATCAGCCCCATCGACGGCCGCAGGCTCGCGGCGGTCGCGGCGGGCGACGCGGCTGACATCGAGCTCGCGGTGCAGGCTGCGCGCGCGGCTTTCGAGCGCGGCCACTGGTCGCGGCGGACGCCCGCCCAGCGCAAGCAGGTGCTGCTCGCCTTCGCCGATCTCATCGCGGCCCACACCGACGAGCTGGCCTTGCTGGAGACGCTGGACGTCGGCAAGCCGATCAGCGACAGCGTGGGCGTGGACGTGCGCGCCACGGTGGGATGCCTGCGCTGGTACGCGGAAGCGATCGACAAGGTGTACGACGAGATCGCGCCCACCGGGCCCGACGCCCTGGCGCTGATCACGCGCGAGCCGCTGGGGGTGGTGGGCGCCATCGTGCCGTGGAATTTCCCGATGATCATGGCCGCCTGGAAGATCGGACCGGCGCTGGCGGCCGGCAATTCGCTGGTGCTCAAGCCGTCGGAGAAGTCGCCGCTGACCGCGATCCGGCTGGCCGAGCTCGCGCTCGAGGCGGGCCTGCCGCCGGGCGTGTTCAACGTGGTGCCGGGCCTGGGCGGCACCGCGGGCAAGGCGCTGGCGCTGCACATGGACGTGGATGCCATCGCGTTCACCGGATCGACGGCCACCGGCAAGCAGATCCTGCAGTACGCCGGCCAGTCCAACCTCAAGCGCGTCGGGCTCGAGTGCGGCGGCAAATCGCCCAACATCGTGCTCGACGACTACGATGACCTGGACCGTGTGGCCGCCTCGGCCAGCAGCGCGATCTTCTTCAACCAGGGCGAGATGTGCACCGCCGGTTCGCGGTTGCTGGTCGCCGAGCGGCTGCGCGAGCCGCTGCTGGAGCGCGTGCTGAAACATGCGCGCGCCGTGCCGCCCGCGGATCCGCTCGATCCCGCCACGCGCACCGGCGCGCTGGTGGACGAGGCGCAGACGCAGCGCGTGCTCGGCTATATCGACACCGGCGTCCGCGAAGGCGCGCGGCTGGCGATCGGCGGCCACCGCGTGCGGCAGAGCGAAGGCGGCTGTTACGTCGAGCCGACGGTGTTCGATGCGGTCGCGCCCACCATGCGGGTGGCGCGCGAGGAGATCTTCGGGCCGGTGCTGACGGTGACCGGTTTCCGCGACCTCGACGAGGCGGTGCGCATCGCCAACGACACGGTGTACGGCCTGGCCGCCGCGGTGTGGACGCGCGACATCCGGCTCGCGCATCGCACGGCGCGCGCGCTGCGCGCCGGCGTGGTGTACGTCAACTGCTACGACGCCGACGACATCACCGTGCCGTTCGGCGGATTCAAGCAGTCCGGCATGGGCCGCGACAAGTCGCTGCACGCCTTCGACAAGTACACCGACCTCAAGACCACCTGGATCGACCTGTCCTGACATGGCGCTGCTGTCGTATCTCGCCAGCGCGCCGCGCGGGCTGGCCGATCTGCTCGCCCGCGAGCTGGCGGCGCTCGGCGCCAGCGCCCTCCGCGAGCGCCCGTCGGGCGTATCCTTCCAGGGAGAGCTGGCGCTCGGTTACCGCGCCTGCCTGCATTCGCGGGTCGCGAGCCGCGTGCTGCTCGAGATCGCGACGTTCCAGGCCCGCACCACCGAAGAGTTCTATCGCGCCCTGCGCGGCATCGACTGGCGCGAACACGTGGCGGCCACCGGCACGCTGGCCTGCGACTTCAGCGGCCAGCATCCGAGCATCGCCAACACGCACTTCGGCACGCTCAAGCTCAAGGATGCGATCTGTGACCAGCTGCGCGAGACCACCGGCGCGCGACCTGACATCGCGCTGGAACGCCCTGCGGTGCGCGTGCGTGCCCACGCCAACCAGGCGCAGATCTCGGTGTCGATCGACCTGGCGGGCGAGGGCCTGCATCGGCGCGGCTGGCGCACCGAGGCGGGCGATGCGCCGCTGCGCGAGAACGTGGCGGCGGGCATCCTGCTGCGCGCGGGCTGGGAGCAGATGGCCGCCGAGGGCCGCCAGTTCCTCGACCCGCTGTGCGGCTCGGGCACGCTGGTGATCGAAGCGGCCGGCATCGCGACCCGTCGCGCACCCGGGCTGACCCGCAGCTACTTCGGTTTCCTCGGCTGGCAGGGCCATGACGCTGCGCTGTGGCAGCGGGTGGTCACCGACGCGCAGGCCAACGTGCTGCCCGAGCCGCCCGCGCACCTGCACGGCAGCGATCTCGATCCGATGGTGCTGCGCATGGCCGCCGCCAACGCCAGGCGCGCGGGCGTGGCTGAGTGCATCCGCTGGACCCATTGCGCCGTCGTGGACGCGCGGCCGCCGGCTCCAGGCCCGGGGCTGGTGTGCACCAATCCGCCGTACGGTGTGCGGCTCGAAGACGAGGCGGGCGCCAAACGCGTGCACCGCGAGCTGGGCCGCACGTTGCGCGAACACTTCGCCGGCTGGGAGGCGGCCATCCTGACCGCGGCGCCCGGCGCGGCGCGCGAACTGAACCTGCGCACCTACCGCACGCACGAGCTCGACAATGGCGCGATTCCCTGCCGCTTGCTGCGCATCGACCTCGACCAGCCCGGCGTGGCCGCCACGCCCGATGGCCTGCGCGCCGCGGCGCCCGAGCTGGCCAGCAGCAACGGCGCACGCATGTTCGCCAACCGGCTCGGCAAGAACCTCAAGCGCCTCGCGCCCCTGGCGCAACGCGCCGGCGCGAGCTGCTACCGCGTCTATGATGCGGACATGCCCGAGTACGCGCTGGCGCTGGATCGCTACGTGGAAGCGGGCAACGGGCGCGTGCATCTCTACGTCCAGGAATACGCGCCGCCCGCCAGCATCGATCCCGAGGCGGCGCGCCGCCGGCGCGCGGAAGCGCTGTCGGTGCTGGCGGAAGCGAGCGGCGTGCCCGCGGAAAACATCCACCTGCGGCTGCGGCAGCGGCAGCGCGGCAGCCAGCAGTACGAAGCGCAGGGGGCGACGGGCGAATTCGTCACGGTGGCCGAAGGCGGCCTGCAGTTCCGCGTCAACTTCACGGACTACCTCGACACCGGGCTGTTCCTCGATCACCGTCTGGTGCGCGCGCGCGTGCGCGAACTGGCGCGCGGCAAGCGCGTGCTGAACCTGTACTGCTACACGGCCACCGCGAGCGTGTATGCCGCCGACGGCGGGGCCGAAGCCACCACCAGCATCGACTTGTCGAACACCTATCTCGACTGGGCGGTGGACAATTTCCGGCTCAACGGCCTGGCGGAACGTCGGCACCAGCTGCTGCGCGCCGAATGCCGCGAATGGCTGCAGGCGGAGGCCGGCCAGGGTCGCTCCTTCGACCTGATCTACTGCGATCCACCGACCTTCTCCAATTCCAAGCGCATGCAGGGCGTGCTCGATGTGCAGCGCGACCATGCGGCGCTGATCGGCGAGTGCATGCGGCTGCTGGCGCCCGGCGGCCGGCTGCTGTTCTCCACCAACGCCCAGCGCTTCCGGCTCGATCCCGGGGTGGCGGAGCGCTGGCAGGTGGAAGATCGCACGCGCAGCAGCATCCCCTTTGATTTCGAACGCAATCCCCGCATCCACAGCTGCTTCGAGATTACGGCGCGTTAACCTGATGGGCAGTGCGGCGTTTTGTGTTACAAAAGTGTCTCACGGGCAGGGAGGACGTATGCGCGCAGGGCAGGGCGTTGGTGGAATCGGTCTGGCGCTGATGCTGTGCGGGGCGCTCGCCGCCTGTGGCGGCGGCGGTGGTTCGGGCGGTGGCGGGACCGGCAGTAGCAGTAGCAGCAGCAGCGGCGGTCCGGTGTTCACTTCCGGTGTGTACGCGCCGGCTTCGACTTACGTCAACCAGTGCCAGACGCCCCGCACCGGGACGGACCCTTACAGCCACGTCGCGTATCCCGACCGCGCCGGATCCACGCTGCTGGAGAACTACTGGCTGCGTTCCTGGAACAATGACCTGTACCTCTGGTATTCGGAGGTCACCGACGTCAACCCGGCCGCGTACAGCAACACCCTGGACTACTTCGCACAGCTCAAGACCTTCGCCACCACGGCCAGCGGCGCCGACAAGGACAAGTTCCACTTCACCTATCCCACCGCGGAGTGGGAGTCGCTGTCGAACAGCGGCGTGGATGTCGGCTATGGCATCTCATGGGTGCTGATCTCCTCCACGCCGCCGCGCGAGGCGCGCGCGGCGCTGGTGGAGCCGGGCACGACGGCCGCGAGCGACGGGGTGTCGCGCGGCGATGAGGTGGTCAGCGTCGATGGCGTGGGCATCAATGACAACACCAGCGCCGGCATCGATACGCTCAACGAAGGCCTGTTCCCGACGGTGGCCGGCACCGCGCACACCATCGTGCTGCAGCCGGTGGGCGGCGGCGCGAATTATTCGGTCACGCTGACGCCCGCCGCGATCGCCACTTCGTCGGTGTACCAGCCCATCGCCATCTCCACCGGCACCGGCGCGGTGGGCTACCTGCTGTTCAATGATCACCTGGCGCCCGCCGAGCAGGAGTTCGCCACGGCCATCGCCACGCTCAAGGCCGACAACGTCACCGACCTGGTGCTGGACATGCGCTACAACGGCGGCGGCTACCTCGACATCGCCTCCGAGGCCGCGTACATGATCGCGGGCCCCGCGAACACCGCCGGCAAGAACTTCGAGACCACGGTGTTCAACGACAAGCACCCCACCGTCGATCCCGTGACGGGCCAGACCATCACGCCGACCCCGTTCATCACCACCGCGGAAGGGTTCAGCGAGACGCAAGGCACGGCGCTGCCCTACCTCGGGCTGAGCCGCGTGTTCGTGCTCACGGGTCCCGACACCTGTTCGGCCAGCGAATCCGTCATCAACGGACTGCGGGGGGCGGGCGTGACGGTGATCCAGATCGGCAGCACCACCTGCGGCAAGCCCTATGGTTTCTATCCGCAGGACAACTGCGGCACCACCTACTTCTCGATCCAGTTCCAGGGCGTCAACAACGCGGGCTTCGGCGATTACCCGGACGGCTTCGCCCCGGCCAACCAGACTCCCAGCAACGTCGGCTATCACATCCCCGGCTGTTCGGTGGCCGATGACTTCACGCACCAGCTCGGCGATGTGGCGGAAGCCCGATTGGCCGCCGCCCTGGCCTATCGCGCGTCGGGCGCGACGGGCACGTGCCCGGCCGCAACCGGCGTTTCCGGGCGGGCCTCGATCCTCTCGACCACGGCGGGCGCGGGTTCGGATGCCGCGCACGAGGACGGACGGCTGGTGCGCTCGCCGCTGCGCGAGATCCGCATCCTCGGCAAACCGCGCACCTGAGCGGCGCGCGGGGCCGGCGCGCCTACTGCGCGCTGGCCTCTTCGGCCGCCTTGCGCTGCTCGGCGTCCTTGGCCTGCGCGGCCTCGATTTCCTTCTGCACGCGCTCTTCGGTCTGCTTGGCTTGCCTGGCTTCGTCGGCCGCGGCTTTGGCATTCGCCGCGCCACTGGCCGCCGTGTCCACCAGTCCGCAGCCACCCAGCGCGAGCGCGCCCGCCAGCAGGCCGGCGAGGGCGGCGGATTTCAGGCCGATGTGTTCCATGACAACCTCCGTGGCTGCGATGCCCTACAACAGGTCGCGCAATCTATACCACAGCATGGCCAGCACCAGTGCGGGTCGTCGCAGCGCGACGCCGCCGGGAAAGTCGCGGTGCGGGATGCGCGCGAATACGTCAAATCGTTCCGCGCTGCCCGCCACGGCTTCGGCCAGCAGCTTGCCGGCGATGCCCGTGAGCGCCATGCCATGGCCCGAGAAGCCCTGCAGGAACCACACATTGGGCGCGAGCCGGCCGAAGTGCGGCGCGCGGTTCATCGTGATGTCGACGTAGCCACCCCAGGAAAACTCGATCGCCAGGTCCGCGAGCTGCGGATACACGGCCAGCATGCGCGCGCGGGTGGCGCGCGCGGTGTTGAAGGGATCGAGCCCCGAGTAGCTCACGCGCCCGCCGAACAGCAGCCGGTGATCCGCCGAGAGGCGGAAATAATCGAGCACCCAGTTCAGGTCGGTGACGGCGGCATTGTTGCTGATGAGTGACCGCGCGCGCGCCGGATCCATTTTCTCCGTGGCGACGATGTACGTGCCGACGGCCATGATCTTGCGCGCCAGCGCGGGGGCGAGCCCGCCGAGGTAGGCATTGCCGGCCAGCACCAGGTGCTGGCAGCGCACCTCGCCGACGCTGCCGGCGCCCGCAGCACCCGCGATGCCCGCAGCGCCTGCGCCGCCCGTGGCGAGCGTGCGCACCACCACCGTGCCGGACGGCTCGCGCGTCCAGGCCACGGCCCGCGTGCCCTCGTGCAGGACAACGCCGGCGGCGCGCGCGGCCGCCGCGAGGCCCTGCGTGTACTTCAGCGGGTGCAGGTGGCCGCCGCGCGCATCGAGCAGCCCGGCGAGGTAGCGCGGGGAGTCGACCAGCTGGCGCAGCTCCTCGCGTCCGACCAGGCGCGTGGCGTGGTAATCGAGCTTGCCGCCAAGCTCCTCCTGCCAGGCTGCCAGCTCCGCCACCTGGCGGGGCCGCACCGCGACGTGCATCTGCCCCGGCGTCCAGTCGCAGTCGATGCGGTGGCGCCCGATGCGCTCGCGCGTCCATTCCACCGCCGCCAGCGTGAGGTCCCAGACCGCGCGCGCCTGCGCCGCACCCAGCAGTTTCTCCAGCTTGTCCTGCGAGGCGGCGACGCCGAACAGCACCTGGCCGCCGCTGCGACCGGAGGCGCCCCAGCCCACGCGCTCGGCCTCGAGCACCACCACCCGCTGGCCGCGCTCCGCCAGTTCCAGGGCGCTCGCGAGCCCGGCCAGGCCGCCTCCCACCACGCAGACATCCGCGGACACGGTGCCCTGCAGCGGCGCTGCGGGGGATTGCGGCGGTGCACTGGCGGCGTAGTAGCTCAGGTCGGATTCGGGGTACGGCTTCACAGTCCGAAGAGAATACGCCGCACCGCCGACGACCGCAAAAATATAACTTAAAACAACAGGTTACATCGCACCTGGAGGGGGGTGAGACAGCCGGTTCCGGCACTCTGCCGGCGACTTTCGGCAGTCCGCCGTGCTCTAATGAGAAGGTTCCGGAGCCACTGTTATGTCCACCCAACGTCCATTGATCGGCATCCCGGCGGACCGTCGTCTGCTCGGCGACCAGCCCTGCCACATCGTGACCGAGAAGTACCTGCTGGCGGTGCTGGCGGCCGCCGACTGCATTCCGGTCATCGTTCCCTCCATCGGCGACGAGCTCGCCATGGACGAGCTGCTGGGTTCGCTGCACGGCCTGCTGTTCATGGGCAGCCCCTCCAACGTCGAGCCGCACCGCTACCAGGGCAGCCCCAGCGTGGAAGGAACGCTCCACGACCGCCACCGTGACGACACGACGCTGCCCCTGATCCCCAAGGCCGTGGACGCCGGCATGCCCGTATTCGGCATCTGCCGCGGCTTCCAGGAGATGAACGTGGCCTTCGGCGGCACGCTGTGCCAGCGGCTGCACGAGCAGCCCGGCCTCATGGACCATCGCGAGGACACCGACCAGCCCATCGACGTGCGCTACGGCCCCGCGCACCGCGTGAATCTCGTCCCCGGTGGCTACCTGCAGCAATTGGCCGGCGGCGCCAGCGAAATCACGGTCAACTCGCTGCACTGGCAGGGGGTGCAGACGCTGGGTCGGGGCCTGGCCATCGAGGCCACCGCGCCCGATGGCGTGATCGAAGCCTTCCGCGTCACCGACGCCGCGAGTTTCGCGGTGGCGGTGCAATGGCACCCCGAATGGCGGGTGCTGGAGAACCCTTTTTCCCGGGCCTTGTTCGGCGCCTTCGGCGCCGCCTGCCGGGAACACAAGCAGAGCGCCCGGAGCGCCAGGTGATGTATGTCGAATGAGATCCAGCAGTTCTTCCGTGACCACGGCATTTCCGAAGTGGAGGCCATCATCCCCGACATGGCCGGCATCGCGCGCGGCAAGGTCATGCCCGCCGCCAAGTTCGCCGAGGACGAAGGCATGCGGCTGCCCGAGAGCATCTTCCTGCAGACCGTGACCGGCGATTACCCGCCGAACGCCAGCACCGCCATGAGCCCGGCGGAGATCGACATCGTGCTCAAGGCCGATCCGAAGACGGTGCGCGTCGTACCCTGGACCGCCGAGCCCACCGCGCAGGTCATCCACGATTGCTACTACTCGGACGGCCGGCGTGTGACCATGGCGCCGCGCC
>Ga0335083_10004342_pt1 | contig 18088 bp, 12 predicted proteins | sample Lox_Sample_42_FD_206716 | JGI IMG/M metagenome (GOLD analysis project Ga0335083, IMG submission 206716) | Soil microbial communities from Loxahatchee National Wildlife Refuge, Florida, United States - Lox_Sample_4.2 | ecosystem: Environmental > Terrestrial > Soil > Wetlands | place: USA...
ATGAGGCGCTCGCCCTGTTCGGCGCGCGGCATTTCGACCATTATGATTTCCTTCTCTCCATCTCCAACCGGCTCGGCGACATCGGCCTCGAGCATCTGCGCTCTAGCGAGAACAGCGCCATGCCAGGCTATTTCGGCGACTGGTCCACGCAGGTGAGCGACCGCAACACCCTGCCGCATGAATTCACCCACAGCTGGAACGGCAAATATCGCCGCCCCGCCGGCCTCGCGACGCCCGACTTCGCGACGCCGATGCAGGACGATCTGCTCTGGGTCTATGAGGGGCAGACGCAGTTCTGGGGCTATGTGCTGGGCGCGCGCGCGGGCCTCTACACCAAGCAGCAGACCTTGGAGGCCCTCGCCTCCATTGCCGGCCGGCTCGACACCGCGCGCGGACGCGAATGGCGGCCGCTTGCCGACACGACCGACGATCCCATCGTCTCGAAGCGCCGCCCCAAGGCCTGGCCGAGCTGGCAGCGCAACGAGGATTATTACAATGAAGGCATGATGATCTGGCTGGAGGCGGATGCCATCCTCCGCCGCGAGACCCGGAACGCCCGGGGCATGGACGATTTCGCCCGCGCCTTCTTCGGCATCAACGACGGCGACGGCGGCGTCCTCACCTATACGCGGCAGGATGTGGTCGACGCCCTCAATCGCATCGCGCCCTATGACTGGGACGGCTTCTTCAAGACGCGCATCGACCAACCCAATAGCGAGGTGACCAAGGCCGGCTTCACCCTCGGCGGCTACACGCTCGTCTATGGCGAGACGCCCGGCAGCACTGACCGGACACGCGAGGCAAACGGCAAGATGACCGACCAGAGCTATGGCGTCGGCCTCATCGTCAACAACAATGGCGATGTCGAGGGCGCCGTCTGGGACAGCCCCGCCTTCGCCGCCGGGATCACGGTCGGCAACAGGATCGTCGCAATCAATGGCGAGGAGTTCTCCGCCAAGCTCTGGCGTCAGGCGCTCAAGGACACGGCGGACGGCAAGCATCCGCTTTCACTGATTATCAAGGCCGGGCCGCGATATCGCAATATCACCCTCGCTTATTCGGGCGGCATCCGCTATCCGCGCCTCGAAAAAACGGGAGGGGGTGAAACGAGTCTCGACCGGCTGCTGAAGCCGCGGACGGGTGAGGCTCAAGGCGATCAACCCACTACGACAGGTCCGTCATGAACATCGATCTCATTCCCGTCGGCGCCAATCCGCCCGAGAGCCTCAACGTCATCATCGAAGTCCCGACCGGCGGCGAGCCCGTCAAATATGAGTTCGACAAGGAGTCCGGCGCCCTGTTCGTCGACCGCATCCTGCATACGCCGATGCGCTATCCCGCCAATTACGGCTTCGTGCCGCACACCCTCTCGCCCGACGGCGACCCGCTCGACGCACTGGTCGTGGCGCGCTCGCCCTTCATCCCGGGCTGCGTGGTGCGCGCGCGGCCGATCGCGGTGCTCAACCTCGAGGACGAGCATGGCGGCGACGAGAAGCTGGTCTGCGTCCCCGACGACAAGACCTTCCCTTATTATTCAAACGTGCACGAGAAAGAGGACCTGCCCGACATCGTGTTCGCGCAGATCGAGCATTTCTTCACCCATTACAAGGACCTGGAGGCCGACAAATGGGTGCGCATCGGCACCTGGGGCGGCGCGGCGGAAGCGCGGCGCATCACCATCGAGGCGATCGACCGCTACAAGGCCGGCAAGGCCAAGCGCGACGCGGCCTGAGGGCCTAGCCCCTCAGCTGCACCATAGTTCGGTGTGAACCAGCCGTGGCCGCTCGCATCCCGCCTGCGGCACCGGCAATTTCTGCCCCGGCTTCCAGAGGCCGAGCTGCCGCTCGATATTCGGCATCTCGGAATCGATGACGGCGAGCGAGTTGCCGTCATTATAGTGGGTCGCGCTGCGATAATGCAGCACCTGCCGGTAATTCAGGTCCTTGCCGGGCCGGCTGACGGTCACCCAATAGCCATAGGGCGCATTGCCGGTCGGCTCGACTGAAATGAACGCGCCCTGGAGCGGGCCGGCGGTCATGAAGCGGACTTCCTCATTATTGTTGTGGCGAGTGCGGAAATCATAGGTGCGGCGAAACCGGTCCGTGGCGCGGTCATAAGCCAGCGCCTGCGTCAGGATCGCCTGATTGCCGTTGACGCCCTCGATGCTCGCGGTTTGCACGAGCAACAGCGGCGGGCCATCAACACCATGCGGATACACGATCTCGGCCTTGTTGAGATAATGCGGGTCATCATAGAGACCGCCATCGGCACGGGCATAAAGGTCGCTGCGCAGGCTCGGATCGCACTGGCCGGGGCCATCCTTGCCGAGACAGAGCGCGACAGCGCCGGGCACCTTCTCGTCGAGGCCGATCGGACTGTCCTGCCCCACGCCCTGCGTCGCGGTGAAGCGCCAGGGCGAGCGCGTATGGAAGGGCTTGCTGAGATCCATCGAGGAGATGACCGTGTCGGTCGGCGCGGTCGCCGCCCCGGCGCCGACGCCGGGCAGCGAAATCAGCGCCGGCAAATACCAGATTCGCCATCCTGGCCGAGTCATGGCTTTTTCCTCTCTGCAGCTTCGAGTCCGCCGCGATCATTATAGATCGTGACGCCGCGCCCCGCCAGCAGCGGCTGCATGGAGTTGCTCAGCCCCCCTTGCTGCCCAGCCTGATGACGCCGCGCATGCTCTCGCCCTCAGCTGTCATGGCGATGCTGAACGGCTTGCCGTCGAGATCGCGGCCGGTGATGTCGTTGCCCTTGAGGGAAGCGGCCACGCGTCTCTTCCTGAAGGCGATGAGATAATAGTCGCGGACGCTCACCAGCGACGCGTCGGAGTCGAAGCGGATGGTGACGCTGCCTTCGCTCTGCCCCTCCTCGCCGGCGACGTCGACGTCCCTGACCACAGCGCCGGGATAGAGCGGCACGCCGGCTATATCGACGTCGCTGGTGCCGAGCCTGATCGAGGGCAGCTTGAACCTGCCCTCGATTTTCGCGGCGCCATTCTGCCCGCTGACATTCAGCGACACGTCCGCGCCATTGTCGTTCTGGGCGCTTTGCTTGCGGTCGTCGGCATCGCTGCAGGCGCTCAGCATGCCAAGGCCGATGAGCATCGAAATGAGGCGGCTGTGCGACATGGCGATCCCCCGATCGTTCACCCTCTCGCATGGGGCTGTCACGCAATTCTACCGGCAAAGCACCCCGGCAGGCAACAGCGCTTGCCGGGTCACAGCCAGGCGGCGGAATAGCGCCGCAAAGCGCATTTTGCTTCCGTTTCCCGGCGCCCCTTCCTATATGCTGGATATGACGGACGACACGCCAAACACCCCCCCGCAGAACGAGAATGAATATGGCGCCGACAGCATCAAGGTGCTGAAGGGCCTCGATGCCGTGCGCAAGCGCCCGGGCATGTATATCGGCGACACGGATGACGGTTCCGGCCTGCATCACATGGTGTTCGAGGTCTCGGACAATGCCATCGACGAGGCGCTGGCGGGCCATTGCGATCTTGTGCTGATCGAGCTCAATCCCGACGGCTCGGTATCGGTCGAGGACAATGGCCGCGGCATCCCCACGGGCATTCACAGCGAGGAAGGCGTCTCCGCGGCCGAGGTCATCATGACCCAGCTCCATGCCGGCGGAAAGTTCGAGAACACGTCCGACGACAATGCCTACAAGGTCTCCGGCGGCCTGCACGGCGTCGGCGTCTCGGTCGTCAACGCGCTCTCCGAATGGCTCGATCTCACCATCTGGCGGGATGGCGAGGAGCATTATATGCGCTTCGCCCATGGCGATGCCGTCGCGCCGCTCAAGGTCGTCGGCCCTGCCCCACTGGATGGGGACAGCATCAAGAAGGGCACGCGCGTCACCTTCCTCGCATCGACCGAGACCTTCAAGAACGTCACCGAGTTCGATTTCGAGAAGTTGGAGCACCGCTATCGCGAGCTCGCCTTCCTCAACTCGGGCGTGCGCATCCTGCTGCGCGACAAGCGCCACGAGGACGTGCGCGAGCATGACCTGTTCTACGAGGGCGGCATCGGCGCCTTCGTCAAATATCTCGACCGCAACAAAGTGTCGCTCATGCCCGACCCGATCGCCATCTCGGCCGACCGCGACGGCATCGGCATCGACGTCGCGCTGGAGTGGAACGACAGCTATTACGAGAATGTCCTCTGCTTCACGAACAACATCCCGCAGCGCGATGGCGGCACGCATCTCGCGGCCTTCCGCGCCGCGCTGACCCGCACGCTCAACAATTATGCGGAGAAATCGGGTTCGCTGAAGCGCGAGAAGGTCAGCCTCACCGGCGAGGACATGCGCGAGGGGCTGACCGCCATCGTCTCGGTCAAGCTGCCCGATCCCAAGTTCAGCAGCCAGACCAAGGACAAGCTGGTCAGCAGCGAGGTGCGCCAGCCGCTCGAAAGCCTGATGGCCGACAAGATGGCCGAGTGGCTGGAGGAAAATCCCGGCCATGCCCGCGCCATCGTGCAGAAGATCATCGATGCGGCGGCGGCGCGCGAGGCCGCGCGCAAGGCCCGCGAAATGACCCGCAAGGGCACGATGACCATCGCCTCGCTGCCCGGCAAGCTCGCCGACTGCCAGGAACGCGACCCGGCCAAGTCCGAGCTGTTCCTGGTCGAGGGTGATAGCGCCGGCGGCTCGGCCAAGAATGGCCGCAACCGCCATAATCAGGCGATCCTGCCCCTGCGCGGCAAGATCCTCAACGTCGAGCGCGCCCGCTTCGACCGCATGCTGGGCTCGCGCGAGATCGGCACCCTCATCCAGGCGATGGGCACCGGCATCCGCGACGATTTCGACCTGGCCAAGCTGCGCTATCACAAGATCGTGATCATGACCGACGCCGATGTCGACGGCGCGCATATCCGCACGCTGCTGCTCACCTTCTTCTACCGGCAGATGCCGCAGATCATCGAAGCGGGCCATCTCTTCATCGCCCAGCCGCCGCTCTACAAGGCGACGCGCGGGCGCTCCGAAGTCTATCTCAAGGACGAGCCGGCGCTCGACCAGTATCTGGTCGACAATGGCGTCGACACGCTGGTCCTGGAGACGAGCAGCGGCCCTCGCTCGGGCGCGGACCTGCGCGGTCTCATCGATCATGCCCGGCGGATGCGCACGCTGATGCGCCATGTCCCGCGCCGCTACGACTATGCCATTGTCGAGGCACTGGCGCTGGCCGGCGCGCTCGCGCCCGACCAGAGCCGCGCCGCGCGCGAGGCAGCCTTTTCCCGCGCCGTAGCGTGGCTCGATGCCGCCGACAGCGAAGGCGGCTGGGCGGGCCGCATCACCGACGAGGGCGGCTATCATCTCGAGCGGCTGGTGCGCGGCGTCACCGATCATCACATCATCGAGGCGGCGTTCCTCGCCAGCCAGGAAGCGCGCAAGCTCGACGCCCTCGCCCGCGAACAGGCCGAAAGCTACGCCCAGCCGAGCCGTCTCGTCACGGCGCGCGGCGCTGCTGCCGCCGCTGTCCAGGTCGAGGAAACCGAGCCGACGGAGGATGGCGAGGACCTGCCCGCCGCCCCCAGCCCGGCAACCACCGCCAAGGGCGCGGTCGTGACGCGCCCGTCCGAGCTGCTCGAGGCGGTGCTCGCCGCCGGCCGCAAGGGCCTCGCCATCTCCCGCTACAAGGGCCTGGGCGAAATGAATCCCGAGCAGCTCTGGGAGACGACGCTCGACCCCGACAACCGCTCGATGCTGCGCGTCGAGATCGAGCAGGCCGACGTCGCCGACGAGATTTTCACGCGCCTGATGGGCGATGTCGTCGAGCCGCGCCGCGAGTTCATCCAGGATAATGCCTTGAATGTCGCCAATCTCGACGTTTGACATCGGATAGATAGGCGCCGAATGATCGACCGCGAATGCGGCGACGAGGACCGGCAACGACCGGCCGAACTTGGGAGGGTGACATGAACTTGGGCTTGGGCCGCGGCATGGCGCTGGCAGCGACACTGGTTCTGGCGGCAGGCGCGTCGCAGGCGCAGCAGGGCACCCCTGCCCACCCTACGGCCGATCAGGACCGTGCGGCGATGATGGCGCGGCTGAACATCGCCGAGCTCATCCCCGGCCCCTCGGGTGACGAAAAGGCGCCCAATCACGCCAATTACGATCCGGCCGTCGCCAATCCCTATCCGAACCTGCCCGATCCGCTCGTCACCAATGCCGGCAAGAAAGTCACCACCGCCGCCGACTGGGCGAACGTGCGGCGCCCCGAGATCGTCGAGGCCTATGAGCGCGAGGTCCTTGGTCATGTGCCCGCCAACGCGCCGCGGATCGACTGGAAGGTGGTCGCGTCCGATCCCGAGCGCGTGGGCGGCAAGGCCGTCATCGCGCGGCAGGTGATCGGCCATGCCGACAACAGCGCCTATCCTGCGATCGACGTGAACATCAAGATGATGCTGGTCACGCCCGCCAATGCCAAAGGGCCGGTCCCGATCCTCATCATGTTCGGTGGCGCCAATTGGCCGGCGCCGAGCACGCCGCGGCCCGACGACTATGCCCGCATCGACGCGGCGATGAAGGCCGATCTTGCGGCGCGCGATCCTTCGCTCGCGGCCGTCTTTGCCGCGCATCCTGGCTTCCACCTGGTTGAGGCGCCGCCGTTCCGCTTCCCCCAGGCCGCCGTCGGCGATCCGCCCTCGCAGGAGCAGCTCATCAATGCCGGCTGGGGCTATGCCCTGCTCGATCCGACCAGCGTGCAGGCCGACAATGGCGAGGGGCTGACGCAGGGCGTCATCGGCCTCGCCAATCATGGCCAGTATCGCAAGCCGGACGACTGGGGCGCGCTGCGCGCCTGGGCCTGGGGCGCGAGCCGGGCCTTCGATTTCCTCGCCACCGATCCCGCCGTCGACGCCAAGCGCATCGGCGTCGAGGGCGTGTCGCGCTATGGCAAGGCGGCGCTCATCACCGCCGCCTTCGACCAGCGCTTCGCCACCGTGCTGGTCGGCTCGTCCGGCAAGGGCGGCGCGACGCTCCTGCGGCGCAATTTCGGCGAGGCGGTCGCGAGCCTGGGCACCGGCGAATATTATTGGATGGCCGGCAATTTCCTCAAATACAATGCAGCGAGGATGACCAACGGGTCGAAGCTGCTCAACGCCGGCGACCTACCGGTGGATTCGCACGAACTGATCGCGCTGGTGGCGCCGCGGCCCGTATTCCTGAGCTACGGCATCCCGGAAAAGGGCGATGCCAACTGGCTCGATCATCAGGGCAGCTTCATGGCAGGCGTCGCGGCGGGGCCGGTTTACGAGCTGCTCGGCGCCAAGGATCTGGGCGTCGGTCACGACTATCACACCGCGAAGATGCCGGGCGTGAATGTCGGTCTGCTCGACAATCCGCTCGCCTGGCGCCAGCATGACGGCGGCCATACCGACCTGCCGAACATGAAATATTTCATCGCCTGGGCGAACAAGCAGCTCGGCTATCAGCCGGCGCAATAGCTGAACGGGCGCTGACGATGCGGCTCAGCGGCCGTTCAAGCGCGGTCCACTAGTGAACATCCTCAGCCGGCAAGGTCTGCCGGGTGAAGGAGAGACGTCCATGAGAAACTTGAAGATTCTGATCGCCGCGACGGCCGCCGTCGCGCTGGCCGCCATGGGTTCCACGGCGCAGGCCGCAACCTGGGTCAAGAAGCATCCTCGCCAGGCCGAAGTGCTCGGCCGCGAGCATCACCAGATCGCCCGCATCAACACCGAGCGCCGCGAAGGCGAGATCACGGGTGCGCAGGCCAAGGCGCTCCGGGCCAGCGACCGTTCGATCGCGGCGGAGGATCATGCCGATGCCAAGGCCAATGGCGGCTACATCACCAAGGCCGAGCAGAAGGACCTCAACGCCCAAGAAAATGCCGACTCCAAGACCATCGGCCACTGATCGACGGACGACGATTTGCGTGGGGAGAGGGCGTCCTTCGGGGCGCCCTTTTTCATTGGCGCATGCTGATGTTAGCGCTAACCTGACTTCCCTGAAGCACGCCGGATCGCCATAAAGCTGCCGGCAAGCTGGAGATTTGGGGAGAGGTTGGCGATGGCTCTGGCGGTGAAGACACGTCTCATAGTGGCGGCTCTTGGGCTTGCGGCCCTGATCCCCGCGGCCGCCCCGGCAAAGCCAGCCGCCCCCGCCACCAATTCCGTCTATCAGAGCCAGCCCGAAGACCCGGGCGCGGTCACGGTCGCGGGCGTCGGCGACGGCAAGGCGGACGACAGCGACGCGATCCAGGCCGCCATCGACAAGGCCAACAAGCCGCAGGCCGGCGGCGGGCTCGTCTTCCTGCCCTCGGGCCGTTACCGCATCAGCAAGTCGATCATCATCCCCTCGTCGGTGCGCATCGTCGGCGTCGGCCCGACCCGCCCGGTCATCCTGCTCGCCGACAACACGCCCGGATTCCAGCAGGGCCTCTCGGAAATGCTGGTGTTCACCGGCTTCGGCTTCAGCGACCAGATCCCGGTGCCGCTGCCCAATATCGTGCCGCGCGACAGGAAGGCGCGCGACGCAAACAGCGGCACGTTCTACACCGCGCTTTCCAACTTCGACATCGAGATCGGCAAGGGCAATCCTGCGGCGATCGGCGTGCGCATGCATGTCGCCCAGCATGGTTTCCTGCGCCATATGGAGTTCCGCACCGGCTCGGGCTTCGCCGGCGTCTACATGGTCGGCAACGAGGCCGAGGACCTGCATTTTGTCGGCGGGCGCTATGGCATCGTCTCGGAAAAGACCTCGCCCGCCTGGCAGTTCACCCTGCTCGACAGCCTGTTCGAGGAGCAGCGCGACGCCGCTATCCGCGAGCATGAAGTCGCGCTCAGCCTCGCCAATGTGACCTTCCGCAACGTGCCGGTCGGCGTCGAGATCGACCAGGGCTATGGCGACTGGCTCTACGGCAAGGACGTCCGCTTCGAAACCGTGAGCAAGGCCGGCGTCATCATCTCCAATGAGGACAATGCCTATACGCAGGTCAGCTTCGACAATGCACTCGCCAGCGCAACGCCGGTCTTCGCGAAATTCCGGGACAGCGGCAAGACGCTGGGGGAAAAGGGCGTCTATCGCGTCGCCGAGTTCACTTACGGCCTGACGCTACCCGAGCTCGGCGCGATGGGCCATTATGAGACTCGCTACAAGGCCGAGCCGCTGGGCGCGCTGCCGCCGCCCCGCGCGCGCCTCATTCCCGCGCTGCCCGGCACCGACAAATGGGTCAATGTGCGCACCCTCGGCGTGAAGGGCGACGGCAAGGCCGACGACACCGCCGCGCTGCAGGCCGCGATCGACGGCCATGCCGTGCTCTATTTCCCGACCGGCTTCTATCTCATCACCGATACGCTGAAGCTCCGCCCTGACAGCGTGCTGATCGGCCTCCACCCCGGCCTCACCAACATCACCCTGCCCGACAATGCCCCGGCCTTTGCCGGCAATGGCAGCTACAAGGCGATGATCGAGGCCCCGAAGGGCGGGCGCGACATGATCTCCAGCCTCGGCATCTTTACCGGGCGGATCAATCCGCGCGCCGGCAATATCCTGTGGAAAGCCGGCGAGGACAGTTTCATCGACGACGTCAAGGTGCAGGGCGGCGGCGGCACGCAGCTCTATGACGGCAAGGGGCTGGAGTCACAGGGCCGGCCGGGCGGCGACCCGGTCATGCAGATGCATTATGACGAGACCCGCCCGAGCATCCTGGTGACGGACGGGGGCGGCGGCACCTTCTCGACCATCTGGACGCCCAACACCTTCGCGTCCGCCGGCTTCTATGTCTCGGACACGAAGACGCCGGGCCATGTCTACCAGCTCTCCAACGAGCACCATATCCGCAACGAGATCATCCTCGATCATGTCGCCAACTGGGAGTTCCTGTCACCGCAGACCGAGCAGGAAGTGGGCGAGCAGGGCGACGCGATCAGCCTGGAGATCCGCAACTCCTCCAATCTCCTCTTCGCCAACTATCATGGCTATCGCGTCACCCGGAACTTCAAGCCCAATGTGAGCGCGGTGAAGCTCTACAATTCGGGTGACATCCGCTTCCGCAATGTCGCCGTGAATGCCGAGAGCGGCTATGCCTATTGCGACGACGAGGGCTGCGGCACCTACCTCCGGGTCAGCAAATTTCCGTTCGAGAACGCGATCACCGACATGACCCACGGCATCGAGGTGCGCGAGCGCGAGTTTGCGGCGCTGGATGTTCCGGCCAGCGTTGGCCCGGCGAAAGCGAAACAGGCGCCGGCCTTCGCGCCGCCGCCGGGCGTGTTCCCGGACAAGGCCAAGCTCAGGAAAGTCGCGGACGGCTTCTGGTCGATCTCGGGCGCGGCGACCGATGAGGCCGGCAAACTCTATTTCGTCGAGCACCGCTTCAACCGCATCTACAGCTACACCGCCGAGGCGGGCCTCGACATCGTGCAGGATGCGCCGATCGATCCGGTCAATGTCGCGGTCGACAAGTCGGGCAATCTGCTGGTGCTCTCGATGCTGGGGCCCAAGGCGAGCGTCTATAGCGTGGCGCCCAAGGCCGACGCCGAGCAGATCAGCCTGCTCTCGCCCAAGGCGGGCGCGGCGCCAGCCGGCGCGACGATGCTGTTCCCGGTCAATCTCTGGGTGAACGGCGAATTCCGCGACCAGTATAATCCGGCAACCGACCATTTCACGACGCTCGCCGAGCTGTTCGCCGCCGACATGGCGACGGTGCAGCCGGGCTATTATGCCTCGCCCGACGGCAGCCTCGCCTTGCCCGCCTTCCACCCCGTCCAGCAGGGTCCGCCGACCCATCAGGGCTGGCGCTTCTCGCATTCGCTCGACAGCTATGGCTTCGTACCGGCGCGCGTTGGCGAGCGCATCTTCGTGACCAATGAGTCCGAGGACAAGACCTATAGCGGCGTGGTCGGCGCGAACGGCACGCTGACCGACCTCAAAGCCTTTGCCAACCGGGGCGGCGAGAGCGTCGCGGTCGATGCGCAGGGCCGTGTGTTCGTCGCCAACGGGCAGATCTTCGTCTACGCGCCCGACGGCAAGGAATTGGGCCGCATCGACATGCCAGAGCGGCCGCTCCAGCTCATTTTCGGTGGTCCTAGCAAGCGCACGCTCTTCGTGCTGACCCACCATGCGCTTTATGCGGTTAGCGAGTAAATCGTATGCTGGAAATGGCGCGGCCTATCGTCCAATCTCCGTGCTGAAGCTATCAATTCTGAGGTCATCTTCGAGCTTATCCGGCGAGACAACATTCGACGTATCGACCCTGAAGGTACCTCCCCCGTCATAGTAATCCCGGAACCATCCGGGCATTGTCCCCTCTATCCCTATCGAAATCGGGTCTCTGGTCGTTTCCACGACAATCCTTGAAATACCGATCGAGGCTGGATTCACCTGCTCCAGGCTATAGAGGTCATCGAGGTCGCGAAACCGTACCATCGTCGGCCAATATTGGCGCGGCAGCTCGCCTTTCGCATCTCCGTCCCGAGCGTGCGCCAAGTGGGACGCAGCAGCCCAGAAATAGGGCTCTTCGGTCCGCGGGATGTTAGGCGCCAAGGCCGCCAGAACACCCATCTCAAGATCATGATAGATGTTGTCTACCGCCGATGTCCGCAGCACGAAAACGGGACCTGACGGTGTTTCAAGCGTGATCGCCTCGCCTCGAATAATTGAACTGCCAGGCCCCTCTTCCGGAAGTCGCATTCCCAGATTTTTTTGGGCCACAACCTCATAGACTGCCGTCCCCCGATAACGGCCCTCAACCGTCATTCGGTACCGAAAGGTGCATGAAATTCTCCAGCACCCGCCCAGCAGAGGCGTGCTTGCCAACGCGACCAAAAACCCTCTTCGGTTCATCGCTCGTACCGCCGCACCGTCTGCCGCTGCTCGCCGAGCCCCGCGATGCCGAGCGTCATGACATCGCCTTCCTTGAGGAAGCGGGGCGGCTTCTTGCCCATGCCGACGCCGGGCGGGGTACCGGTCGAGATGATGTCGCCGGGCTGGAGCGACATGAACTGGCTCACATAATGGACGAGGAACGGCACGTTGAAGATCATCGTCGCGGTATTGCCGGTCTGCATGCGCGCGCCATTGAGATCGAGCCACATGGGGAGGTTCTGCACGTCCGCAATCTCGTCGGGCGTCACCAGCCAGGGACCGAACGGCCCGAACGTGTCGCAGCCCTTGCCCTTGTCCCAGGTGCCGGCGCGTTCGAGCTGATATTCGCGCTCCGAAACGTCGTTGACCACGCAATAGCCGGCGACATGATCGAGCGCGGTTTCGAGCGGGACATAGCGCGCTTCCCTGCCGATGATGATGCCGAGCTCGACTTCCCAGTCGGCTTTCTGCGAGGTCGGCGGCAGGACCACATCGTCATTGGGCCCGATGATCGCCGAAATCGCCTTGGTGAAGATGATCGGCTCGGCGGGAACGGGCGAGCCGGCCTCGGCGGCATGATCTGCATAGTTGAGGCCGATGCAGATGAACTTGCCGACCCGGGCCACCGGCTCGGCGATGCGCACGCCCGCCGGCACGAGCGGCAGGCTGGCGGGATCGAGCGCGCGGATTGCGTCGAGGCCGCCGGCAAGCAGTGCGCCGTCGATATCGCTCGCATGATCGGCGAGCGACCGGATCGCGCCGTCCGCGTCGAGCAATCCCGGCTTCTCGGCGCCTTTCGGTCCGTAGCGCAGCAGCCTCATTTCTTCTTCGCGCCCTTGCGATAGGTCTCGCTCTTGCCGGTGCGCGGATTGGAGACGGTGATCGTGCCGTCCTTGCCGACCGCAATGTCCATCGCGGCACCGTCGGGGCTGTCGGGCACATTGATGATATGCGCGTCCGGCTCGTTCCTGACCTGCGGGTTCAGCGCCTTGTGCAGCTGCCAGATGGCCTGCAGCCGGGGAGAGGCACGGAAGGAGTCGAAGCTCGACGCGTCGCCCCCCTTGGTCGGCCCATTGTCGACCGCGACGACGCGCGGCGCGATGCTGCGCAGGAAGGCCGGGCTGTTCGAGAGGCCGCTGCCATGATGATTGGCGATGTAAAGGTCGATCGGGCCGATCCGGTTGGTCGGGCAGACCAGCGCGGTCTCCAGGTTCCAGATCGAGTCTCCGCCCGCGAAGATCCGCGTCGTGCCCCAGGTCATGGCGAGGCCGACGGAACGGAAATTCTCGTCGCCGCCATCCTCATTCTTGGGCACGGCACTCGCGCAGCCCACGCCGGGCATGCCGCCGCCGGGCAATGAAACGGGGATCAGCGCCCCCGCCGCATTGGTCACAATGAGGTGCAGGTCGTCGATGTCGATCTTGTCGCCCGGCGCAACGACCCGATGGGTGATGCCCGCGATCGACTTGAGATAGGCCGGGTAGAGTGTCGAAGTCGCGTAAGTGAGCGAGGCGGGCGGGCTACCGGCGGGCGGGTTCTCGCGGTTCGGGCCGTGATCGATCACCGTGCCGACCGGGATCAGCTTCAGCAGATCGGCGACGCCGCCGACATGGTCGACATGGAAGTGGGTGATGACGAGATAGTCGATCTTGGTGACGCCCGCCGCCTTGGCCACCGCCGCGATGCGCTCGGCGCTGTTCAGCACATAAGCGGGCGACTTGCCGGGCTCGGCATTGGGGCCGCCCATGCCCGCCGGCCAGCCGGTATCGATGAGCAGCGAATGGCCCTGCGGCGTTACATAGAGCGTCGCCGCGCCGCCCTCGACATCGACCTCGATGACCTTGAGCGTGTCGGCGGGCGCGGCCGCCATGGCGACGGGCGCGGGAAGCAGCATCGCTGCGGCGAGGAGGAGCGGTTTGAGGGTCATTTCGGGAAAGGCTCCTTGTCGGTGGAAAAGGCGAATTCGGTGACCGAGCGGAAGGTTTCGCCGGGCCGCAGCACGGTGGAGGGGAAATTCGGCTTGTTGGGACTGTCCGGGAAATGCTCGGTCTCGATGGCGATGGCGTCGCTCTGGCGGATCGTGAGCCCATCGCCCGCATCGGTGCCGCCGGCGCTGTTGGTCGAGTAGAGCTGCACCGCGGGCTCGGTCGTACGCACCTCGAGCTGGCGCCCGCTCCTGGGATCGGTGAGGCGCACGGCAAGGCGCGGCTTGCCACCGGAGGGGCCGTCCAGCACCAGATTATGATCGAGGCCATGGCCGAGCATGATCTGCGGATCGGAGGAATAGATGGCGTCCAGCATCGGCCGCGCCTTGCGGAAATCGAACGGCGTGCCCGCCACGGAGCGAATCTCCCCGGTCGGCACGAGGTTCGCGTCGACCGGCGTCCAGCGGCTCGCGAACACCTGCAGCTTCTGGTCGTAAACCGGCCCGCTCGCATGGGTGCCGAGCGTGAAATAGGCATGGTTGGTAAGATTGACGACCGTCGGCCTGGTCGTGGTCGCCGCATATTCGAGGCGCAGCATATTGTCATTGCCGAGACTGTAGGTGACGTGGAGCGTCAGCTCGCCGGGAAAGCCATTCTCGCCGTCCGGGCTGACCAGCGTCAGCACTGCCCCGGCCCGGCCATCCTTCACGAAGGTCTCCGCCGCCATGATCTTGCTCGAGAAGCTCGGGAAGCCGCCATGCAGGATCGTGCCGGAGCGGGGCTCGACCGGCAGCTTGTAGAACGTGCCGTCAAGCATGAAGCCGCCGCTGCCGATGCGGTTGGCATAGCGGCCGGTGATCGCATTGTAGCCGACCTGCTTCTCCCATGCCTCGAAGCCCCGCACACCGAGCAGGACATTGCCCATCTGCCCCTTGCGGTCGGGCACGTCGATCTCGGTCAACGTGCCGCCGCGCGTCGAGAGCTTGACGGTCATGCCATGATCGTTGTGCAGCGTGATGAGATCGACCGCGCCGTCCTTCGCCGTGCCAAACAGCGCCTTGCTCACGGTCGGCGCCGCCGAGGCCGAACTCGCCATGCAGACAAGCAGCAAGGCGGCCGCGCGCCTCACTGGAATTTGAACTCGACCTGATGCCAGCTGATCGGATCGAGCCGGACCAGTTCGCCATGCACCGGCTCGGTGAAATTGACGCTGGAGCCGGGGCCGGTGGGATCGGTCATCAGCACATAGAGCAGCCCGTCCGGCCCGGTTGCCACGGCGCGGACGCGCCCGAGCCCACTGAACAGCACCTCCTGGCCGACGACCTGCCCGCCCTTGACCGTCAGCCGCCGCAGCTGCTGGCCGCGCAATGCGCAGAGCAGCAGCGAACCTTTCCAACCGGCATATTTGCCGCCCTCGTAGAAGGCGATGCCTGAGGGCGCTATCGTGGGGAAATACCAGGCGACCGGCTCGACCATGTTGGGCGCGCTCACCTCCTTGATGCCCGGCTGCATGCCCTTGGAGACCACGCCCCAGCCGTAATTCTTGCCCGGCGCGATGACATTGACTTCATCGCCGCCGGTCGGGCCATGCTCGCTTTCCCAAACCAAGCCCGTCGCGGGATCGATGGCCAAGCCCTCCGGATTGCGATGGCCATAGGACCAGATCGAGGGGATCGCGCCCGGCGTCTTCACGAACGGATTGTCGGCGGGAATGGAGCCGTCGAGATTGACGCGGTGGATCTTGCCGATCGGCGTGTCGAGCTTCTGCGCGTTGCGCATGTCGCCGCGCTCGCCGATCGAGAAGAAGACATGCCCCTTGCCGTCGAACAGGATGCGCGAGCCATAATGCATGCCGCCCGGCGTGTAGAAGGACCAGGGCGCGCGCCAGACGTCATGCTGATCGACCCAGTGATTGCCGGCGTCAATCCTGCCGCGCACGATCACCGTCATCGAGGGCTTGTGCTTGACCAGATAGTCGGGCGTGCCCGGTGCGGGCGGCGGCGGCTCGGGCAGCGACGGATCGTCGTCGGAATAGGCGATGTAGACCCAGCCATCCTTCGCATAGCTCGGGCTGACCGCGACATCGAGCAGGCCGCCATCCTGCTGGACATGGATATGCGGCAGGCCGGTGACGCGGACCGGCGGCTGCTTGCCGGTCACGTCGACAATGCGCAGCGCCCCTTGCGGCGCGCGCTCGCTGATGAGCAGGCGGCCATCGGGCAGGAAGGCGAGGCCATAAGGCGTATCGAGATCGTCGACGAGCGTCTTGAGCTGGATGTCCTGCGTCTCGGTATGGATGCGCTGCCCGTCCGGATCGGGCGGCGGCCCGCCGAGCATTTTCGCGCGCGGGGCGGCGCCGGATGCCTGGTTCGAGACCGAGGGCGGCGCGGCCATGCTCGCCAGTTCGGCCGAGCGGCTGTGCAGATAGGCAATGACGGCGTCGATCTGGCGGCCGTCAAGCGTGCCCGCAAAAGGCGGCATCTCGCTGTCCTTGACGCCGGTTTCGATGGTCTTGTGAATGGCCGGATCGGCGAGGCGCGCGAGCAGCTTCGGGTCGAACAGGCTGGGGCCGCGCCCGCCGGTCAGGTCCGTGCCATGGCAGCCCGCGCAGCTCTGGGTGTAGATGGCGCGGCCCTGCGCGATAGCCGGATCGGAGGTGCCGGTCTGCGCGCCTGCGGTCGCGGCAAGGACGAGCGGCACCGCCATGCCCGCAGGCAGTGCGAACCATGCGAATCGCGCGCCCAATGACCCCCGCATGCCCGCTCCTCTCCCTTTCGGATATTGTCCGACTATATTGGCATCGTGCCGGACGGGAAGAGGGAAAAGGCCGGTTGCCGAAGCGAAATGTTAGCGCTAACTTGTAGCCGTCGAGCTGCCGCGGGAGCCGGCGCAGGGGAGAGGTCAATCATGCGTCTTGTTGTGAAGAAGCGTCTATCTTTGGCCGTCTTGTGCCTGGCCGCATCCATCCCCGCCCTCGCCCAGACCCGCGCGCCCGACCAGGGCGCCGACAAGCGCCCCGCAGCCCTGTCCGACATGAGTCTCAATGCCGAAGCCCGCGCCGACGCGCTGATCAAACAGATGACACTGGAAGAGAAGGCCGCGCAGCTCGGCAATTTCGCGCCGGCTTTGCCCCGCCTCGGCCTCCCCGCTTACAACTGGTGGAACGAGGGGCTTCATGGCGTCGCCCGCGCCGGCGAGGCGACCGTCTTCCCGCAGGCCATCGGCATGGCCGCGACCTGGGACACCGACCTCATCCACCGCATGGGCGACACCGTCTCGACCGAATTCCGCGCCAAATATCTCGCCACGAAAAAGCCCGACGGATCGGCCGACTGGTATCGCGGCCTCACCGTCTGGTCGCCAAACATCAACATCTTCCGCGATCCGCGCTGGGGGCGTGGCCAGGAGACCTATGGCGAGGACCCGTATCTGACCGGCCGCATTGCGGTGGCCTATATCACCGGCCTGCAGGGCAGTGACCCCGATCGCATCAAGGTCGGCGCGACCGCCAAACATTATGCCGTCCACTCCGGCCCGGAATCGAGCCGGCACAAGGACGATGTCTTCCCCTCCGCCCACGACATCGAGGACACTTACCTCCCCGCCTTCCGCGCGGCGGTGACCGAGGCCAGGGTCGAGTCCGTCATGTGCGCCTATAATGGCGTCGACGGCACGCCCGCCTGCGCCAACGACTTCCTGCTCCGGGATACGCTGCGCCGCGACTGGGGCTTTCGCGGCCATATCGTCAGCGATTGCGGCGCGGCGGCGAACATCTATCGCGACGACGCGCTCCACTATGTGAAGACCGCCGAGGAAGGCGTGACGCTTGCCTTCAAGGCGGGCATGGACGTGATCTGCGGCGACTTCCGCGCCAACTGGACCACCGAAGCGGGGCCGATCGTCAATGCGGTCAAGTCCGGCGCGCTGCCCGAGAGCGTGGTCGACCTGGCGCTGCGCCGCCTGCTGGTGACGCGCATCAAGCTCGGCCTGTTCGATCCGGCCGACAAGCAGCCTTTTGCCGACATCAAGGCCGATCCGTCGCCCGATCATCGCCCGCTCGCCCGCGAGGTCGCCGACAAGTCGATGGTGCTGCTCAAGAATGACGGGCTGCTGCCGATCAAGGGCGACCCCAGGAGCATCGCCGTCATTGGCCCCAATGCCGACGCGACCGACGTCCTCGAGGGCAATTATAACGGCACGCCGATCAAGCCGGTGACCGTGCTCGCGGGCATCAAGGCGCGCTGGCCCAAGGCGAAAGTGACCTATGCGCAGGGCGTCGGGCTGGTCGGCCCGACCAAGGAGACCGTGCCCGCGGCCATGCTCTGCCAGGA
>Ga0335083_10004343_pt1 | contig 18079 bp, 17 predicted proteins | sample Lox_Sample_42_FD_206716 | JGI IMG/M metagenome (GOLD analysis project Ga0335083, IMG submission 206716) | Soil microbial communities from Loxahatchee National Wildlife Refuge, Florida, United States - Lox_Sample_4.2 | ecosystem: Environmental > Terrestrial > Soil > Wetlands | place: USA...
AGTCGATGATTGCCGATTGTCGATTGTCGATTGCCGATTGCTGATTGTCTGGTCCCCGGTCCCTGCTAAGACCTGACTATGCCCTACCGCCACGTCCAGACCAGCGTCTCCGATGGCGTCGGCACGCTGACGTTCAATCGGCCGGACATGCTCAACGCCTTCGATCGAGCGATGGGCGAGGAGATGCTGCGGGCTGGTCAGGAGTTGGTCGAGAATCCCGCGGTCCGCGTCCTGGTGCTCACCGGATCGGGCCGAGCCTTCTGTTCCGGGGCCGACGTGAAGTTCCTCTCGTCCAGCCTCGAGGGGCGGCGGCTGGAAGATGCGCTCGCCGTGGTCCAGCAGGGGAATGCGTTGGCCCGCCTGCTCTACGAGGCGCCCCAGCCGGTGCTGGCCAGTCTCAACGGGGCTGCCGCAGGGGGTGGGGCCAGTCTGGCGCTGGCCTGCGATTTCCGAATCGGCTCCGATCAGGCAGCCATGGGCATGGTGTTCCACAAGATCGGTGTGCTTCCCGATCTGGGCGCCACCTATTTCCTGCCCCGACTGGTGGGGCCGGCGCGAGCGCTGGAGTTGATCTGGTCGGCGGAGATGGTGCCGGCCGCCCGGTGCCTTGAGTTGGGTCTGCTCACGCGGGTGGTGCCGGCCAAGGACCTGGCCGAGGAGACCGCCAAATGGGCCGCGCGACTGACCGCGCTCCCGGGCCTGGCGGCTGGACTGGCCAAACGGGCGGTGCAGCACGCGACCGGACCCGACCTGGCCACGGCGCTTCAGAGGGAGTACGAATCGCAGGAGCGCTGTTTCCGCAGTTACGACGCGGTCGAGGGCATGGCCGCCTTTCTGGGCAAGCGGGCTGCCCACTTCCGGGGTCACTAAGGAGCGGTTCCCGATGAGACGGGTCAACAACTTCGATGAGTGGATCGATTACTTCCACTACTGGCAGGACTCGATCGGGGTCGCCAGCAAGGAATTCAAGGGGGCCAGCGTGGCCGAGGAGTTCCTGGGACGAAGCTTCCGGACCTTCAAGTTCGAGGCGAAGTTCGGCCCACCCGAGTCTCCCACCATCGAGTTCGGCCACTACAAGGGCCAGAGCAAGTGGCCGACCTTGATGCACATCCCCGACCAGCGAGTGCGCGACGCGTTGCTCAATCTGATCGTCTATCAGGGGGACACCGAGTTCGCCTCGGTCGAGCAGCAGCGGGCCCTGCTCCAGAACGCCCCGAGCGACTACGACCTCTTCGCGCTGATGCGGGTGATGACCGAGGAGATGCGACACGGCTGGCAGATGTCCTACCTGCTCTGCCAGCACTTCGGCGACGAAGGGCGCCGGGAAGCCCAGAAGCTCCTCGAGCGCCGGGCAGAGGAGGGCCAGCGACTGCTGGGCAGCTTCAACGAGATCGTGGAGAACTGGCTCGACTTCTTCACCTACACCCAGTTCATCGACCGGGACGGCAAGTTCCAGCTCAAGATGCTCTCGACCTCCGCCTTCCAGCCGCTGGCCTGCTCCATGGGCCCCATGCTGAAGGAGGAGAGCTTCCATCTCGGCACCGGGAACAACGGACTGCTCCGGATCGTCAAGGCGGGCAAGGTTCCTTCCGACATCATCCAGCGCTATTTCAACAAGTGGATCCCCACCGCCTTCGATCTGTTCGGGAACGATCGCTCCTCCAGCGCCCACTGGGCCTACGTCTGGGGACTGAAGGGCCGCTTCAACGAGCGGGAAGTCGAGTCTCCCGCCGATATGGGCGCGTTGAACGAGGCCAGCCGGGAGCTATACCGGCAGGAGATCACTCGGCTGGTGAGCCGGCTCAACCTGGCCATCTCCGATCCGGCGCGGCATCTCTACATCCCCCATCCCGCGTTCAACCGCAAGATCGGTGTGCACGCGCGGATGCCCTTCGATGTGACGGGGAACGAACTGTCTCCCGAGGCGTATCCGGCCTACATCGCCTCGGTGACGCCGAGCACCGAGGATCGGGCTCAGCTCCGGGAGATCTTCAAGGAGAACGACTGGATCGAGGCCAAGCGGGCGGAGGACAACTGAGGGTCATCGCGCATCGGGGCGCCTCGGGCTCGCAGTACGAGAACTCCCCTGCCGCCTTCCGGGCCGCCCGAGAGCTGGGAGCGGACGCGGTCGAGCTGGACATCCACGCCAGTCGAGACGGGACCCTGGTGGTCCACCACGACCCAGCCATTCCTGGCCTGGGCACCATCGCGGCACACGACTGGGCGGCGATCGCTCGGCACCGACTCCCCAATGGAGAGCCGATCCCCCGCCTGGCCGAGGCACTCGAGGTCCTCGACGGGCTCTACGTCTTTGTCGAGGCCAAGACGCTTCCTCCGAGTTCGGACGACCGGCTGCTCCAGGTTCTCACCCACGGACCGACCCCCGATCGCTACGCCGTCCACAGCTTCGATCACCGCATCATCCTCCGGCTGGGTAGGCTCCAGCCGCCGTTCCGTCGCGGGCTGCTCTCTGCCTCCTACGTGCTGGATCCGGTCGGCATGCTGGAGGCCGCGGGGGCCACGACGCTCTGGCAGGACTGGCAGCTGATCGATCAGGATCTGGTGACTACCCTCCACCGCCGGAACCTCGAGCTCCTGTCCTGGACCGCCAACGATGAGGCGGAAATCGAGCGCCTGGCCCGGCTCGGGGTAGACGGGATCTGCGGCAATTATCCGGACCGGATCCGGCGAGTGATCGAGCGGGTGGCGGCGTGACCCGGCCGAGCCGGCGGGTCGCCGTGATTGGGGCCGGGACCATGGGTTCCGGTATCGCGCACGCCAGCGCATCGGCGGGCTGGCAGACTGTTCTTACCGATGCCGACCCCGACGCCTTGTCGGCCGCGATGACCGCGATCGAAGGCGTGCTGAAGGGCGCAGTCACCCGACAGAAAATGACCGCTCAGGACGCAGGTCAGATCCGCGGTCGCCTTCGTATCGAGCCTGCTCTGCCGGAGGCCTGTCGCGAGGCCGACCTGGTGATCGAGGCCGTCTTCGAGGACCTCGAGGTCAAGCGAGACGTTCTCGGTCAGGCAGGTGCCTCCGCCGGCCCTGACGCGCTCCTGGCCAGCAACACATCTTCTCTCTCGGTCGCGGCGATCGCGCGGGGAGTGGCCAAACCCGAACGGGTCATCGGTCTCCACTTCTTCAACCCGGTGCACCTGATGCGCCTGGTGGAAATCATTGTGCCCGAGAGCGCCTCCGTGGCGACTCGAGAAGAGGCTGAGGAGGTGGTGCGGGCCATGGGTAAGGAGGCCGTGGTTGTGAAAGACTCTCCCGGCTTCGCCTCCAGCCGCCTGGGCGTGGTGCTGGGCCTCGAGGCGATGCGGATGCTGGAACAGGGCGTGGCCTCGGCGGCCGACATCGATCGCGCCATGGAGTTGGGATACAACCACCCGATGGGGCCGCTCAAGCTCACCGACCTGGTGGGACTCGACGTCCGGCTCCGGATCGCCGAACACCTGCACTCGACCCTGCGTGATGCCCAGTACGAACCCCCGGCCATCCTCCGTCGCCTGGTCGCCGAGGGCCGGCTCGGCAAGAAGACCGGCGGCGGATTCTACGACTATCCCGCCACGTGACTGAATCCTCCAACGTCCTGGTGACGGTCCGCGATCGGATCGCCCTCCTGGTCATCAACCGCCCCGAGAAACGGAATGCGCTGGATGCCGCCACCCGGCGCCAGATCCTGACCGCGCTCGACTCGCTCAAGAGCAAGGCCGAGGTCCGCGTGGTGGTGATCACGGGGGCCGGGGACAAGGCCTTCGTGGCGGGCGCCGACATCGCCGAGTTCGAGGGACGGACGCCGGTCCAGCAGTACGAGAGCATGAGCGGGCCTTCGATCTTCGACGCGGTCGAGCGCTTCCCCCGCCCGGTGATCGCCATGATCAACGGATTCGCGCTGGGCGGAGGGTGCGAGCTGGCCCTGGCCTGCGACATCCGGATCGCTGCCGATTCTGCCCGGCTGGGCCAGCCCGAGGTCAACCTCGGCATCATTCCGGGCGGCGGCGGGACGCAGCGCCTCCCGCGACTGGTCGGAACCGGGGCGGCGTATCGCCTGCTCTTCACCGGCGACATCATCGGGGCCGAGGAAGCGCTGCGGATTGGATTGGTGGACGAAGTGGTCCCCGCGGCCAAGCTCGAGGAGCAGGTCATGACACTTGCCGCCTCGATCGCGGAGAAGAGTCCGGTCGCCTTGCAGTTGATCAAGGAGGCGGTGCGGGCCTCGCTTCGCTCGCCGCTGGATGAAGGACTCCGGCAGGAGCGCGGGCTGTTCGGAGTCGCCTTTGCCAGCGAGGACAAGGTCGAGGGAGTCGCCGCCTTTCTGGCCAAGCGCAAGCCGGACTTCAAGGGGCGATAGGCAAACCGGATGACCACGCCCTACCCCATCACCGACATCCACGTCCATGTCCAGCCGCTGGAGCAGCTCAGGCCGGCGGCGCTGGAAGCGTTCAAGCGGGGCAAGGAGAAGCAGTGGGAGGAGTTCGTTGCCCTGGTGCACGATCCGCAGGCCCTCCTCGCTCTCATGGACCGCTCCGGCGTACAGCGTGTGGGCTTGATCAACTATCCCAGCCCCGACCTGATGGGGTTCCAGGATTCGACCAACGAATTCGTGGCGCGCTACGCGGAAAAGGCGCCGCATCGCCTGATCGCGGTGGGCGGCGTGCATCCCCGGTTCACCAAGGACCCCGAAGGAGATGTCGACCGGCTGATCGCGATGGGGATCCGCTGCCTCAAGATCCACCCGTGTCATCAGCTCTTCCCCGCCAACGCCTACACTCAGGGCCTCGAGCCACTGGGACGGATCTATCGTCGCGCGGAAGAGCGTGGGCTCGCGGTCATGATTCACACCGGAACGAGCATCTTTCCGGGTGCGCGATCCAAGTGGGGCAATCCGCTCGAGGCCGACGACGTGGCGATCGACTTTCCCGACCTGCGGGTCATCCTGGCCCACGGCGGGCGGCCGCTCTGGATGGAGGAGGCCTTCTTCGTCCTGCGCCGCCACCGGAATCTGTACCTGGATCTCTCCGGCATCCCGCCCGCGCGGCTGCTCGATTATTTTCCGCGCCTGACCGAACTGGGTGAGAAGACCCTTTGGGGCACCGACTGGCCCAGCCCGGGCGTGAAGGACCTTCGGTTGAACATCGAACAGTTCCTGGCCCTGCCACTGGAGCCCGATCTGCAGCAGCGGATTCTCTCCAGCAACAGCCTGCGACTGTTCCCGGTCAAGTGAAACGAGTTCGCGCCCAGGCGCGTAGGTGGGCCCCAGTTGCCCGCTGAGTTCATTCCTTCATATAGGAAGTCCGTGTCCAAAACCGCTCTGTTCCTCGTCTGCCTGTCGCTGGCCGCCGCCGTCTCGCTTCCCGCACAGGAGCCCGGCAAGGTGGCCTACGAGACCTACCAGCTCCCCAACGGCCTGACCGTGGTGCTGGCCGAACATCACACCGCCCAGGTGGTGGCGGTGAATCTCTGGTACGACGTCGGCTCCCGGAACGAGCAGCGGGGCCGGTCGGGATTCGCCCACCTGTTCGAGCACCTAATGTTTCAGGGATCGGCCCACGTGGCGAAGGGCGAATTCTTCCAGCTGATCGAGCGAGCCGGGGGGAGCCTGAACGGCCAGACTGAGGACGACATCACCCGATACTTCGAAGTGGTCCCATCCAATCGGGTGAATCTGGCGCTCTGGCTCGAGGCCGACCGCATGCAATCGCTGGCGGTGACCGACGCCAACTTCGAGAACCAGCGGGCGGCGGTGAAGGAAGAGCGGCGACTTCGGATCGACAACCAGCCCTACCAGGCGGCCCTGCTCGACGGTCTCTACGGCGTCTACGACTCCACCAACTGCTTCCCTTACGCCCACAGCACCATCGGCTCGATGGAGGATCTCGACTCCGCCAGCACGGCGGATGTGCAGGCCTTCTTCCATCTCTATTACGCGCCCAATAACGCTCGGCTCACGGTGGTGGGGGATTTCAAGCCGGCCGAGATCAAGGCGCTGATCGCACAGTACTTCGGAGGAATTCCCAGGGTAGACGCCCCACCCCCGGTCGTCTGTACCGCGAAGTTCAACCCGGGGGCCGACGTCCGCCGGGTGACCGACAAGCTGGCCAACCTCCCCGCCACACTTCAGTTCTACCGAATCCCCGCCCACGATCACGCCGACACGCCCGCCCTCGCCCTGCTCGAGATCATTCTCGGTCAGGGGGAAAGCTCGCGGCTCAACGTCAAACTGGCCCGAGAGGCCCAGGCGGCGGTCTCTACGCAGGCCGGGGTGTTCGGCACCCGCCGGGGGCCGGGCGTGTTCGCCACGATCGCAGTCGCCAACCAGGGGATCAGCGCGGACTCGCTCAACACTCTGCTCAACGCGGAGGTGGCCCGGATCGGGAGCGAGGGAGTGACCGACGCCGAGTTGACCAAGGCCAAGAACGTGCTCACGGCCTCGGTGATCAGCGACCGCCAGCGGGCGCTGGATATCGCGGAAGCGCTCCAGCATGCGGCCACCTTCCACGGCTCGCTGGAGGCGATCAACACCGACCTCACGCGCTACCTCGCCGTCACCGTGGACGATATCAAGCGGGTCGCGCAGGCCTATCTCCGGCCCGACAACGCGCTGATTCTCCTGGTATCCCCGGGAGGCGCCTCATGAACCGGCGCATCCTCAGCCTCCTGCTCGCTGGCATTCCGGCGGCGCTGTCCGCGCAGGGGGTGCCGCCTACTCCGCCTCCGGCGGGCGCGGTCGTCCCGGCGGTGTTTCCTCCTTTCCAGGAAGCCACCCTGCCCAACGGCCTGCGCCTGGTGCTGGTCGAGCGGCACGACCAGCCGGTCTTGTCGGTGACGCTCTCGCTCTCCGCGGGTCAAATCCTCGATCCGGCAGGCAAGGACGGACTGGCCGACATGGTGGCCGGGCTCCTCACCAAGGGCGCCGGCAACCGCACGGCCAACCAGGTGGCGGAGGCGATCGAAGGGGTCGGCGGGTCGCTCAACGCCTCGGCGGGGCAGGACTGGCTTTCGATTCAGGCCGACGGGCTCTCGTCTCACGCTCTGCTCTTCTTTGAACTGCTGGCGGATGCGGTGATTCGGCCCACCTTCGCCGCAGAAGAGCTGGATCTGTTGCGCCGGCAGGAGCTGACCTCGCTGCAAGCCGAGCAGACCCAGCCCGATGCCATCGCGGAAAGATTCTTCTACAAGGGGATCTACGGCCAGCATCCCTATGGCCGGCACCCCAGCCCGGAATCGGTCGCCAAGATCACGCGCGAGGATCTCCAGGCCTTTCACGATGCACGGTTCCGCCCCTCCGGTGCATTGCTGGTGCTGGCGGGAGATGTGACATTGGCCGACGCCACCAAGCTGGCGACGCAGGCCTTCGGCTCCTGGACCGGGAAGCCCACGGTGGTTCCCCCTGCGCCGGCCCCACCGGCCCGGCTCAAGACGGAAATCCTGCTGGTCCATCGGCCAAGCTCGGTGCAGTCCACCATTCTGGTCGGAAACACCACCTTCCCTGCGGCCGACACCAATTATTTCGCGGTCGCGGTGGCCAATCGGGTACTGGGCGGGGGCGCGGACAGCCGCCTGTTCCGGATACTTCGCGAAGAAAAGGGCTGGACCTACGGCGCCTACTCGAGTGTAGGCCGGCCCCGGGGGATCGGCACCTTTGAGTCGAGCACCGAGGTCCGGACCGAGGTCACCGACTCTGCACTCAAGGAGATGCTGAATCAGCTGCGCCGCATGGGAGCCCAGCCAGTGCCCGCCGCCGAGCTGGATGGAGCCAAGGGAGCATTGGTGGGGAGCTTCCCGCTCACGGTGCAGACCGCGAACCAGGTGGCGGGAGCGGTCGCGAGAGTCAAGCTGCTGGGGTTGCCCGCGGACTACCTCAAGACCTATCGCACCAGGCTGGCGGCGGAGAGCCCTGCGCGTGTGCTGGCCGTCTCCAAGGCGATGATCCGGCCCAACGCGAGTCTGATCGTGGTAGTGGGAGACGGTGCCGCGATCTACGACAAGCTCAAGACGATCGCTCCGATCAAGATCGTAACGCCGGAGGGCACCCCGCTCACCGAGGCCCAGCTGACCGCCAAGACCGACCTCAACCTCGATCTGGGCCAGTTGGCCGACCGGGAGGATACCTTGACGGTGATGGCCAACGGCAAGCCGGTCGGCCGCCAGATCACCGGGCTCAGCAAGTCGGAAGACGGCTACCAGTATCGGGAAAACACTGAGATCCAGAACCTGGTGAAGCAGACGACCAGCGTTACCTTCGGTGCCGACGGCGGGATGCGGAAGCTGACCCAGGACGGGACGATCCAGGGCCAGGCGATCAAGGCGGCCCTCACCTATGGTCCAGGGAGGGTGCAGGGTTTTGCCAGTCTCACGACGACCAAGGGCCCGCAGACCACGGTGATCGATACGATCGTGACGCCGGAAGTCCTGGACGAGAACGTGCTTCAGGGACTGCTTCCCGCGTTCCGACTGAAGGCCAATGCCTCCTGGACCCTGCGGGTCTTCTCGGCCACCGAGAACCGGATCAGGACCGAGACGCTCAAGGTGGCCGGTGTCGAAAAGGTGGCGCTGGCCGGGGGCGAGGTGGAGGCGTTCCGTGCCATCTGCTCGAGCGACAACCAGGCCGTGACTTATTTCGTGACCACCGCGTCACCTCACCGGGTGATCAAAGTGGCCATCGCCAATACCCCGTTGGAATTCGTGAGCAACAAATAGAGGGAGACATGTCGAGACTGACCGCGGCCTCACTGTTCCTCATCGTCGGGTGTGCCAGCAGTGCACCGGCCCCCACGACCACTGCCCCCGCTCCCGCCGCCGCTCCTGCACAAGGAACGGGCGCACCGGCGGCAACCCCCGCGACCGCAGCGGCTCCGAGCCCGGCGCCCTTCACCGACACGATCAGCGTGGACCGGCCACAGTACCCGTCCACCTACCGGCGCCATCCGAATCCGCCGGTGCTGATCAAGAACGCCACCATCCTCACGGCGGCGGGTCCCGAGCTGGAGAACAGCTCGATCCTCTTGCAGGACGGCAAGATCGTCTCGATCGGGAAGGACCTGAGCGCGCCGGCCGATGCGGTGATCGTCGATGGAACCGGCAAGTTCGTGACCCCGGGCATCATCGATGATCACAGCCACCTGGGGGTCTACCCTGCCCCCGGGATCGACGCGGTCAGCGATGGCAACGAGGCCACCAACCCCAACACGGCACAGGTGTGGGCCGAGCACTCCTTCTGGCCCCAGGACGCGCAGATCCCGCTGGTGATCGCCGGTGGCGTCACGGTGATTCAGGCGCTCCCCGGCTCGGCCAACCTGATCGGCGGCCGCAGCGCGGTTCTCCGATTGATCCCCGCCCGCAGCGTCCAGGAGATGAAGTATCCGGGTGCCCCCTATGGACTGAAGATGGCCTGCGGCGAGAATCCCAAGCGGGTCTATCAGAACCGGGGACCGTCTACCCGGATGGGCAACATGGCCGGCTACCGCGAGGCGTTCAACGATGGCGAGAAGTACCGGCGGGCCTGGGACAAATGGCTCAAGGACCGCAAGGGCGAACCGCCGGCGCGTGATCTCCGCCTCGAGAGCATCGCGGAGGTGCTGCGCGGCCACATCCTGGTCCAGAACCACTGCTACCGGGCCGACGAGATGATGCAGATGATCGACCTGGGCAAGGAATTCGGATTCCATTTCCGGTCCTTCCATCACGCGGTCGAGGCCTACAAGATCGCCGACGTGCTGGCCAGGGAAGACGTGGCGGTCTCGATCTGGTCCGACTGGTGGGGCTTCAAGCTCGAGTCGCTGGACGGAATCCCGGAGAACGCCGCCCTGGTCGACAAGGCCGGTGGGCGGGTGATCGTCCACTCGGACAGCCCGGACGGCGCCCAGCGGTTGAACCAGGATGCCGCGCACATGATGTACGCCGGGATCGCGATGGGCATTCCGCTCACCCGGGCCCAGGTGGTCAAGTGGCTCACGATCAATCCGGCCTGGGCGCTGGGCATCGACAGCACCACCGGATCGCTCGAGGTCGGCAAGGACGCCGACGTGGTCCTCTGGACCACCGATCCGTTCAGCGTCTACACCAAGGCGGAAAAGGTCTACAACGACGGATGGCTGGTCTTCGACCGCGACGACCCCAAGCACCGCCCCCAGACTGATTTCAACCTCGGCACCGCCACACCGGGAGTCGGCCAATGAAGCGCCCCTACGCGTACCTGAGCGCCGCATTGGCGGCGACCCTGCTCCTGGCGCCGGTTGCCAACGCGCAGACGATCGCTATCACCGGGGCCACGATCTATCCGGTCTCGGGCCCCAAGATCGAGAACGGCACCCTGGTGATCCGGGACGGGAAGATCGTGGCGGTGGGACGGGATGTCTCCATTCCCAATGGCGCCACGCGGATCGATGCCAGCGGTAAGATCGTGACCCCCGGTCTGATCCACGCCGGCACCGACCTGGGCCTCAACCTGTTCGAGTCGGGCGGTCAGACCGAGACCCATGAGGGGACCAAGAGCGGGGACATCAACGCCGCGTTCAACGTCGGCGCCGGGATCGATCCGCAGAATGTCGCCATTCCGCCGACGCGGATGGAGGGAGTGACCACGGTGCTGTCGGCCCCGTCGGGCGGGCTGATCGCCGGTCAGGCGGTGCTGATCGATCTCAGCGGAGACAAGCTGGAGACCATGCTGGTCAAGTCACCGGCCGCGATGGTCGTGGACCTGAGCGAAGGCGGCAAGCCGGCCGGCGGTGGGAGCCGGGCCGGATCGGTCCAGCGGCTGCGTCAGATCCTCGAGGACGCGCGGGAGTACGCCAAGCGGAAGAGCGACTACCGTAAGGCCCAGATGCAGTCCCTCTCGGCCACGGCGGCGGACCTGGAGGCCCTGGCACCGGTGTTGAGCGGCGCGCTTCCGGTCTACGCCATCGCCAACCGGGAGCAGGATATCCAGAACGCGCTCCGGATCGCGAAGGAGTTCAAGCTCAAGATGGTGATCTGGGGTGGAGTCGAGGCCTGGAAGGTCGCCGCCGACCTGGCCGCGGCGAAGGTGCCCGTGGCCCTGCAACCGTTGACCGACATCCCCAGCTTCGACGGCCCGGGCGCCCGGCTGGACAATGCAGCCCTGCTCCAGAAGGCGGGAGTCACGGTGCTCAACGTGCAGCGCGGGACCGGTCCCAACGATCGGGACGTCCGCTTCGCCGCCGGGAACGCGGTGAGCTACGGGATGACCTGGGACGGCGCGCTGGCCTCGGTGACTCTGTCACCGGCGCGGGCGCTGGGGATCGCCGACCGCTACGGGTCGCTGGAAGCCGGGAAGGTCGCCAACGTGGTGATCTGGAGCGGGGATCCCTTCGAGTACTCCACCCACCCGGTGAAGGTGTTCATCCGGGGGGTGGAGATTCCTCAGGTGAGCCGGCAGACCGAGCTCAGGGACCGATACAGCACTCTGCCGCCGACCTTCTAGTTCACGACCGTCGAGTCCGCCGCCTGGGCGGATTCCGGCGCTGGGACTTCACTGACGGCGACCGGTTCCGCCCGAAGCGCGGCGAGCTGCTTGTCGATCCCTGCCAGCTCGGCCGCCAGGTCATCCAGCTTGGACAGCAGCGCGTCGACCTGAAGCGCGTCCACTTCGACCCCGCGCGCCTTGCGATGGGTCAGCTGCCCCAGCTCCCGGAACGCCAGGTCCTGTCTCCGCATCAAACCGAGCCGCTGGATCTGTAGCCGGCCCTCGTCGAGCGCCGTCTGGGCCCGCTTCCCCATGGCCTCCAGCTCTCGATTGAATCGCTCGATGATCGTGCTCATGATGGTCTCCAATCCACAGATGACGCAGATCTGCCCGCAGGTGACATGGATGATACACGGGGTGGTCCCTGCAAAACAAAACGCCGGGCAAACCCGGCGTATCACAACCACAGTAGTTCGCTCTGCGACCTAGCTGGAGGCGACTGCCTCCGAGGGGTAGACCGAGACCTGCTGGCGGCCCTTGTCCCGGAACTCGAACTTCACCACCCCATCGATCAAGGCGAACAACGTGTCGTCGGTGGCCCGGCGGACGTTCTTGCCCGGATGGAACTTGGTGCCCCGCTGCTTAACCAGGATGTTCCCCGCACCCACCCGTTCCCCGCCGAAATGCTTCACGCCCAGGTATTTGGGATTGCTGGTGCGGCCGTTGCGGCTGGAGCCTACGCCTTTCTTGTGTGCCATATCGCCCTCACCCGACCTTCACGTCGGTGATCTTCACTTCGGTAAACCGCTGCCGGTGACCGGTCTTCCGGCGGTAGTTCTTCCGGCGCTTGAACTTGAACACGTAGATCTTGGGCTCTTTTCCCTCGCCCACCACCTCAGCCTTGACCGAGGCCCCTTTGACCAGCGGAGCGCCGGTCTGTACGGTCTTTCCGTCCGAGGTCAGCAGCACCTCGTCGAAGGTGACCTTGGTCCCCGGCTCGGCATCCATGAGCGGGAGACGGAGATGCTTACCTTTTTCGGCCCGGTATTGCTTCCCGAGGGCACGGAAGATCGCGTACATGGTCAGGATCCTGATCGAGGCCCACCCAAAGAGCGCGTAAGTCTAGTGGGGACATGCCGATCGGTCAAGAGCGAGGGGCCGGATCAGGCCACCGCGTAGACCTCCGTCACATCCCGCCCGGCCGGCCGGCTCATCAGGCGGAACTCGTCTACCCGCATCATCGGGTCATCCCGGATTTCGAGCTCCAAGCCGGTGGCCTTGCCCAGAGTGGCAATCAGCTTGGGCTCCTCCTCCAGCAGATAGAGCGCCACGTCGGGGTGGACCCGCACCGCCAACTGCCGCTCTCGGCGCTCCCGGCCGGCCCGCTTGAGGCTCCGCTCGATCCGCCGCGCCACCACCTCGGGAGTGAACACCCGGCCGGTCCCGCCACAGGCTGGGCAGTCGGCAGTCATCGAATGCCAGAGCGAGGGGCGGACCCGCTGGCGGGTCATCTCCACCAGGCCCAGCTCGGAGACCGCCAGGGCCTTGGTCCGGGCCCGGTCCCGACCGAGGTGGGTGCGCAGCTCCTGCAGTACCCGGTCCCGATTGGCCCGGGTCTCCATGTCGATGAAGTCGCAGACGATGATCCCGCCCATGTCCCGCAGCCGGATCTGGCGCGCTACCTCGCGGGCGGCCTCCAGGTTGGTGCGGAGGATGGTCTTCTCGGGATCTTTCCGGCCGGTGTAGCGCCCGGTGTTGACGTCGATCGAGACCAGCGCCTCGGTAGGCTGGATGATGATCGACCCGCCGGTGGGCAGCTCGCAGCGGGCCTTGAACAGGTCCTTGATTTCGTTTTCGATGTCGAACTTCTCGAACAGCGACTGGGGCTCCTGGTAGAGCTTGACCCGGTTCATCAGCTCGGGGTCCACCTGCTCGAGATACTGCTCGATCTCGTGGTAGAGGTCCTTGGAGTCGACCCAGAGCGCGTCCACCTTGGTACTGAACACGTCCCGGATCAGTCCCCGGGTGAGACTGGTCTCCCGCTGGACCAGCGCGGGCGCCCGGACGAAGGTCTTCTTCCGGTTGATCTTCTTCCAGAGCGCCAGGAGCGAATCGATTTCCCGCTTGAAGTGCTCTTCGGTGACCCCTTCGGCCACGGTGCGGACGATCATCCCGCCGGCATCCTTGGGAAGCAGGCGGGTGACCATTTCGCGCAGCTTGGCCCGCTGCTCGCGGTCCTCGATCTTCCGGCTCACGCCCACGCGTGAGGCGTAGGGCATGTAGACCAGGAACCGGCCGGGGAGCGAGATCTGGGCGGTGACCCGGCAGCCCTTGGTGCCGATGGGCTCCTTGGTCACCTGGACCAGTTTGGTCTCGCCCTTCTTGAGCAGCTCGGAGATGTTGGGGAGAGCACCCCGGGGATGGACTTCCCGCTGCCGCGCCTCACCGCCGCCCGACCCGTTCCGTCCGCCACGGCCACGCCGGCCTCGACCGCGCCGTTCTTCGGCGACTGGAGCCTGCGCCGACCCGCTTTCCGCTTCGGCGCTTTCCGCGCCATCGGGCTGGTCGACGTCTTCTTCGCCTTCCTCATCCTCCTCGGGCTCGAGGAGGTCAGAGGCATGGAGGAAGGCGCTTTTTTCGAGGCCGATGTCTACGAAGCCGGCCTGAATACCTGGGAGGACCGCCTCAATCCGTCCCAGGTAAATGTTGCCTACAGAGCGACGTTGCTCCTGCCGGTCGACCAGCAGCTCGACCAGGCGGTCGTCCTCGAGGATGGCCACGCGGGTTTCCCGCTGGCCACCGTTGATCAGAATTTCGCGTTTCAAGGGGGTGGTCCTCGACCGAGCGCCACCCAGCGGGGCTACACGCGCCCGCCAGGACCAGGGCCCCGGTCATGTGGTTGGGAGACGGGACCAGGCCGGTTCGGATCGCCGTGGCGATCCGGTGCGTCCGGACACTGGATTCCCGTGAAGGCACGCCGAGCCGTTCGGCTCGACCAGTGAGGGCCAGCACCGGGGGGGAGAAACGTCTCCGATCCGGGGCTGGAGCTTCAGCTCGCCGCACGAGGCGGCGGAAGAAAGTCTGGGAGAGGAAGCGGCGCAGCCACCCTGCCCCGTGCCGGAGCGAGGGCCTACCCAGTCCATGGGGGCTAGCCGACCTCATGGTCTAAAGATGCGAAATTATTGGGGTTAGGGCAACAGGCAGTACCAGCTGGGGCAAGGTCAGCGGCTAGGCCCGGGGGACCACGTCCCCCAGAATGTGCCGGGCAATCACGATCCGCTGGATCTCGCTGGTCCCTTCGCCGATCTCGCAGACCTTGGCGTCGCGCATCATCCGCTCGACCGGGTACTCGGTCGTATAGCCGTACCCGCCAAAGATTTGGACCGCCTTCGTGGTAGCCCGCATGGCCAGCTCGGAGCAAAACAGCTTGGCCATGGCCGCCTCCTTCTTGAACGGCTTCCCGTTCTGCTTGAGCCAAGCGGCGTGGTAGAGGAGATGGGTTCCGGCTTCGATCTCCAGCGCCATGTCGGCCAGGGCGAAGTGGACACTCTGAAAGCTCCCGATCGGCTTGCCGAACTGTTTGCGGATCCCGGCGTAGTTGAGGGCCTCCTCGTAGGCCCCTTCCGCGATGCCGAGCGAGAGGGCGGCGATCCCGATTCGGCCGGCATCGAGGGTACGGAGGAAATTGACGAAGCCCTGCCCCGGCTCGCCCAGGATGTTTTCCTTGGGGACCATCGCGTCCTCGAAGATCAGCTCCCGAGTGTCGCTGGCCCGCCAGCCCATCTTGTCTTCCTTCTTGCCTGCCCGAACGCCTTTGGTCTTGGGCAGATCGGGGAGATGGCCGACGCCGACGGTCCGGCAGGCTTCCAGGTCCACCGTGTCTTTGGTGACGATAAAGCTGGTGATCCCGCGATGTCCGTCACCCGGGTGGGTGCGGGCGGTGGCGACGAAGATCTCGCCGACGCCGGCGTGGGTAATGAAGACCTTGGACCCGTTCAGGACGTAGTGGGTGCCGCAGTCCTTGGCCACGGTTCGGGTGCCGGCGGCATCGCTGCCCGCTCCGGGCTCGGTGAGGCCGAAGCCGCCCAGGACCTTGCCCGTGGCAAGGAGGGGGACGTAACGGCCGCGCTGTTCCTCGGTGCCGAACTCCACGATGGGCGAGGTGCCCAGGTTGGTATGGGCGCTGATGGTCAGGGCGTGACTGGCGTCCACCTTGGCCATCTCGTGGATGGTGATGTAATAGGAAAGCTGATCCATGCCCGCCCCACCCAGCTCTTCCGGCCAGGGGACGCCCAGGAGTCCCAGCTCACCCATCTTCTTGATGTTCTCCCAGGGAAACTCCGAGGTGCGATCCAGTTGGCGCGCCACGGGGGCGATCTCCTGGCGGGAGAACTCGCGGACCATCTCGCGAACCTGGTGGTGGTGCTCGGTGAAATACAGCGACGAATCCATGGGAATCCGAGCTCCGATGGGGAGAGAATCGGCCGCCTCAATATAGCCAGGCCCCCGGAGAGCCGGTGGTCTCGAACCGGGGCCGTCAAGACCCTGACTGTCGCGCTTCGGAACCTGTTCCCCCTCCCTTGTGCGATGGGGAACCGACCGGTATCAGTACTCGTCAGGATCCCGAACACCGATCGGACCATGCCCATCCTCGAACAACGCAAGCACGCCCGCCTCAAGTATGCTCGGCCCAGCCGGACCGGCCTCTTCCTCGATACCGCGACCCTTCCGTTGGTGGATTGTTCCCAGGTGGGGATCCGGGTGCAGTTGTCCAAGGAGCTCCCTCCCCCCGAGGTAGGCTCAATGCTGACCGGGATCGTCTGGTTCCGCCACGGCGACACCGCCCCGGTGGCCGGGAAGGTGGTTCGGGTGACCGACGAGGAGGTGGCGGCCACCCTGGATGACGTGGGGATCCCGATCCAGTCGCTGCTGGCGGAGGCCCAGTTCTTCCTGCGTTCTCGACGGGGCCTGCGCTGGTAGCGCGGCCCCGGCCAGACCTTCACTTCGTCCCCCTCTCCCGCGACTATTCTTAGGATCCGATCCGGCGCCTGGTTCGCGCCGGATCCCGGGCCATCCCGTCACATACCCCGTCACTCGAGGAGCCGATCCGCGAGATGAGTCCGCAAGCCGCGATCATCCGGCCGGCCACCGAGCCGCGCCCGCTCGTCTCGCTGGTGCTTCCCGCCTACAACGAATCGGCCATTCTCCAGGCCAATCTCACCACCCTGGCCGATTACATGCGCGGCCTGGAAAACCGGTATCGCTGGGAAATGGTCATCGTGGACGACGGGAGCACCGACGCCACCGGAACTATCGCGGACGATTTCGCGCGCACCCACCAGAACGTCCGGGTGGTCCATCACGTGGTGAACATGAACCTGGGCCAGGCGCTCCGGACCGGGTTCGCGCATTGTCGCGGGGACTACGTGGTGGTGCTGGACGTGGACCTGAGCTACGAGCCGGGCCACATCGAGAAGCTGGTCTCGACGCTGGTCACCACCCAGGCCGACGTGGTGGTCGCCTCGCCTTACATGCCGGGCGGCAAGGTCAGCCAGGTTCCCCCGGTCCGGCTCCAGCTCAGCAAATGGGCCAATCGGTTCCTCGGCTTCTTCGCGCCGCAGGCCAATCTCCGGACCATCACCGGGATGGTCCGCGGCTATCGAAGGGAGTTCCTCCGGTCGCTCGATCTGCGGGCCCTGGGCGTGGACATCAATTCCGAGATCATTTACAAGGGGATGCTGCTCCGGGGACGGATCATCGAGATTCCGGCCCACCTCGACTGGAGCCTGCAACGGCAGAAGGGCAAGACCCGGGTCTCCAGTTTCAAGATCTACAAGGGGATCCTCACCTACATCCTGGCCGGGTTCATCTTCCGCCCGTTCATGTTCTTCCTGCTGCCGGGCGGGTTTCTGTTCCTGGTCTCCTGCTATGTGATCGGCTGGATCTTCGTCAACGCCGGGAACGTCTACTCGAAGCTTCCACCCATGCAGGGGACCTGGGACGACCGATTCTCGGAGGCGGTGGCTCAGACCTTCCGGGATCGGCCCCACGCGTTCATGGTCGGAGGTATCACGCTGCTCATTTCGCTCCAGCTGGTGAGCCTCGGCATCCTGGCACTCCAGAGCAAGCGGTACTTCGAAGAGCTGTTCCACATCGCCTCGACAATCAGGCGAGACGTGGCGCCGGACGAAGTGAGTTAGACATCACCCGCGACACCAACGTTCTGGACCAGCGTGAGCACCTCAGTTCCCCATTTCCTCAAGAAGCGTGGCCCGAGCCCCGGTATCCGTGACAGCGCCGGAATGTCCCTTGGCCTGAGCCGAGCCAGCTCGCCGATCGCGTCGTCGCCTAGGATCGAATAGTCAGGAACACCTGCGCAACGACCTGTCTCGGCTCGCCAGTCGCGCAGCGCCCGGACTACCGGATCATCGCGTTTTGATTCCGCGGGAGCTCTGGCTCCCAAGGCCTCGAGAATCCTCCCTCCGAGCTTCTCCGCCAGTACTGGGCCCACTCCTGCGGTGTCTGCGAGCTCTGCCGCCGTACTCGGAGGCTGCTTGGCCAGACGTAGCAGCGTTTCCGGCTCCAGCACCGCACCAGCCCACGGGCTCGGGCTGTCCGCTAGTGCACGTCTAAGCCGAGTGAGTCTCGCGT
>Ga0335083_10004347_pt1 | contig 18067 bp, 13 predicted proteins | sample Lox_Sample_42_FD_206716 | JGI IMG/M metagenome (GOLD analysis project Ga0335083, IMG submission 206716) | Soil microbial communities from Loxahatchee National Wildlife Refuge, Florida, United States - Lox_Sample_4.2 | ecosystem: Environmental > Terrestrial > Soil > Wetlands | place: USA...
CCCGCCCCGCGACGGTGGTTGTTGCTGCGAGGAGGAGGTTACGTCCCGATGAGCTTCGCCCATCTCCACGTCCATACTCAGTACAGCCTGCTCGACGGCGCCAACAAGATTGAACCGCTGCTCGAGCACGCGCACGCCTCGGGCATGTCCGCGATGGCCATCACCGACCATGGCAACATGTTCGGCGCGGTCGAGTTCTTCAGCAAAGCCGTCCACCACGGGATCAAACCGATAATCGGATGCGAGGCGTACGTCGCGCCGGGCAAGCGCAGCGATCGCACGCAAGCGCCCAAGAGCGACGACTTCGACGGCGGCGGCAACTTTCATCTGATCCTGCTCGCCGCTTCGCGCATCGGCTACCGCAACCTCTGCCGGCTGCTGAGCGCCGCCTACCAGGAAGGGCTGTACTACAAGCCGCGCATCGACAAGGAGATCCTCGCCGAGCTCAACGAGGGCATCATCGCGCTCTCGGGATGCCTCTCGGGCGAGGTCGCGCGATGGCTGCGTGCGGAACGCGCGGACAAGGCGCGCGAGGCCGCCGAAAGCTACGCCCGCATTTTCAAGGACCGCTTTTACCTCGAACTGCAGGACAACCGCCTGCACGCGCCGCTCAACGACGCGCTGCGCGAGATCGGCCGCACCGCCGGGCTGCCGCTGGTCGCGACCAACGATTGCCATTATCTGCATCGCGCCGATGCCCGCGCCCATGAAGTGCTGCTCTGTATCCAGACCGGCAAGACGCTCGCGGACGACTCGCGCTGGCGTTTCGATACCGACGAGCTTTACGTCAAGACGCCCGAAGAAATGGCGAAGACGTTCGGTGCCGATTCCGAAGAGTTCCGCAACACGATGGAGATCGCGCGCCGGGTCGACTTCGAGTTCGAGTTCGGCAAGTTCCATTTCCCGGTTTACCAGGACGCGCCGCCCGACGACCTCGACCGGGTGCTTGAAACGCGGGTGCAAGAGGGGCTCGGCGCGCGGCTTGCCGAACTCCACGCGCGCCGCGGCGAATTCGACGAGGCGCCCTACCACGAGCGGCTGGCGCGCGAATTGCCCGTCATCCGCGAGATGGGCTTTTCGGGCTACATGCTGATCGTCGCCGACTTTATCGAGTACGCGCGCAGCCAGGGCATCCCGGTCGGGCCCGGACGCGGCTCGGTGGTCGGCAGCCTGGTCTCCTACGCGCTTCGGATAACCGAGGTCGATCCGATCGAGCACAAGCTCCTGTTCGAGCGCTGGCTCAACCCGGGACGCAAGTCGATGCCCGATATCGACGTCGATTTCTGCTTCGAACGGCGCGACGAGGTGCTGAACTACGTGCGCGCGAAATACGGCGCCGACCGCGTCGCGCAGATCATCACCTTCGGCACGATCAAGGGCAAACAGGCGATCCGCGACGTCGGCCGCGTGCTCGGGCTGTCGTTCGCCGAAACCGACCGTATCGTCAAGCTCTATCCCACGCCCAAGCAGGGCCGCGATTTTCCGCTGACCGCCGCGCTCGAGATGGAGCCGCGGCTGCGCGCCGAGCGCGACAGCCATCCGGAGCTCTTCGAATACGCCTTCAAGCTCGAAGGACTGCTGCGTCACGCCTCGCGCCATGCGGCGGGCGTGGTGATCTCGGACGTGCCGCTGGCCGAGGTCGTGCCGCTCTATGCCGACAAGGAGCGGACCGACGGCGCGATGGCGATTACGCAGTACTCGATGAAAGGGGTCGAGGAGATCGGGCTCATCAAGTTCGATTTTCTCGCGCTCAAGAACCTCACCCTAATCGTCGAGACGCTCAACCTGGTGCGCGCCGGCGGCAAGGAGCCGCCCGACCTGAACCGCCTGCCGCTCGACGATCCCGAGAGCTATCGCCTACTCGCACGCGGCGACACGGTCGGCGTGTTCCAGATGGAAGGGTCGGGGATGCGCCGGTTCTTGACCGAGCTCAAGCCGTCGAATTTCGAGGACGTGATCGCGGCCATCTCGCTCTTCCGCCCCGGCACCCTGGATTCCGGGATGGTCGATCCGTTCATCAAGCGCAAGCACGGCAAGGAGCCGGTCGAGTACGACCATCCACTGCTCGAGCCGGTGCTGCGCGATACCTACGGCGTAATCATCTACCAGGAGCAGGTGATGCGCGCGGCGCAGGCGCTGGCCGGCTACACGCTGGAGGAAGCCGACATCCTGCGCGCCGCGATGGGCAAGAAGAACAAGGCGCAGATGGAGCGCGAGCGCGCGCGCTTTCTCGACGGCGCGAAGCACAACGGCATCGACAAGACGCTCGCCAAATCGATCTTCGAGAAGATCGAGACCTTCGCCTCGTACGGCTTCAACCGCTCGCACGCAGCGGCCTATGCGCTTACCACCTACACTACCGCCTACCTCAAGGCGCACTATCCCCGCGAGTTCATGGCGGCGCTGATGTCGCTCGACATGGACGACGTCGACAAGTCCTACAAGAACATCGCCGCGTTGCGCGAGATGCGTATCCCCCTGCTACCGCCCGACGTCAATCACAGCGGAGTGAAATTCACCGTTGCGGGCGACGCGATCCGTTTCGGGCTCGGCGCGATCCGCGGCGTGGGCGTCAAGAGCGCCGAGGCGATGATCGCGGTGCGCCAGAGCGGCGGCCCGTTCAAGGATCTGCTGGATTTCTCTCTGCGCGTCGGCAGCCAGCTGGTCAACCGGCGCGTGCTCGAAGCGCTCGTCAAGTGCGGCGCGTTCGATTCGATCGCGCCCTCGCGCGCGCAGCTGATGGCGATAGCCGAGGACGCGCTCAAGGTCGCGCAGAAGGCCGAGAGCGACGCGGCCAAGGGCCAGCACGGGCTCTTCAGCGCCGCCGCACGTCCGCAGGCGCTGCCGCCGCCGCGCGAGCCGGTCGCCGAGTGGGATCAGAAGGAGATGCTGCGCAACGAGAAGGAGGCGCTCGGCTTCTACATCACCGCGCATCCGCTCGACAAATTCGATCGCGAACTGCGCCGGCTCGGCGGCGTCTCGACCGCAGAGCTAGCCTCGCTCCCCGACGGCAGCCAGGTGCGTGTCGCCGGCGTGGTGCAGGCGGCCAAGCTCAAGAACAACAAGGCCGGCAAGCGCTACGCGACGTTCTCGCTGGAGGACCGCGAGGGCGCCGTCGAGGTGATCGCGTGGCCCGAGACCTATCAGAAGCACGAGGCGCTGATCATGGGCGACGAGCCGGTGGTGGCGCGCGGCAAACTGGACGTCGACGACGAGCGTGCGCAGGTGATCCTGGACGAGATGCGGCCGCTCGGCGCGGCGCTGGTTGACGCGGTGCGCGAGGTGCACATCACGGCGCCGCGCGAGCGCCTCGCCAACGGCGCGCTGGAGGAGCTGAAGGCGGTGCTCGGACGCCACGGCGGACGCGCGATCACCTATCTGCATCTTGGGCTTGACGAATCGCACGAGGCGATCTTTCTGCTCGGCGACGGCTATCGCGTCGCGCCGACCGAGGACTTCGTCGCCGCGGTCGAACGCACGCTCGCGCCGGCGTCCGTGATGCTGCGCTAGGGCTTACCAGATGCCGGGGATAAAACACTCGGTATCGTGCAAATAGCGCGCGTACGGATCGCCGAATAGCGCCAGCATCTCGGCCTCTTCGCCCGCCGCCCGTATCCGGCCCATCACGATTCCGAAGGCCAGGGTCAGCGCGGCGCTTAGCGGCGCACCGAACTCGAGCGTCCACGCAAAGACGACCAGGAACTCGCCGAGCCAGATCGGATGGCGGATCCGGCCGTAGAGCCCGTTGCGCACTAGCGAACGCGGACCGCCGGTGTCAGGCGTCGAGCTGAAAAAGCCGAGCTGGATGCGCGCGCCGAGCGCCAGCCACAAACCGATCAACTCCATCAGCAGGCCCATCGCCTGCACCCAGCGCGCGACTTCGCCGCCGTAAATGTAAGTGCGCTCGAACGGCGCCGCCGCAAACAACAGCAGCACGGGCAACTGGCGCAGGATCGATCCCGAGAGGCCCGCGGTATCGGGCGGCGGTTCGAAATCCTCGCGCACCATCACGTCGGCCAAGCGAAACCCGGCGTACGCGATCAGATAGGCAAGCGTGTACGGATATTCGGTGAAATACTGGGTGATGCCCAGTCCGAGCGCGACCGCGCCCACCACCGCGACCAGAAAAACAATAAGCTCGGTGACCCGGATATCGACCCGGCGCCAGCGGCGCGGCGCGGCACCCGCGGCAGCCGGGCCAAGACCGCCGGTGGGCGCCTTCAACTCGCCGGTCGGCTTGCGCGGCTCGGGCGACGATCCGTCTCCACCTTCCATCTGGGCAAATCTTGGCAGGATGGGGTCTGTGATTCAAAGCAAACGCCGCCGCCCCAACGGCGCCGCGGCGCCGGCGCTAGACCAGACGGCGCAAGGTATCGCGGTCGCCGATCGCGACCAGGAAATCACCGGCCTCGATGCGCGTCGCGGGATCGGGAATCAACGTGCTTGGATCGCTCCCGCGCTTGAGCGCGACGATCCGCAGCCGCGACGAGCTCTGCTCGACGACGGAGATCGCCTGGCCGACGAGCGCGCTGCCCTCGGCCACGTGGATTTCCTCCAAATCGACCTCGGCGCCGCGCCCCGGAAACGACAGCTCCAGGAAATCGACGACCGACGGGCGCATGATGCTTGCCGCCAGGCGCAGCCCGCCCCACTGGTAGGCCGAGATCGCCTGGTCGGCGCCCGCCATCCGCAAGCGCTGCAGTCCGGCTTCCGATTCGCCGCGCGCGTGGATGAGAATCTTCGGGTTCATCGCGCGCGCCGAGAGCGTGATGTAAACGTTGTCGGCGTCGGAGGCGGTCACTGCGACGATCGCCCGTGCGCGATGCACGCCAGCGTCCTGCAGCACCCGGTCCTCGAGCGCGGAGCCGATCACGTAGAGCAGGTTCTGCACAACCAGATCGGGCTCGCGCACGGGATCGCGCTCGATCACCACAACCTGGCCGCCGGCGCGCGTGATTTCCTCGGCCACCACCCGGCCCATCCGGCCGAAACCGCAAATCACGATGTGGCCCTCGAGTTGTTCGATCTTACGCTTCATCGCAACCCTCCCGACCATCTCGCGAAACTGGCCCTCGACCACGAACTGGGTGATGGCGGCGAAGAGATAGAACGCGGTGCCGACGCCGACCACGATCAGGCCCATCGTGAAAATCCGCCCTGCCGTATCGAGATGCTTCACTTCCTCGTAGCCGACGGTGGAGATGGTGATGACGGTCATGTACAGCGCATCGAGCGCGGACATGTGCTCGATCGCCATGTAGCCGAGCGTGCCGCCGATCGTGAGGATCACGATCCCACCGATCGCGAGCAGGAACCTGCGCCCCGGGGTCGTCATCCGATGTGCCGATGTGCCTGTGTGCCTGCGCGCCCGCGCCACGCCGCCGCCTGCCGGTTACGCGGGATTCACGGCATCTCGTGCGCTTCGAGCCAGCGCTCGGCGTCGATCGCCGCCATGCACCCGGTGCCCGCCGCGGTCACCGCCTGGCGATAGACTTTGTCGGCGACGTCGCCGGCCGCGAACACGCCGTCAATGTTGGTGTATGTCGATCCGCTGCGGACCTTGAGGTAGCCTACCTCGTCCATCTCGAGCTGGCCCTCGAACAGTTGCGTGTTCGGCTGATGGCCGATCGCGACGAACACGGCGTCCGTTCGAAAATCGCTCGCGGCGCCGGTACTGACGTCGCGCAGCCGCACGCCGCTCACGCCGGTCTTCTGCTCGCCGAAGATTTCCTCGACTACGGCGTTCCAGATGAAGGCGATTTTCGGATTGGCGGCGGCGCGGTCCTGCATGATCTTGGAGGCGCGCAGGGCGTCGCGCCGATGCACGATCGTCACCCTGGAACAAAAGCGCGTGAGAAACGTCGCCTCTTCCATCGCGGTGTCGCCGCCGCCCACCACCACCGCTTCCTTGTTCCTGAAAAACGCGCCGTCGCACGTCGCGCACGCGCTCACGCCGTAGCCCATCAGCCGCTTTTCCGATTCGATCCCGAGCAGCTTGGCCGACGCGCCGGTCGCGATGATCAGGGCCGCGGCGCGGATCGTTGCGCCGTCGACGCTCACTCCGAACGGGCGCCGGCGCAGATCGACCGCGGTCACTTCGCCGGTCCTGAACTTCGTGCCGAAGCGCTCGGCCTGGCGCCGGAAGACCTCCATCATCTCGGGACCCTGTATTCCGTTTTCGAAGCCGGGATAGTTCTCGACCTCGGTGGTGATGGTGAGCTGGCCGCCGGGCTGCGCGCCCTCGATCAGCATCGGCGCGAGGTTGGCGCGCGCCGTGTAAAGCGCGGCGGTAAGCCCGGCCGGGCCGGAACCGAGGATCACGACTCTATAATTTTCGTCTGCCATGTATTTTTCGCTTCGCTCGACCCGGAAAGGAAACCGCACGTCCGTATGCCCTATTCTAGCGCTTTATTGTATCGGCGCCTCGCGTCAACATAAGCTCTTAGCCGCCGCCCCCGATGCCGCGCAAGAAGATGCCGCGCAAGAAGCCGACCGCCCAGCCTCGCGACTCCGCCCTGCGCGCGGCGCTTACCCATCTCGACCGCCGCGGCCGCGTGCGGATGGTCGACGTCGGCGAAAAGCCGGTGACGCGGCGCGAGGCGCTGGCGCGCGGCGCGGTCAGGATGGAACCGGCGACGCTGGACGCGATTGTCGGCGGACGGCTCGCGAAGGGCGAGGCGCTCGCCGCCGCGCGGCTTGCCGGAATCATGGCGGCCAAGCGCACGCATGAGTTGATTCCGCTCTGCCATCAGATTCCGCTGGAGGTCGTCGAGATCGAATTTCGTCCCGACCGCGCCGCCGCGACGCTTCATATCCAGGCCCGCGCCGCGACCACGTCGCGCACCGGCGTGGAGATGGAGGCGCTGGTGGCGCTGAGCGCCGCGGCGCTTACGATTTACGACATGGCCAAGGCGATCGACCGCGCGATGACTATCGACGCGATCCGGCTGGTCGGAAAATCGGGCGGGCGCAGCGGCACCTTCAGGCGCGCGGGCGAGCCGCGATGGCCGTCTTCTGCGGACAGTTGAAATTTTGAAGCCCTCTCGGCCGGACGGCGCGTCGATAACGCCGGCGCGGGTCTTCCTCAAAAAGGGCCGCGAGGGGCCGGTTCGCGGCGGCAATCCCTGGGTCTTCTCGCAGGCGATCGATCGCGTTGAGCCCGCCGCGATCGAACCCGGCGCCCGCGTGTGGGTGCTCGACGCCGCCGGCGCGACGCTCGGCCACGGCTATTACAATCCCGCAACCACGATCGCGATCCGGATGCTCGCGCTCGGCGGCGAGCCCGGCCCCGCGGAAATCGTCCGCTGGCGCATCGAACGCGCGCTCAAGCTGCGCGAGCGCGTCGTCGATGCGGATACAAACTGCTGCAGGCTGCTCAACGGCGACGGCGACGGCCTCTCGGGCGTGGTCGTGGATCGTTACGGCGACGCCGCAGTCATGCAACTGCTGACGGCGGGCGCCGAGCGGATGCGCGATGAAATCGTCGCGAATCTGAAGGCCGCAATCTCGCCGCGGATGATTTTCGAGCGCAGCCAGGGCGCCGTGCGCCGGCAGGAAGGGCTGGAAGACCGCGTCGGCGCGATCGTGGGCGCGCCCGCGGGCGAAGCGGTGGTGCGCGAAAACGGCATCAGGATGACGGTCGATCTCGAGCGCGGCCAGAAGACCGGCGCGTTTCTCGATCAGCGCGAAAATCGCGCGCGGCTCGGAGCGCTCGCCGCGGGCGCGCGGGTGCTCGACTTATGCTGCTATACCGGCGGCTTCGCCCTGAACGCGATCAAGGGCGGCGCGCGCGAAGTCGTCGCCGTTGACACTTCCGCGCACGCGCTCGATTGCGCCCGGCGCAACCTGGAGCTCAACGGATATCCGGCGAGCGCCGTCCGCTTCGTTCACGGCGAAGCGGGTGAGTTTCTGGGCAGCGGCGGCGAGCGCTTCGATCCGTTCGACCTGATCGTCCTCGATCCGCCGCCCTTTGCGCGCAGCCGCGCCGACGCGCGGCGCGCCGAGCATCTTTACGTCGAACTCAATGCGCTCGCGCTCGGCGCGCTCGCGGAGGGCGGCTTCCTGATGACGTTCAGTTGTTCGTCGCACTTTTGCGGCGAAGACTTCGTCCGCGCAGTGCGGATCGCCGAAGGGCGCTCGAGGCGCCGCATGCGCCTGCTCGCGCGGCTCGGCCCCGGTCCCGACCATCCCGTCCTGCTCGGCCATCCGGAGGGCGAGTATCTGACCGGCCTGCTCCTGCGCGATCTCGGGTAAGCGCGCTTGTCTGCGACGGATCTTTCGATCTCTCTCTGACGGGGGAGCGGGAGTATAATCGTCAGAAATGAAACTCGAGCGGCTCGACCATTTCGGAATCGAAGTCGGCGACCTGGCGCGCGCCGAGCGCTTTTACATCGACGTCCTCGGGCTTGGCGTGGTCACTCATCTCGGCGACCAGGTGCTGCTGGATTGCGGCGGACAGAACCTGGCGCTGTTTCGGGTTGCGCGCGCACCGCTCGCGGCGGCGGAACGCAAGGCGCGCATCTCGCATCCGCTCGGCCGCGGCCATCATGCGTTTCGCGTAGGCCGCGCCGACTTCGCTGCCGCCAAGGAGCGCCTCGCCGAGGCCGGCGTCGAGAGCGCCGAGCCGATCGATTGGGGCGACCACGACTGCCTCTATTTCCTCGACCCCGACGGCAATCTGCTCGAGATCGTAAGCTATCGCTGAATCGGCAGAGTGATTGCCCCCGCTCTCTGCCCCCGGCGGCGCGGTCAGCGGCGCACGCGCACGCCGAGCGTCATGCTGGAGCCCGAGATTTCGTTGACCAGATGGGCGGGCTCGCGCAGTTCCGGCCGGTTGGCGAGTTGCAGCCACTCGGGCTCGGCGCTCATCGGACCGCCCTTGAGCGAAATCGCGCGCAGATTGATCGCGATGTCGAGCAGCATCAGGTCGTGCGGCAGCGGCGAGTGCGCCGGCGCGTCGGAAGCGTAGTACTCAAGGCGCGCGACCAGCAGGTGCAGATCCTCGTCGCTCATCCGCGCGAGCCGCAGCACATCGTCGAGGTCGATCTTCCCCATCTTTCCCCTTGACCTGGGCCAGCATAGCAGGCGCGCCGCTCGTGCGCAGCGCGCCATGGATTCGGGTTGCCGGGGAGGCGGACGGTGTGCCATGAAGCAGTCAGTCCGCGACGAGCGCGCCCAAAGGAGCACGACGGTGAAGTTCGGCCTCTTCTATCAGCTACCCTGCACGGCGGAGCAATCCGAGCCGGTCCGCTACCAGGAGACGCTCGAACAGATCGTGCTCGCCGACCAACTCGGCTTCGACGTCGCGTGGATGGCCGAGCTGCACTTCTTCAAAAACTTTTCGATCATGCCGTCGCCGCTGATGGTCGCGGTCGCCGCGGCCGGGCGCACGCGGCGCATCCGGCTCGGCACCGCGGTGACGCTGCTCCCGTTCCATCATCCGCTGCACGCCGCCGAGGAGGCCGCGACCGCCGACCTGTTGACCGGCGGGCGGCTGGAATATGGCGCCGGACGCGGCACGATCGCGGTGCACTTCCAGGGGTTTGGGGTGCCGCGCGACGAAAGCCGCGAGCGCTTCGAGGAGGCGCTCGAGATAATCGTGCGCGCGTGGACCGCGGAGCGGGTCACCTACGACGGCCGTTTCTACCAGGTCGCCGATATCGCGGTCGAGCCGCGCCCGCTCCAGAAGCCGCATCCGCCGATCCGTATCGCCGCCAACAGCGCCGAAACCGCGGAGTTCGCCGGCCGCAAGGGTTACGACGTACTGGTCGCCTCGCCGATCAACCCGGTGCCCGGCTTCTATGATCACATCCGCGCCTATCGCGCGGCGCTCAAGGCGGGCGCGCGTCCCGAGCATCGGGGCGACGTCGCCGCGCTCTTCTTCGCCTGTCCGCATGAAAGCCGCGCCGCCGCGCGCGCCGAAGCGGAGCGGAGCCTGCTCCACTACTTCCGTACCATCGGCGAGCAGGCGCTGGCCGGCGGACGCGGCCAGTACGAGGGCTCTTACGCCTATCTCGAACAGGTGCGCGAGCGGGCGGCCGCGATGACTTACGAGATCGTCGAGGAGACGATGGCGGTTTACGGATCGCCCGCGGAATGCATCGCGCGCATCAGCGAGGTTTACCAGCACAGCCGGATCGATCAGCTCGTATGCTGGTTCAACGCGGGCGGCCTGATACCGCATCGCGACGTGATGGCGACGATGGAACGCTTCGCGGCGAAAGTGATGCCGGCCGTGCGCGGCCTCGGCGCGAGGTGAAATCTCCGCCTGACGAACGTCAGATGAATAGTCGGCGGCGCGGGAGAAATAATCACCGGCGATGGCGGAGCATCCCGAAATAGCCACTTTCCCGCGCGGCGCGAAACGGCCGGCCGCGATCGACGAACTGGCCGCCGCGATCGAAGCCGACGGCGGCGCGGCGCTGGCCGCCTACCAGGAGCCGCTCGGCGACCATTGGCAGATTTTCGCGCTGGTGCCGGCCGCGATGCTCCAGGGCACGCCGTTCCAGCGCGATCTGAGCCCGGCGCATATGAAGCGCCTTGGCGAAGTGATGAAGAAGCTCCGCCGCTTCACCGAACCGGTGGTCGTGGTGCGCGCCGACGGCGGCTACTGGACCCCCAACGGCAACCATCGCCGCGCCGCCGCCACCAAGCTCGGGGCCAAGACGATCCCGGCGATAGTTATTCCGGAAGCCGAGGTCGCCTACCAGATTCTCGCGCTCAACACGCAGAAGGCGCACAACCTGAAGGACAAGGCGCTGGAGGTCATCAGGATGTACCGCGCGCGGCTGGAGGCAGCGCCGCGCGCGCTCGAAAAGGACTTCGCGTTCGAGTTCGAGCGCGCCCACTTCATCACGCTCGGCATCCTGTACGATCGAGTGAAGCGTTTTTCGGGCGGCGTGTACGCGCCGCTGCTGAGCCGCGTCGACGGCTTTCTGGCCAAGCCGCTGCGCGAGGCCGCCGAGGAGCGCGAGGAACGTGCGGCGCTGGTCGAGCAGGCCGACAAGGTGTTGACCGCATTGGTCGCGCGCGGCAAGAAGCGCGGGCTCACCCATCCGTACCTCAAAAATTACATCGCCGCGCGGTGCAATCCGCTTAGCCGCGCGCGCAAGAATCTGCCCGCCTGCCGCACCGCGCTGAACGGCATGATCAAGGCGCTGGAAGAATTCGACCTCGGCAAGGTTCATTTCGGCCAGATTCAGAGCGTCGCCGCGATGGTGGCCGCCGCGACGGTCGAGCCTTCGTAGCGCAGGGAAAGCCGGGCGCAAAAAAAAAGAAGGAGCCGGACACGCGCCAGGCGCGTCCGGCTCCGTGATCATCAGAAGCGTCGGACCTATCTCTGCTGCAGGGGCGCGAGCGCCTTCTTTATCCCGGGCAGCGCGGCCAAGGCCTCCCACCAGCGCGCGATCTCGGTCAACCCGGCGACCGGATATTGCGCCATCTGCCCGAGCGCCATCCACGGACCGACCGAAAAGTCCGCGAGCGTCAGATCGTTGCCCGCAAGCCACTTGCGGCCCCGCAACGCGTTGTTGAGGATTCCGCCGACCCGCGCTTGAATTGCTGCTCGCCCTTGGCGACCACGGCCGGGTCAGGGCCGCCCTGCCCCAGTATTCCCTTGACCACGCGTTCGAACGCGAGCGTCCCGCACGCGGGCGCCCAATGCGCGCGCTCCCAGAACATCCATCGCCCGACGTCGGCCTGGCGCCGCGCGTCGGACGGCCACAGCGCCGCTCCGGCCGGCTTTTTCATCGCCAGGTACTGGAGAATCGCGTTCGACTCCCACAGCACGAATCCTTCGTCTTCGAGCACCGGCATCCGCTGGTTGGGATTGAGCGCGGTGAATTCGGGCTTCATCTGGTCGCCCTTGGTCAGATCGATGATGCGGGTTTCGTATTCGATCTGCAGATGCTCGGCGAGAGCGATGGCTTTCATCGCCCTGGGTGACGGAGGAAACACGTAGAGTTTCATCCTTATTGCAGGGTTTCGCGTCGGCGATCGAAATCCCGCCGCCGGATTGTGCGATCGTATGCGGGTTGCGGAGTTAAGTCTTGCGGATTTCCGCGGGCCGGTCGGCGCTTCGGTTCGCGGGTGCCGGAATTAGCGTAGGAGTAACGCTCCCGGACAGCCCGCGGTTCCATGCACCGAAAGCCTGGTTCAGGTGGAGGACGCTCAGGCGGCGGCCGGCACCAGGCTCAGCTCGAAGCTTCCCGGCTCGAGACCTTGCATCGCGCGGAGCACGATTTTGATCCCCACCCGGCGCTCCAGCTCCTCGAGGTCGCGTGCGCCGTGATCGTAAAGATAGCGCGCGACCGCGGGATGGACCTTGACCAGCAGCATGTCGTCGCCGCTGCGGCGGCGGGCCTCGCGATGGACTCCGCGCAGCACCTCGGCGGCGAGCGTCGGCACGGACTTGACCACCCGGCGGCCTTCGCAATGCGGACAGGGGTCGGTGAGCAATTCCTCGAGGCTTTCCCGCGTGCGCTTGCGGGTCATCTGGACCAGTCCCAGTTCGGAGATTTTGAGCGCCGAAGTGCGCGCCTTGTCACGGCGCTGCGCCTCGCGCAGCGCGTCGCTGACCTTCTTGCGGTCGGCCTCGCGCGACATGTCGATGAAATCGACGATGATGATTCCGCCGATATTGCGCAGGCGCAGCTGCTTGACCACCTCTTCGACCGCTTCGAGGTTGGTGCGCAGCACCGTCTCGTCCTGGTTGCTCTTGCCGACGAAGCGCCCGGTGTTGACGTCGATCGCGGTGAGCGCCTCGGCCTGATCGAAAACCAGGTAGCCGCCGGACTTGAGCCAGACCTTGCGCTCGAGCGCGCGCTCGATCTGCGGCTCGATCTTGAAGTGGTCGAAAATCGGCTCGGCGCCCTGGTACAGGCTGAGCCGCGAGCGCAGGCGCGGCATGTAGTGCTGCACGAATTGTGCGATGCGTTCGAAGGTCTCGGGATCGTCGCACCAGAGCTTGTCGATCTCGCTGGAAAAGAGATCGCGCACCGTGCGCAGCGCGACGTCGAGGTCGCTGTACAGGATCGAGGCGGGCGGGCCGCTCTCGTTCTTGGCCAGGATGGACGCCCACAGCCGCGTAAGGAAATTCGCGTCTCGCTGGATTTCGCGCTTACTCACGCCTTCGCACGCCGTGCGCACGATGAATCCGCCCTGCACGCGGCCGAGTTCTTTGACCGCCGCGCGCAGCCGGGCGCGCTCCTCGGCGCTCCCGATCCGGCGCGAAACGCCGACGTGGCCGCTGGTCGGCATGTACACCAGATGGCGCCCCGGCAGCGAAATCGAAGAGGTCAACCGCGCGCCCTTGGTGCCCATCGGCTCCTTGGCGATCTGAACGATGATTTCCTGGTTGCGGCGGAGCTGCTGCTCGATCGGCAGACGGCTTCGCTGCTCGTGCACGCGCGGGCGGCGGCGCTTATGCGCCTTGCCGCCGCGTCTGCGCCGGCGGCGCCGGCGCTTGGTGCCCGGCGCGGACGCCTCGCCCGCGGCCTCGGGCGAGGCCGCCTCCGTTTCGCCCTCGACTGGCGCCGCGGCCCGTTCGTCGATGCCAGGTTCAAGACCTTCCCGGTTTTCTTCGACGTTGTCCGCCCTGACATTCTCCAGCCCGGGGCGTACCTGCCCGATTTTCTCCTCCAGGACGCTCTCGCGCTGAGCCTCCTCCTCCGCCAACTGCTGCAAGTCCTGTTGATCCTGCTGATCCTGCGACTCCTCCGACCCTTCAGAGTCTTCGGCGCGCTCATCGTCGACCGGATAGGTCTCAACCTCCTCGCCGATCACCTCGGCGATCGAACCCACGGTCTGCACGTCGTCGTGAAAATCCGAGACGTGCAGAAAGCCGGCCTTTTCCAGTCCGATATCGACGAACGCAGCCTGCATCCCGGGCAACACGCGCGTGACCTTGCCCTTATAGATGTTGCCGGCAAGACCGCGATGCTGCTGGCGTTCGAGATAGAGCTCGGTCAGCGAGCCGTCTTCGAGCAGCGCGACGCGCACTTCGAGCGCGCTCGCGTTAATCACAATTTCACGTTTCACGAGAGACCCGCGGGCGAGGGACGGGGAGGTTGGTCAAACAGGGCGGCGATGCGAGCCGCGCCGCACGCATCGTCTTTGAACCGCTCGGCAGCTTCGCGGCGGTTTGCATGCAGGCGCGGCTGCGGTTTCGTCGCTGATTGCTCCACCGATCAAGTATGCCATTTGGGGACTTAAGGCGAATCATACGGAGCGGCTCGTAAGTCCGCAAGGCGCATCGGCGCGGAGCAAAAACGCGCTCTGCGTTGCGCCCGTCGCCTTGACTTGGTTCACGGCTGCCGATAGTCGTTTTGTAATGTCTGCAGCGATCGACACCCTGGCGCTGCGTCCTTCGGGGATGGCCCTGCTCAACAGCAAGGTACTCATCCTCAACCGCTCCTACCTGCCCGTCCACGTAACTTCGGTCAAGCGCGCCTTTGCCTTGCTCTACCAGGGCGTGGCGCGTGCGGTCGACGAGCAGTATCGCACGTTTGATTTTGCCAGCTGGCGCGATCTCGCGATCGAGACCCATCACGAGCGCCTGGGTATCGTCGGCGGTATCGTGCGGGTGCCGCGGGTGCTGCTGCTAACCGCCTATGAGCGGGTGCCTCGCCGCCACGTACGCTTTTCGCGCTTCAACATCTTCGCCCGCGACAACAACACCTGTCAGTACTGCGGACGGCGCTTCGCGCGCACCGAACTTAACCTCGACCACGTCCTGCCGCGTTCGCGCGGCGGACTCTCGACCTGGGAAAACATCGTTTGCTCCTGCCATAACTGCAATCGGCGCAAGGGCGGCCGCACGCCGGAGGAGGCGCGGATGGCGCTCGTGCGCAAGCCGACGCGTCCGCACTGGACGCCGTTCAGCGCCGAGATGTTCAGCCTCAAGCGCTATCGCGAATGGATGCCATACCTGACGGCGGTAGACAGCGCATACTGGAACACAGAGCTGCAAGAGTAGACAGCAATTTTCGCCGCTAGCGCGTCTCAACCGGGCTCCGCCCGACTTCACACGATATCCACAGCTCCCTCTGCGCGTAGGGGATACGACACATCGCGGGCGGTTTCATTGGCCCGGCGCTTTAGGCTAAGCTTTGTCGCGGATGTGGTGAGGTGGAGGCGGTGATGGTATGCGTCTTAAAAGCCTTGATTTAGTAGGCTTCAAGTCGTTCTTGGAACCGACCAGCGTCGGTTTCGCGCCTGGGATCACGGCGGTCGTCGGCCCCAATGGCTGCGGCAAGTCGAACGTGGTCGACGCGATTCGCTGGGTGCTGGGCGAGCAGGCGCCGACGCGCCTTCGCGGCAAAAGCGCCGAAGACCTCATCTACGCCGGCAACGATTCAAATCCGGCGGCCGGGATGGCCGAGGTCTCGCTGCTGCTCGAAGCCGACGAAAACACCGCACTGCCCGAGCCATACGCCGCGTTGAGCGAAGTCTGCGTCACGCGACGCGTCTATCGCTCCGGCGAATCCGAATATCTCATCAATAAGATTCCTTGCCGTCTGAAGGACATCACCGAGTTCTTCATGGCGGCGCAAATTCATAGCCGTGGCTACGCGTTGATCGAGCAGGGCCGGATCGAAGAGATCATCCAGTCCAAACCAACCGAGCTGCGCGGCATGATCGAAGAGGCCGCCGGGCTTTCGCTCTTCAAGGGACGGCGCGAGATGAGCGAGCGGAAGCTCGAACGCGTACGCGAGAATCTTGCCCGCATCGACGACGTGCTGGCCGAAATCGAACGCCAGTTGGCTTTCGCCCGCCGCCAGGCCAAAAAGGCCGAAGCCTACAAAGCGATCCGCGTCGAACTGGCCGAGCTGGAGCGGCTGACCGCCGCGCGCCGGCTGCTCGAAGAACGCGCCCGCCTCGAAGAAAGCCGCGCGCGCTCGGCCGCGCTCGACGCCCAGCGCGAAACGACGCGCGAGGCGCTGGCCCAGCTGCAAGCGCAGACCGATGAAGCCTCATCGCGGCTTACGGCCGAGCGCGATCATCTGACCGCGCTTGGCCGCGAGCTGGATAATCTGCGTGCCGCCGCCGACCAGCGCGGCCATACGCGGGAGTTCCTCGAGCGCCGCCTTGGCGCGGCCGATACGGCCGCGCCCGAGCTTGCGGCGCGCCTCGAGGAACTCGCGGCCAAGGCCACCGCCGCGCGCGCGGCGCGCGCCGAAGCCGGCGCGCGCCTTGCGCGCGAGCGTAACGAGGACGACGGCGGCGAGGCCGCGCTCGCCGCGCTCCGCGAGCGCCATAACGCCGCCGCCGGGGCGCTTGGCGAAGCCGAGCGCCGCGGCGAAGAGGCGCGTGACGAGATCGCCGAGCTGATGCGCGAAGCGGCCGCGATTCGCGGCCGCCTTGGCGCGCTCGGCGGCGAGCGCGCCGAACTCGAACAACGCCTTCACGCCGCCGCCCAGCGCATCCCGGCGCTCGGCGAGGCGCTCGACGCTGCCCGCGCGGCGCTCGCCGCGGCGGACGGCGAGCTCGCCGCACGCCGGGCCGAGCTCGCCGAGCGCGAGGGCCACGGCAAGGCGGCCGCCGAGCGCGAACGCGAGGCCCGCACCGCGCTCGATGCGGGCGCGGCGCGCCTGGCGCTGTTGCGCGAGTCGCTGAGCGCCGCCCGCGCTCGGGCAGAGCGCGCGGCGCGCACGGCAGGCGGCGGCGCCGCCGAGCGCCTGCGCGTCGTGCTCGATTCGCTCAACGGCGACCGGCCGCCCGAGCGCCCCGCGATGCTGGTCGAGGTCCTGCGAGCGCCGGCCGCGATGCGCACGGCGCTCGGCGCCGTGCTCGGCGACGAAGCCGAGGCGGTCATAGTGGATTCGCCGCACCTCGCGCTCCGTGCAATCGAAATTCTGAAGGAATCCCGCGCCGGACGGCTAAGCTTCATCCCCGACCCCGGCCCGGTCGATTCCCATCCGCCGATCGAGGCGCCTGGAATCGCCGGCCGGCTGCTCGACATGCTCGAAGTCGAACCGCGCTTTCGCCATGTTGCCGAAGCGATGCTCGGCCATGTGATTGTCGCCGACGACCTGCGCTCCGCCCTGGCGGCCTCGAATCTGAACGGCCACGGCACGCTCTTCGTCACGCGCGATGGGGACCTGGTCGAGCCCGGCAAAGTGATCGCCGGCGGCAGCGCCGCAGCCTCGGACGACGCCGCGGAGGCGGCCGCCGCGCCTGACGTTCCGGCGCTCGAGGAAGCCGCCGCCAAGGTCGAGCAGGCGGAAGCCGAGACCGCGGCCCTGCGCGCGGCATTTGAAGCGGCGCGCGCCGTCGTCGAAACGGCGTATCGCGAACTCGGCGAGGGGCGCGACGCTCTCTCGCAGGCCGAACGCGCGATGGGAGAGCGGAGAAGCGCCCTGGAACGGGCCGACAGCGAAGCTGCGACGGCGCACGGCCAGCACGAGCAGGCGCGCGCGCGCCTTGCGGAAATCGCCCGGCTGATCGCGGAGGCCAACGCGCGGCTCGAAGAGCTTGCCCATGGCGAAGCGGCCGGGCGCGAGCGCCTCTCCGCGATCCGCGCCGAGATGGCCGAGCGCAAGACCTGCGCCGAGGAGCGCGCCGCCGCGATGCTCGAGGCGGCTTCCAGGGTCGAGGCGCGCCGCGCGCGCCTTGGCGCGATCGAACAGGAACTGGGACATCTGCGCCGCCTCGCCGACGAGCTTGAAGCGCAGATCGGCAAGGACCGCGCGGCGCTCGCGCGGCTTGGCGACGAGCGCGTCGAACTGATGCGCGAACTCGATCAGCTGGCCGCGCAGGCCGAGGCCTCGCGCACGCGCGAGTCGGAACTCGACGCCGCAACCGCGGAGCTGCGGCTTGTGTGCGAGGCTGCGGAAGGATCAGTTCAGCATCTCCGCGCCGAGCTGGCCGAGACCCGCACCCGCGCCGAGGCGCTCGAGCGCGAAGCGATGGAATGCGCGCTCGGATGCGAGCGCGCGCGCACGCTCGCCGAGGAACTCGGGCGCACCTTTGCCGAAAAATTCCAGGTCGAGTTCGCCGCCGTCGAGGACGAGCTCAAGGCGTCGCTCGCCGATCGCGACGCGGTGGCCGACGAGGCGCGCCTGGTTGA
>Ga0335083_10004349_pt1 | contig 18060 bp, 15 predicted proteins | sample Lox_Sample_42_FD_206716 | JGI IMG/M metagenome (GOLD analysis project Ga0335083, IMG submission 206716) | Soil microbial communities from Loxahatchee National Wildlife Refuge, Florida, United States - Lox_Sample_4.2 | ecosystem: Environmental > Terrestrial > Soil > Wetlands | place: USA...
GGACCGGCGGGACCCTGGGGACCCACCGGGCCTTGAACGAACACGACCGACGCGCAGCCGGTACCGGTCATCCCGAGGTCGACCGTCACGTTCGTCGTGAGCGTGTTAAGGTTCACGGCGTTGCTCGCGCACGTCGTGCTCGACGACGCGGAGAGACCGTACGCGCCATTGCCGAGCCCGGAGATCGCGTAGTGCCCGCTCGCATCCGAGAACACGGTGCGCGATTCCGAACCGGTGAGCTTCACGGTGGCGCCGCCGACGGGACCCTTCGAGGTCGTCACCGTGCCGGAAATACTGAACGAGCCCGTGACGGCCTCCTGCGCCGTGCCGAGGTCATGGTCCGCGGGTCGCTCACTGCAACCGGCGAGGAGCGCCAAGGCGCCTAACCCCGACGACCAACCCACCCTGCCCAGACCAGACACACCACCGACCAAAGAGCTCGCTCGTCGCATGTTCAAGAGGTTCCCTCTGTTAAGAGCGCGCCGACCACCGAGCGCCCGAGTGGCCTCGCACATGCTGCGAGTCGCCCGTGGCGTCAAGATCGTCTTCGTGAGCGTGGGGTGTAACGCGAAGACTCCGCCCGAGCCGCCCGCGCGGAGCGCGCTGCCCGGCGTGACGACCGGAGCGGCACCGAGCGCCGCGGCGAGCGCGGACGGCGTGCCGGCGGCGGTGTCGCCCGTCGCCGAGAAGGCGCCCCCAAAACCCAATCCCCCAAAACCCTGCAACGTCGCGCTCGTCGGGGATTCACTCACCGATTATCGCGTCCACGGCGGCGGCTACGCGCGCTACCTCGCCGAGCGTTGCCCGGCGAGCCACTTCGAGAACTTCGCGCGCGGCGGCGCGATGGTGAATCAGATGCGTCGCTCGTTCGAAGAGAACGTGGCGACGGCGCCGCGCGGCACGTTCACGCACGTCATCGTGTTCGGCGGAGTGAACGATCTTTACAGTGACGAGACGGCGGGGCGCACGACCGCGAAAATCGAGGCGGATCTTTCCGCCATCTATGCGCGCGCCCGGGACGGCGGCGCGCGCGTGGTGGCGCTGACGGTCGCGCCGTGGGGCGGCTTCACGCGCTGGTTCACGCCGCACCGCGCGGAGACGACGCGCGAGCTCAACGCGTGGATCCTCGCGCAGCGTGCCGCGAGGACGGTCGACGTGACGGTCGATGCGCACGCCCTGCTCGCATGCGGCGACGCCGATCGGCTGTGCCCCCGTTTCGAGACGGCTCGTTCGGACGGTTTGCATTTCGGCGCGGCGGGCCACGAAGCGCTCGGCGCGGCGCTTTACGCGGCGGAGTTCGAGGGTTGCCCCTAGCGGCGGGCGCCTCCGAGCAATGTCCGAGCTGCACGTCTTCGCAGGTGCCGGAGATCGCAGTGGAGCGGGATTTGTCACCGGCTATACTTCCGCGCGAATGTCGCTCAGAAACGTCGCTTCGCGCCTGCTCGTGCCGGGCGCTCTGGCTTGCACGGTCGGTTGCGGTGGAGGCTCGCAAGGTCACGGCGCGGGCGGTGGGTCTTCCGTCGCGGGGTCGGGCGGTAGCCAAGTAACGGCTGGCGGCGGTGGGAGCGGCGGCGCATCGCAAGCGGGCGCGACGAACGGCGGCATGCCGAGCTCGAGCGCCGGAGCCGCGAACCTCGGCGGCATGAGCGCGGGCGCGGGGACGAGCAACCATGCCGGCGCAGGCGGGGTCGGCGGCGCGGGCGCCGCGAGCGGGATGGGCGGCGCGGCGGGAACGAGCGGCGGCATGACCGGCGCGAGCGGGCTCGGCGGCATGGGCGCGGGCGGGATGGCTGGTGCCGGCGCGTTGGTCTACTCGGGGCCCGGCTGTAGCGTGCCTCTCGCGGAGGCCGACGAACCGATGCTCCTCTCGCAGACCGGCTGCGTCGATCCGAGCGATCCGACGAAGGCCGTGGCGGCGCTCGTGCCCTACGACGTGAATAGCCCCCTCTGGTCCGACGGCGCGAGCAAGGAGCGTTACATCTCGCTGCCGACGGGCGCGAAGATCCACGTGAAGGATTGCACGGCGGAGCCCGACACCTGCAAATCGGTGGACGACGGCGGGACCGGCGAAGACGAAGGTCACTGGGATCTGCCGGTGGGCACGACCGTGATGAAGGTGTTCTCGGTCGGCGGCGCGCGCGTCGAGACGCGGCTCTTGATGCACTACGCCGACACCGAGTGGCGCGGCTACAGCTTCGAGTGGAACGACGCCGGCACCGACGCGACGCTCCTCAGCGACAAGAAGGACAAGATGGTCGGGAGCCAGAGTTGGCACTACCCGAGCCGCTCGGAGTGCCTGTCGTGCCACAACGAGGCCGCGGGGCGTTCGCTCGGACCGATGACGCAGCAGCTGAATCGCGACTACGCGTACGCCGACGGCACGATGAACATCATCGACAAGTTCCAGGCGCTCGGCGCGTTCGATCAGAATCCGACCCGCATCGCGGCCTACCCCTCGCCGACCGGCAGCGATCCGCTCGAAAGCCGCGCGCGGTCGTACCTGCAGGCGAACTGTTCGCTCTGTCACCGACCGGGCTCGGTCGTCGAAGACGTCGATCTGCGGTTCACGACGTCGTTCGCCGACACGCTGCTCTGCAACCAGGCGATCACGCAGCACCCCGACGACACGAACCTGCCGCCCATTCGGCTCGTCCCGGGCGACCCGGCCGACTCGAACATTTCGTTCCGCATGCACTCGACGATCATGGGCTACCGCATGCCGGAGATCGCTTCGTCCGTGGTGGACACCGACGGGACGATGGTGATCGATCAGTGGATCCAGTCGATCACGTCGTGCCCCTGACGCGACGGAGCTGAAGCAGCGGGCGCTCCGCGCCGTCCACGGAGCCGAGCGCGTCGGCGCGCGCCCGCGCCGCGACGACGAGGTCGTGACGCGGAGCATGGACGCACGCCGGATCGGTCGCGGCGGCGTCGCCCGTGAGCGCCAGCGCCTGACAGCGGCAGCCGCCGAAATCGAGCGCGCGGCGCGAGCAGCTCCGGCACGGCTCGGGCATCCACTCCTCGCCGCGAAAGGCGCGAAAGGCCGGACTTTCGTGCCAGATCGCGCCCAGCGAGTGGTCGCGCACGTTCTGCCACTCGAGCGTCTCGATGCGCGCCGCCTGGTGGCACGGCAGCGCGAGGCCGCTCGGCGTGACGAGGAGGTAGCGGCGCGCCCAGCCGTCCATGCACGCGCGCGGGAGCTCGGTGTAATAGTCGGGCAGCACGAACAGCACTTCGATTTTGCCGCGCAGGCGCTCGGCGGCGTCACGCGCTTGTTGGCGCGCGCGTTCGAGCGCGGCGCGCGAGGGCAGGAGCGCGTCGCGGTTCGCGAGCGCCCAGCCGAGGTACTGCGTGTTGGCGAGCTCGAGCCGCGTCGCGCCGAGCTCCTCGGCCAAGGCGACGAACGCGGGCAGACGCGCGATGTTGCCGCGGTGGATGACGACGTTCAGGGTGAGCGGGAGACCGAGCGCGCGCGCCGCCGCGGCCATGCGCCGTTTCGACTCGCTCGCGTCGCGGCCCGCGACCCACGCCGCGCCGGCCGCGTCGGTGTCCTGAACCGACACCTGAATGCTGTCGAGGCCCGCCGCCGCCAGCCGCGCGAGGCGCTCCGCGTCGGCGGGAACGGCGCTCGTGATGAGGTTCACGTAGAGCTCGTTCGCGCGCGCTGCGGCCACGAGCGCTTCGAGATCGGCGCGCGCGAGCGGCTCGCCGCCGGTCAGGTTGAGCTGCAAGACGCCGAGCTCCGCCGCTTCGCGCAAGACGCGGATCCACGTCGCCGTGTCGAGCTCGTCCTCGGCGCGGCCGAGCTCGAGCGGGTTCGAGCAATACGCGCAGGAGAGCGGACAGCGGTACGTGAGCTCCGCGACCAGCGTGTACGGCCGCGGCGCCGCGGTCACGGGTGGCTCACCTCGAGCAGGCCGCGGCCCTCGAGCGCGCCGAGAAAGGCGAGCACGTCGCGCTCGACGAGGTCGCGCGGCGTATCGCTCGCGCCGGCGGCGAGGAGCTCGACGATCTCGGCGACCGGTCGCTCTTCGACGCACAGGGCCGCGATGCGCTCCCCGCTCGCGTTGAGCTCGAGCCCGCGCTCGGGATAGAGCAAGACGTGCCGGCCCGAATGCCGATCGAAGCGCAGCCGCACCCGCGGCGCGAGGCGCACGCGCGCCTGGGCGTCGATCATGGCGCGCCCGGCACGACGGCGGTGGGTCCGCCGGTCGCGCTCGCGACCGTATCGACGAGGTGCCACAAAATCTGCGCCTTGGTGACGAGCGCCGCGACGCACGCGTCTTGGAGCTCGCGCGACCGCGCGTGCGCGACGACGTACGCGAGGCCGAACTCACCGTCGCGGCGCGCCCGCGGCACGCGGCTCCGAAAATACGCGAGCGCCTCGGCGCCGACCCACGGGTAAAATCGCTCCCACGCGGCGATGCGCTTCGACATCAGGTCCGGCGCGAACATCTCCGTGAGCGACGAGGCGACGGCGACGACGACCGGGCTCTCGCGACAGAGCGTGACGTACGCGTCGCACGCGAAGCGGACGCCGGGCAGCACGCCGCGGAGGCTCGCCACCTCCGCACGGTCGAGTCCGACCGCCTCGGCGAGCCGGAGCCAGAGCTCGAGCCCGCCGTCCTTGCCCTGCTCTTCGCGGCCGTCGTGATCGCGCACCCGCTCGATCCAAATCCTGCGAAACGCGGCGTCCTCGGTTTTGGAGAGGATGACGGCGTCTTTGATCGGGATGCGCGTCTGATAATAGAAGCGATTGAGCGTCCAGGCCTGGAGCTGCTCGCGGCTCAGGCCGCCCTCGTGCATGAGCTCGTGAAAGGGGTGCTGGTCGTGATAACGCCGCTGGCCTTCGGTGCGCAGGCGCTCGACGAACTCCGCTTCGGTGAAGGCGCGCTCGGACATGATCAGCAGCTGAGCTCGAGCCCGTCGTGAGCCACGTCGACGCCCGCGGCGAGGAGCGCTCGCCGTTCGTCGCCGTCCTCGCGCAGCACGGGGTTCGTGTTGTTCACGTGAATGAGATAGCGCCGCCCCGGCTGCCGCGCGAGAAAGCCGAGGCTCCCGCCCGTACCGCCGATGGGCCAGTGCGCCATGTCTTCGGCGCGGCGCGTGCCGAGGCCCGCGCGGATGAGCTCGTCGCTCGACCAAAAGGTGCCGTCGAAAAAGACGATGCTCGCGTCCGCGAGCGCGCGGGACAGCGCGTCGGAAGGTCCGGCGACGGTCGAGAAGTAAGCGAGCTTGCCGCCGCTCCGCGTGTCGCGGACGACGAGTCCGACGTTGTCGCCCGCGGACGGCGGCGCGCGGCCCTCGAGGTGGAGCGGCACCTTGCCGGGGACGGCGACGGCGGTCACGCGGAGCGCGCCGTCACCGAGCGGCTGCTCTTCGCCGAGCGCGAGGTTTCGCCAGGTGAGCTGGCCGGGAAAGCGCTCGAGCGTGCGGTAAAACGCGTTCTCCTGCGTGAGCCCCAGGCGGACGCTGTCGGTCGCGTGCACCACGAGGGGATGCGACTCGCGGAGCGAGAAGAGGCCGAGACAATGATCGAGATCGCCGTTCGTGAGCACGAGCCCCGCGATCGGCGAGTGGCGCGGCGCGCGCGGCCAGAGCCCATCGAACGCTTCGATCTGCGCGCGGATCTCCGGCGACGCGTTGAGCAACACCCACGCTTCGCCGTCGGCGCTCACGGCGACGGACTCTTGGGTTCGCGCGCGCAGGGCGTGGTTGCCGGCGCGAACCGCGCGGCAGTTCTCACACCCACAATTCCACTGCGGAAAACCGCCACCCGCGGCCGAACCGAGGACGCTGATCAGCACGAGGCGCGCCGATCAGCGCTCGACGGCGCGGATCTGCTCTTGGGAAAGCGCTTCGGGTGTCGTGACCGGCTCGTTCGGCTCGCGGTCGTCGAAGTCGGGGTTGTACCCGCCGATCTCGGCGTTCATGTTGATCTCGACGAAAGAGGGTGTCTCCCAGCTCATGCGGAAAGCATACGCGGTCAGGGGGGACCGTCAACCAACTCCGCGGCGACATTCGTGCTGGATTGCTGCAGCGAACCGCGGAGCATTCGCGACGGTTCGGCCATAGGGCGCCCGAGCGAGGCCGGTCGAGGAATGTTCCGCCGGCGCTTCAGAGCGGTCTTTCGTCGCCGCCGCTCATCCGCGGTTTGTCGGATTGCCCGGGGCGATGAACGGTGGCAAGGCCGAGGCCGTTCATGCGCTTGAAACCGAGCTCGATCGTGAAGGCCCCTTCTTTTCGCTCGCTGCTCTGCTTGTCGGTGCTCGCGGGTGCAGCCGGGTGCTCGCACCCCCACACCGAGCTCTACGTGAGCGCCGAAGACGGCGGCGAGGTGGTCCTCGTGGATGCCGATCGCGGTGAAGTCACCGCGCACATCCCGGTCGGCAAGCGTCCGCGCGGCATGAAGCTCTCGCGCGACGGCAAGCTCCTGTTCGTCGCGCTCTCGGGCTCGCCGCGCGGCGGCCCCGGCGTGGACGAATCGAAACTGCCGCCGGCCGATCGCTCCGCGGACGGCATCGGCGTCGTCGACGTCGCGAGCAAGAAGCTCCTGCGCACCCTGAAGAGCGGCCAAGATCCGGAAGCGTTCGATCTGTCGCTCGACGGCAAGACGCTCTTCGTCTCGAACGAAGAGACGGCGGAGATGAGCGTCGTCGATGTCGCGAGCGGCGAGGTGCGCGCCAAGGTGCCCGTGGGGCACGAGCCGGAAGGCGTGAGCGTGCGCCCGGACGGCAAGGTCGTCTACGTGACGGCCGAAGCCGACGGCGCCGTGTTCGCCGTGGACACGAGCGCGCTCAAAGTGATCGCTCAGATCCCGACCGGGCCGCGCCCGCGCGCCGTCGCGTTCTCGAGTGACGGCGGCACCGCGTTCGTCACGTGCGAGAACGGCGGCACCGTCACCGTGTTCGACACGGGGAAGAACACCGTGTCAGGCAGCGTGACCATCCCGCCCAAGGCCGAAAACGGCCCGAAGCCGCGACCGATGGGCGCCGCGCTCGCGCCGGACGGCCGCACGCTCTACGTCTCGACGGGCCGCATCGGCTCGGTCGCGGTCATCGACGTCGCTTCGCGGCACCTCACGCGGCAATTCGACGGCGTGGGCGCGCGGCCCTGGGGCGTCGGCGTGAGCGCGGACGGCAAGCACGTCTTCACCGCGAACGGACCGTCGAACGACGTGTCCGTCATCGACACCTCGACCGGCGAGGTCGAGAAGCGCATCAAAGCCGGACGACTGCCATGGGGCATCGTCGTCGCGCCCGCGCACTGAAGCGCGGCCGCCCGCGGTCGCGCCGGCGCGCGGCTCAGGGCTTGAAGGCCGTGACCGCGGTGTTCGACGCGACGAAGATGCGACCCTTGGCCACGATCGGAACCTGGATCGTCGCGACCTTGCCCGAGACCGCCGCGTTCACGACGGGCATGCCGGTGTCGCCGTCGACGCCGTAGAGCTTGTTGTCGCTGCCGACCGCCCACACCACCGTCTCCGCGCCGGTCGAGTCCTTCGACGTGACCGAGGGCGAGCCGGTGGCCATGGGGCCGCCGCACCAGGCGAGCGAGAGCACGGGCGGGCTCGCGGCGCTGATCTTCAGCGCGCTCAGGCCGCCCGATTGACCCATCGGACAATTGCCGCCCTTGAAGACGACGTAGCTGCCCATGGCCGTGTGATAGCCGGCCATCGCGTTGATGATCGTGCCGCCCACCTTGACCTTCGAGAGGGGCGTCGCGTCCATCCCGCCGAGGTTCGTGCGGTCGACCAAGTAGCCGTAGCCGTCCTTGCCGAGGCTCACGACGAGCGTCGACGGAGTCGCGCCGGCGACGTCCATCAGGATCGGGGCGGTACCGCCCATGTCGTGATCGCCGTCGTCGAGGCTCACCCAGTCGGTCGGCAGGAAGAAGTCGGTCGTCGCCGTCGGCACCGTGAGGCTCGTCGGGAACTTGTAGATCGTCTCGCTGTCGCCCCACATGCCGCCGCCGTCGCCCGAGCTCGACATCGGACCGTCGGAAGCCTGCTTCTTCGAGTTGCCCGTCGTGAAGAAGAGCGACGTGCCGTCCGAGGCGATGCCGCTCGCGCCCCACACGGCGCCGCCGATCGCGCGTGTCGCCCACGCGGTCACGGCCTGCGTCATCGTGTCGACGCTGACGACCCAGCCGTGATAGCCGCCGCAATCGCCGACGTGGCCGCCGAAGCCGACGAAGACCTTGCCGTTCAGGAGCGCGAGGCCGGCGCGCTGCTTTTGCACGCTGGAATCGAAGGTGGTGCTCCCCGATTTGGCCATCATGGTCACGTTGACCGGCCAACCCATGAGCTCCTCACCCGTGTCGGCGTTGATGGCGTGCACTTGATGCACGGTGCCGCCGCTCGAGGACGCGTTCGCGAAGTAGATGGTGCGCGACACGGGATCGATCACGGGCGTGCCGGTGATGCCGAACCCGCCGTTGTCGCCGAAGCTGCCGCAGGGGTTCGCCGTGAGCGCCGTGCCGAACGACTTGGTCCACGTCTGCATGCCGCTCGACGCGTCGAAGCCGTACGCCTTGTTGCCGTCCGTGAAGACGAACACCTGGTCGGGCTTGCCGCCCGCGCCGACGAGGTAGAGCGGCTGCGCGTAGACGTTGTCGGAGCCGTAGGTCGCCGCGAAGCTCGAATCGACGGCCAGCGTTTTGGCGCCGTCCGAGATCGCCGCGTCGATGTAGAGGCCGTCGCGCACGGCGTCGCCGTGGTGCTGGAGCACGCCCTGATAGTCGCCGGACGAGGTGCCGCTGCTGCCGCCCGCGCCGGAACCCGCCGAGCTCCCGCCCGTGCCGCTGCCCGCGCTGCCGCCCGCGGGCGAGGCACCGCCCGTCGAACCGCCGGCGCCGCCCGTCATGGCTCCGCCCGTGCCGCTGCCGCCGGTGCCCGAACCGCCCGTGCCGCTGCCGCCGGTGCCCGAGCCACCCGTGCCGCTGCCGCCGGTACCCGAGCCGCCCGTGCCGCTTCCGCCGGTGCCCGAGCCGCCCGTGCCGCTGCCGCCGGTGCCCGAGCCACCCGTGCCGCTGCCGCCCGTGCCGCTGGCCTTGCCGGCCGAACCGCTCGAACCGCCGGAACCGGTGGTCGCGCCGCCGGTCGCTCCGGAGCCGGTGCTGCTTCCGCCGGTGCCCTTATTGTCCGAACCATCCGAGCCGCAAGCGGCGAGGGGGACCGCAAATGGGAGAACGAGCAGAAGAGAAAGCGCGCTTCGGTTCACGTTTCACCTGTACCTGTGCAGCGCGAATCCGTGACTACGGTTCGCTGATAACGCGGGGGAACGGCGTGAAAGGTAACATCTGGTTTAGGCTGAAACCAGCTGCGTTTGATCTTACCCGCCGCTTGAAAATTGGCGTTCATACGACAATCGGCTCGTGTTCGTAGCCGCCGATCGGGAGAGTAACCGGCCGCCGCCGTTTTCTGTCGCGGCGCTCTGCCACGCGCCTCCCCGTCACGCGCCGACTCCCTCGAGCGACCCGTACGGCGCTCGAGCGCGACCGCGCCCCGCGCTTTTCGCCGCGGCCCGGCGCGCCTCGCACCCGGCGTTTCTCGCGTGATCCGCGCAGGATCGCGCGCCCCCTGTGGCGGGGATGACTTTTGCGCTATCAAGCGCCCCCATGGCGAGTACGGAGACGGGAGAGAAACGGCGCGATTCCAAGCGCCCCTCCGACGAGGACAGGCCGCGCCGTCGTGACAGCGACGCGCCGCGGAAGAAACGCCGCGTTCAGGAAGAGCCGACGCCGGTCGTGAGCGGCCGCTTCCTCACCGCGGCGGTGATCGTGCTCGGTCTCACCATTCTCCCGATGTCGAACGTGGGCGCGTGGTTCGAGCCGAAGGACCCGACGATCCCGAAACCGAACACGTGGACCGTGGGCTCGAAGGCGACCGTGGCGATCACGCTCATCACGGCCGACTACAACAAGCTCTTCTGCGCCGACGACAAGGACTTTTCCGGCTACCACTGCGCCTTCAAGGCCGAGAACGAGCCGTGGCCGCGCGATCCGACCAAGCCGCTCGACGACAACAAGGCGACGGTCATCCAGCCGTACCGCACGTGGCTCGACAATCAGCTCGTGCTCGTCGCCGGACTCTGGGCGCAACCCGCCGTGGCAACGCGCCTCCATCAGGAGCCGGCGGGCGGCGTGGAAGAGGACAAGCTCGCGCGTTTCGTCGTCGAGTGTCAGGTGACGTTCATCGGCAAGATGGACGGCGTGAAGCTCCGCTGGGGGCCGGGCCAGTGGACGAACCCGGACATGAACCCGATGCTCGCCAAGCCCGAGTCCTGCAAGCTCATCGAAGCGGAAGCACCCTGAGCGGCCGGAGCGCGCGCCCGTGAGTTTCGCGCGCCTGCTCGCAACCTGGTTCGGCTGCGGGTTCTCGAAATTCGCGCCGGGCACCGTGGGGACGCTCGGAGCGCTCCCGCTCGTCTACTTTCTGCACGGCTTCGGCATCGTCCCGTACTGGTGCGGCACGCTGCTCGTGACGGTGCTCGGCGTGTGGGCGAGCACGCGCATGTCGATCGAGCTCGGGGTGGAAGACCCGCAGTCCGTCGTGATCGACGAGGTGAGCGGCGTGATGATCGCGGTCGGGATCGGCAGCGGTCTCGCCTTTCGTGACAGCCTGGTGAGCGCGGCCGTGGCGGTCGTGTGCTTCCGGGTGTTCGACATTTGGAAGCCGGGGCCGATCGACAGCGTGCAATCGTTGCCGCGCGGCTTCGGGATCATGGCCGACGACGTCCTCGCGGGCGTCGCCGCGGGCATGGTCGCCGACGCCGTGGCGTCCTTCCTCTGACGCGGGCGGCGCGGCGCGCTCTCAGCGGTAGTCCTTTGCGCTCGGGCCGAGCAGCGTGCCGCACATCGTCTTACAGAGGATGTCCTTCGGCGAGCACGTGCACGCCCCTTTTTGTTTGAGCTCGAGTTTCTGCTTCATCTCCTCGAGCGTGAAGCCCGCGTCCTTTTCGACCCGCTCGAGCGGCCACTGCTTTTCGATTTGCTGGGGCGTGCGCGGATCGGTCGGCTTGCCGTCGGGCTCGGCGCAGCAGCGGAAGCCCAAAAAGTAATAATAAAAGCCCTCGTCGTGCGTGTAGATCTTGGGGCGGCACTGATTGCGCACGCCTTTGTACCAGGGCCCGCCGGTGTGCACGCTGTCGAACTTGCCGCGAAAATCCGTGCGCTTGTAGGACTCGCTCGCGACGACTTCGTCGACGTTGCCGGGCAGATCGGCGACGCCGTACTCGCTCACGCAGCCCGGCTGACTCCCGTTGCGCACGCCCTTCCACAAGCGCGCAAGCTCGTTCGGATCGCGCGCCGCGACCTTCTTCATGTCGGGGCTGTCCCACTCGACGTCGCCGAGACACTTGTTCGTGTCACGCACGTAGCCGTAGGGAAACGGCAAGTAGCGCGGCCCTTCGCACGCCATGGTCCATTCCGACTCGGTGCAGAGACGCTTGCCGACCGCCGCGCACTTGAGCTCGGCCTGGTGGAAGCGGTTCATGACCTCGGGGCGTTCGCCCTTTTGATTCGGCCATGTGTACGTGTCCATGCAAAAGCGCTTCTTCACCTTGTCGCCGACGCAACGTGACCACGGCTCGAATTCTTCACAGATGAGCTTGCGATTGCTCTTGTCGTACCAGCTCGAGGTGCATTTGTTTTCGACGTCGGTGCAGTAGTCGCCGTCGACCAGCACCATGCCCGCGGGGCAGGCGCTTTCCGCCGCGCTCGAGTCCGATTCCGCCGCGGCGGAGACACTCGGGCTCTCGCTCGTCGGGGCGCCGGCGCTCGGCACGGTGGAAGTAGCGGGGACTCCGACGGGCGCCGACACTGTCCCACTCGAAGGCGCCGCGGGCGGCGGGGATGCGGTGTGTGACGGCAACGTCTCCGCGATGGGGCTACGCGAAGCGGAACAAGCCGCGCCAAAAAAGAGAGCCGAGCTCAAAAAAATTCCGCGCATTCGCTCGGCACCCTACCAGAGCTCGTGTAAGAATCGACTCGACTTGCCCGCAAATGGGATGAACGGTGAGGCGGACCACGATGCGCGAGCGTTCGCACGCGTCGGCATCGTGGGTGACGTGCATGCGGAGGACGAAGCGCTCGAGCTCGTGCTCGACGATTTCGCGCGCCGCGACCTCGGCACCATCCTCTGCGTCGGGGACGTGGCGGACGGTCTCGGCGACGTGAACCGCTGCTGCGCGTTGCTCGAAGATCGCAAGGTGGTCACGGTCATCGGCAATCACGACCGCTGGCTCCTCTCGGGTGAGCGCCGCGACGCCACGGGCGCGACGCCGAGAAACGGCCTGAACGCGCGGAGCCGCGCCTTCCTCGACGCGCTCCCGTCCACGCGTGCCTTCTCGACGCCGTACGGCAATCTACTGCTCTGTCACGGTATCGGGGACGACGACATGTCGGGCGTCAAACCCGACCACCTGCGTCACGATCTCGAGCGCAACGACGCGCTCAAGCGCGTGCTCGCCGGCCCGCGTCTCGACTGGATGGTGAACGGCCACACGCACCGCGCGATGGTGCGCCGCGTCCGGCACCTCACGATCATCAACGCCGGGACGCTGCACCGGAACGACGAACGCCGCGCATGCATCGTCGACTTCCCGGAGCGGACCGCCACGTTCTTCGAAGTGCTCCCGACCGGCCTCTCGGAGCACGAGCGCGTGACCTTGCCCGACATCGACGAGTGGAGTCGGACGTAGTCGAAGCGCCAAGCCGAGTTGAACTCGTCTCACTGGCGCTGCACTAGCGGCAGGACGGCGTGCCGTCGGCGCGCAAGTTGCAGGACTCGACGACGTCGCATTTCGAGAGATCGCCGCCGAGTTTGTACTCGTTGAACTCCTCGTCCGCGCAGGGCCCGAACGGAAGGTCGCCCCAAAAGTCGTAACCGACGAGCGCGCCGCTCGCGTCGAACGCGTACGCGGTGCCGCCGAGTGCGCCGAAATTCGGCGTGTACCAGGTGACGCCGCAGCCGATCGTCGCGAGCACCGTGGTCAGATCGACGAACGTCGCGAGGTAGCTCTGCTGATCGGCGGGACAGTCGCGCACGAGGGAACACGAGCTCACGACGTCGGTTTCGTTCTGCCACGCGCGACACGCGACGCTTCCGCCCGCCGCGGGCGGCGTGCTTCCGCACGGCAGGAGATTCGCTTGCGTCGGATCGTTCGGGTCGCTCGGACCCCAGCGGCAGCTCGTCTCCGCATGGCAGTAAACGTAGGGTTGTCCGGTTTGTAGGCCCGTCACGCCGCCGCACAGCGTGCTCGCCGGGTCGGCGCGGTACGCGCCCGCGAGCGTCCCCGTGTCGTCGTAGCTGCATTGCACGCTGCTCGCGTCGCCCGTGACGACGAAGCCGCACCCCGAACGCAAGGTGAGCCCGGCGTCGCCGTAGTGCGCGAGCTCGCCGCTCAACGCTGGCTCGCAGTCGGAAATGGGGTTCGCGGGATACACGCAGTCGGGCGTGGTCGCGAACACGCCGCTCGCGGGCGGCGGATCCGGGCAGTCGCAGCCGCAGACGTCGCCCGTGTCCGCGGCGTCTTTCGGGATGTGGCACTCGCGGACGGCGTCGCAGGCGTCGATGAGCGTTCCGAAGCTGTACTCGCCCGTGCCGCAGGGTCCGGCGTCGTCGCTCGAGCTCACGCTGCGATCGAGGCCGACGAGCGCGCCCGTGCCGTCGAAAACGTAGGTGTTGCTCGTGACCGCTCCCGAGTCGACGTCGCGGATCTCGGTGAGGCCGCAGCCGACGCGCGCGTAATTCTGCGGGGCGACGTGGCCGGTCGCGAGGTAGCCGCGCAGGGTCTGCGGGCAACCGCCGAGCGCGGCGCACGCGTCCGTCAGGGTTTGCGCGGTTCGGTAGCGATCGCAGGCGCTCGGCGGGCTGGCGCCGCCGTTCGACCCGGCCGCGCCGTTCGACCCGGCCGTACCGTTCGATTGGCCTCCGCACCCGGCGAACGCAAGCCACGAAGCGGCGACGGCGACGGCCCCGAACGAGCGCATGCGCGCGACCGTAGCATCGGACCTTCGCGAAACGGAGGCGAACTCGCGTTCACCCCCCTCCGACACCCCAGAGTCGATCGGCGAGGCCCGACGCTCGCTCGACTCGCGTCGTGACGGCGACGCGCAGCACGCTCTCCGAGCCGAGAATCGTGACCTTTTTCCGCGCGCGGGTCACGGCCGTGTAGACGAGCTCGCGGGTGAGCACGGGCGACGGCCGCTCCGGCAAGACGAAGACGACCTCGGCGAATTCGGAGCCTTGGGATTTGTGCACGCTGAGCGCAAAGGCCGTCTCGTGCTGCGGCAGGCGCGCGGGCGAGAGATCACGCAAAATGCCCGGTGTTTCGCCGCGAAACCAGGCGCGCGTCGGGGCGCCTTCGGCCGGAGACGCGAGCACGCCCACGTCGCCGTTGAAGAGCCCGCTGTCGTAGTCGTTCGCGACCACGATGACGGGGCGCCCGTCGTAGAACGAACCGCGCGGCTCGAGGCGCCCGCGCCGGCCGAGCTCGGCGGCGGCGAAGGCGTTCAACCCCGCCACGCCGAACGGACCGCGCCGGTGCGCCGCGAGCACGCGAAACCGATCGAGGCGCGCGAGCCGCTCGGCAGGCGAGCCTTCGCGGAGCTCGCCGAGCCCGGCGGCGACGAGCGGCCCGAGCACGCGCTCGAGCTCCTGGCGGTCGGCGACGGGAACGAGCGAGACGCCGCCGCCGCGGGCGAGCACCTCGAGAACCGCCGCCGGGTCCCCGGCGTTGACGGCGCGAGCGCGCGCGGCAATCCCGCCGTCGTCGTCGAAACGGTGACTCTCGGTGAGATGGACCATGCCGTCGTGGAGCCCCGGCTCGCCGTGCCCGCTCGCTTCGGGCAAGCGCATGCCGGCGAAATCGCCGATCTGTCGCGCGAGCTCGCGCGAGACGCCCTGCCCCGCGCCCGCGTAAATGTCGGCCAAAATCGCGCCCGCCTCGACGGACGCGAGTTGATCCTTGTCGCCGAGCAGGAGCAACCGCGCCTCGGGGCGCACGGCGAGGACGAGCTTCGTCATCAGCGCGAGGTCGACCATCGACGCTTCGTCGACGACCACCACGTCGTCGGGCAGCGGGTGACGCGCGTCGCGGCGGAAGCGCGTCGGCTTCGACGCCTGGAAGCCGAGCGCGCGATGCAACGTCGAGGCTTGCGTCGGGATGGCGAGCGGCCCGGGCTCGAGCTCGAGCTTGGCGAGCGTGTCGCGGATGGCGTCGCCGAGGCGCTGGGCGGCTTTGCCGGTCGGCGCGGTGAGCAAAATGCGATGGAGCGGTCGCCCCGCCGCGAGCGCTTGTTCCTGCAGGAGCACGAGCGCCTTCGCGACCGTGTACGTCTTGCCCGTGCCGGGTCCGCCGGAAATCACCGTGAGGCGCCGGCGCAGAAAGACGAGCGCGGCGACGCGCTGGAGCGCCCCGCGCGTGTCCGCGGCCGGAAAAAGCCGCTCGATGCTGCGCGCGAGCGCCACGGGCTCGAGCGCTTCCGGGGGCGGCGCGTGACGCGCGACGAGGGCCGCCGCAAGCGCCGCTTCGTAGTCGAAGTAGCGCTTCAAGTAGAGGCGCCCGCGCGCGTCGAACACGAGCGGGCGCGCTTCGCTCGCCGTGTCGGCCGCCATGACGAGCGGACTCTCTGCGAGCTCTCGCTTCCACGCGTCGGCCGCCGGCAGCGCGAGCTCTCCGAGCGACTCGCCGTCCGCGTTCGTGAAGGTGCGCTCGGCGAGCTTGCGCAGGTCCACGCAGGTGTGACCCGCCTGCACGGCGGCGCTCGCGAAAGCGGCGGCGAGAAGCACCGTCTCGGAACCTTCGCCCCCCATCTCGCCGAGCGCGAGCGCGAGCTCGCGATCGAAGACGGAGAGCACGCCGTGTTCGACGAAGCGCTCGAGCAGGTCGAAGCTCGTCACGCCGCGCCCCCGTCGAGCAGGGCCCCGAGCGCCCGCAGGCGGGCGAGCGGAGGCTTCTCGTAGAAAATGCCGGTTTTTCGGCCGGGCTGCATGCCCTTCACGAACAGATAAAAGACGCCGCCGAACCTGGTCTCGTAGTCGTAACCGGGCTCGACGCGCGCGAGAAAGCGATCCACGGCGAGCGTGTAGAGATGGTACTGGAGATAGTAGTGCGAATCGGCCATCTCGCGCGTCATGCGCGCGGCGTCGTACTCGCTCGCGAGCTCGCCCAAGTGGTTCGTCTTGTAGTCGACGACGTAAAAGAGACCGTCGTGGCAAAAGACGAGGTCGATGTAGCCCTTGAGAAAGCCGCGCAGTGACGCAAACCGGAGCCCGGCCACGCGCTCGGCATAACTCGCCGGCACGGCCGCGCTCGGGTGGTCGTGGAAGGCGCGCGCGAGCCGCTCCACGTCGAGATCCGCGCGGGTTCCCGCTTGCGCCACGGGCACGCGGAATTCGAGCTCGTTGAAGCGGCGTTCGAGCGGCACGTCGGCGAGCCGAAACGCGCAGGGGCTGAGCTCGGCGTCGAGCGCGTCCGTCACGGCGCGGACGGCGCTGCCGAGCAGTCGATCGCGTTCGTCCGCGGCGAATTCACGCGCGTAGCCGAAGCTCTCGAATTTCTCGGTCGCCACCTCGAGCACGTCCTCGCCCGTCGCGTTCGCGAAGTCGATGTCCTCGAAAATCTCGTGGAAGAAGTTACCGGCGCGCGGGCCGCGCGGAAAATCGGCGAGCACGATGCGCGCTTCGGACGACGCGCCCAGAACCTCCGCGTCGTCACCGAGCGTCGCCGCTTCGTCGAGCGCGACGGCGTCGTGATCGCGCGCGGCTTCGTCGGCGAGCGGCGTTTCGTCGTGGAGCGCCTCGTGGGCGTGACGCGTGAGCCCGGAGAAGCTCTCCGTGCGCTCGAAGCGCGTGACGGGCGCCTCAACGCGGCGCGCGGCGAGGAGCGCCGGATCGCCGTGCAGGCGCGGCAACGCCTCGGCCGTGTGGCGCGCCGACACGCGCCGCACCGCGATCGCGCCGCCGGACGCGGCCGCGATGTCGTCGAGCGCACGCGTCACCTCGGCATCGGTGAGCTTGTCGGTGCGGGTGACTTTGATGTCGCCGGACCAGAGAAAACTCGGGTCCGGATGCAGCACGAAGCCGAACGCCGCCGTCCCGCACCAGCGCACGATGGACCAGAGGAGCGTGCAGCGATGTTGGGCCCGCGTGAGCGCCACGTACGCGACGCGCACCTCTTCGGCGATCTGCTCGCGGCGATGGACCTCGATGTTCGGCGCGCGGCGCTTCTTGTCGACGTCGACGTCGAGCATCGCGACGCCGTTTTCGTGAAAGAGCTTCGGCTGGCCCGGCGTGTTCGAGATGGGCCCCGCCGCCCACAAAAACGGGCAATACACGATCGGGAATTCGAGACCCTTCGACTTGTGGATCGTGAGGATGCGCACGGCGTCCGTGTCGCTCTCGAGCCGGATCTCGGTGTGTTCGCCGCGATCGGCGTCGTCCTGCCGTTGCTCGCGCAGCCAGTCGAGAAGCGCGGCCGGGCCGAGCTTGCGTTCGGACGCGGCGCGCTCGACGAGCTCACCGAGGTGGAGCACGTTCGTGAGACGCCGCTCGCCGCCCTTTTGCGAGAGCAGGCGCTCGGGCGCGCCGACGTCGCGCAGCAATTGGCGAAACATCCGCAAAAAGCCGCGCTCGGCCCAGAGCGCCTGCCAGCGCTGGAACGCCTCGACCCAGCGCTCGAGCTCCGCCGGTTCCTCGTCCAGGCGATCGATGGCGTCGCCCTTCTCGCCGACGAGCACCGTCGCGAGCGCGCGTTTGCGGGCCGAACCGCTGCCCGGATCGAGCACGCCGTCGAGCACGCGCTCGAGATCGAGCGCCTCCTCCGACGTCCACACGCTCTTGTCGTTGATCACGACCGAGTTGATGCCGAGATCGCGCAGGGCGTCTTGCACGAGAAAGCATTGATTGTTGTTGCGCGTGAGCACCGCGACGTCGGCCGCGCGCGCGCGGCGGCCCGCGATCGTCGTGTTGCCGGCGAGGAGCCGCGCAATTTCGGCGGCCACGATGCGCGGCGCCTGATTTTCCGCGTTCGGTCGCGGCAAGGCGACGGTCGGGTC
>Ga0335083_10004351_pt1 | contig 18055 bp, 22 predicted proteins | sample Lox_Sample_42_FD_206716 | JGI IMG/M metagenome (GOLD analysis project Ga0335083, IMG submission 206716) | Soil microbial communities from Loxahatchee National Wildlife Refuge, Florida, United States - Lox_Sample_4.2 | ecosystem: Environmental > Terrestrial > Soil > Wetlands | place: USA...
ATTTGCTTCGCTACGCTCCGCAAATTTCGACCCTCCCTCAAGGGGAGGGTGGCGCGAGCAGTTCAACCAAACCTGATCCAGGCGACCGCGAAGTCCATTCCGTTTGCCGGCCGCGCAATCGATTACGCGGGAGGTAGGTCCGCGCCCTTACGTGCGAGGTAATGGAGCTTCGTCTCGCCTTCGCCTATCGTCGCGCATATGAACCTGCAGCACCGCCATGTCGGCGAGCATCTGCGCGACTGGCGCCAGCGCCGGCGCCTGAGCCAGCTCGATCTCGCCTCGGAAGCGGAGATTTCGGCACGTCACTTGAGCTTCCTCGAGACCGGGCGCTCGCAGCCGAGCCGCGAGATGATCCTGCACCTGGCGGAGCAGCTCGAGATCCCGATGCGCGAGCGCAACGTGCTGCTGGTCGCAGCGGGCTTCGCGCCGATCTTCCCCGAGCGTTCGCTCGACGATCCCGCGCTTGCCCCGGCGCGCAAAGCCATCGCGCTCGTGCTCGAAGGGCAGAAGCCCTATCCCGCCTTCGCGCTCGACCGGCACTGGAACATCGCCGCCTCCAACAGCGCGCTGCCCCAGTTGTACGAAGGTGTCGCGCCGGAACTGCTCGAGCGGCCCGTCAACGCGATGCGGCTGAGCCTGCATCCGAAGGGCCTCAGTCCGCGCATCGTCAATCTTGCCGAATGGCGTGCGCATCTGCTGCATCGCCTGCGCGCCCAGGTCGAGCTCACCGCCGATCCGAAGCTGATCGAATTGCAGCGCGAGCTCCGTTCCTATCCCGCGCCTCCGGATCCGCCCGGCAGGAACGCGCATGACGTCGTCGTACCGTTCAAGGTTCGCCTGGGGGAATCCATCCTGTCGTTCTTTTCGACGACGATGGTGTTCGGGACGCCGGTCGACGTCACGCTCTCCGAGCTCGCGCTCGAGTCCTTTTTCCCTGCGGATGCGGAAACGGCGGCGGCCGTTCAACGACTGTCGGCATAAGCCGCGCGCTTACCTCGCGCGTAATCGACCTCGCTCTCCTTGCGCCCCATCCTGCGTGCAGACGCTGGATGAAAGGGAGAACGATGTTGAGACGCGATGTTCTGAGATCCGCCGCGACGATGGTGGCGGCAACCGGCCTGAACGAAACCGCAGGCCTCGCAGCGAGTGGGAGCCGTGCCTCGCGCCGCTCCGCGCAATATGTAGAGGCACGCGATGGCACGGAGCTCTTCGTGCGCGACTGGGGTAGCGGACCCCCGATCGTTCTCGTCTCCGCCTGGGCGCTCAACTCACAAGGTTGGCAGTACCAGATGGTGCGCCTGGTGAAGCCGGCTATCGCTGCATCGCCTTCGACCGCCGCGGCCACGGACGCTCCGGCGATGCCGGCGGCGGCTACGACATGGACACGCTCTCGGACGATCTCGCGCGCGTGATCGACGAGCGGAATCTGAGCCAGGTCACGCTCGTGGGGCACTCGCTCGGCGCCGCGGAATGCGTGCGGTACCTGGCGCGCCACGGCCAGTCGCGTACGCGCAAGCTCGTGCTAATCGCGCCTGTGACGCCGTGCATGACGAAACGCGCCGACAATCCGGATGGCGTCGATCCGAAACTCTCGGAAGGCGCGCGCGCAGCCTTCGCAGCCGATTTTCCCGGCATCGTCGCGGCGAACATCAAGCCGTTCGTCGTGCCTGAGACCTCGCAGGCGATGATCGACTGGATCCAGGCGATGATGGGGCAGACTACGCTGCAGGCGCTGATCGAGTGCAACCGCGCCTTCAACGACGATGATTTCCGGCCCGATCTGGCGAAGATCGCGCTGCCGACCTTGATCGTGCAGGGCGACGCCGATGCATCGGCGCCGCTACCGCTCACGGGAAAGAAGACGGCCGCGTTGATTCCGGGAAGCCGCCTCGTCGTCTACGAAGGCGCGCCACACGGCCTCATCTACACGCATATCGACCGGCTGCACGGCGATCTGCTGGAGTTCGTGAAGAGCTGACGGCCTACTCCGCCGCGACCTTCGTCTCGCGCGGCATGCGCGAGCGATGGTATGGGCGATCGCCGAGCACGGTCGCGCGATGCATGATGCGCCGGTGGGGCAGGTAGTCGTTGACCGCGTAATGCTGCGTGATGCGATTGTCCCAGAAGGCGATCGCGTTCGGCGTCCAGCGCCAGCGCACCAGGAATTCCGGCTGCTGGATGTGCTCATGCAGGAGCTTGAGGATGGCGGCGCTCTCCTTGCGCGAGAGACCGAGAATGCGGGTCGTGAAACCGAAATTCACGAACAGGCCGTCCTCGCCCGTCTCGGGATGCGTGCGCACGACAGGATGAACGACCGGCGGATGCTCCTCGCGCGCCCGTGCGTGCTTGTCCTGGCCCGCCGCTTTCGCGACCGTGCCGCCCTGCGGAAAGCCACGCGCGAAATCGTGCACGGCATCGAGCGTCGCGATGTAATCGCGGAACGACGGCGACAGCCGCTCATAGGCGATCTTCATGCTCGACCAGATCGTGTCGCCGCCTTCGGGCGGAAGCTGCTTCGCGTAGAGGATTGACGCCATCGGCGGCGTCTCGATGAAGGTGACGTCGGTATGCCAGGCGTCGTTGTCCGTCGGATTGCCGGCGTGGTTGTCGAGAATGAAGAGCTCGGACGCGCCGTCCACGCCGGGATAGAGCGGATGGGTGTGCAGCGCGCCGAAGCGTGCAGCGAAGTCGCGATGCTGGACCGCCGTCAGATGCTGGTCCTCGAAGAAGATCACGTGATGCTTGAGCAGCGCCGCGCGGATATCCGCGATCTGCTCGTCATCCAGCCGCTGCGAAAGATCGACGTTTTCGATCAGTGCGCCGATCGCGGGCGAAAGAGTCCGCGCCCGGATCTTTCCGAAAGAAGCCATGACACCTCACCACCCGAATTCACCAGATGTGCACGCGGTTTTCTGGCGCGACATAAAGCTTGTCGCCCGGTTGCACGTGGAAGGCAGCGTACCACGCATCGACGTTGCGAACGACTCCGTTGACACGGAACTGGCGCGGTGAATGCGGGTCGCTGACGACCTGTTTTTTCACATAGTCGTCGCGGACCTTGCCACGCCAGGCCTGCGCCCAGCCGAGCAGCACGCGCTGGTCGCCGGTGAGGCCGTCGATGACGGGTGCGGGCTTGCCGTGCAGCGAGGCGTGGTAGGCGTCGAGTGCGAGCGTCACGCCGCCCAGATCGGCGATGTTCTCGCCCATCGTCAGGTCGCCGTTCACATGGACGTTCGGGATGGGGGAGAATTGCGAGTACTGCGCTCCGAGTTTCGCCGCGCGTGCCTCGAACGTCTTTGCGTCCTCGGGCGTCCACCAGTCGCGCAATGCGCCGGCCGCGTCGATCTTGCGTCCCTCGTCGTCGAAGCCATGCGTCAGTTCGTGTCCGATGACGGCACCGGCCGCGCCGTAGTTGATGGCGGGATCCGCGTTTGCATCGAACATCGGCGGCTGCAGGATGCCGGCCGGAAATACGATGTCGCGCAGCGACCCGTTATACGCGTCGTTCGTCTGAGGCGTCATGCTCCAGTCGCCGCGATCGACGGGGCCGCTGAGCCGTCCGACATAGAAGGCCCAGTCCGCCGCCGCCGAGCGGCGCACATTGCCGACGAGGTCGTCATCGGCGATGACGAGCTTCGAGTAATCGCGCGGCTTGTCCGGATATCCGACCTTGATCGTGTAGGTGTCGAGCTTCTTGAGCGCTTCGGCTTTCGTGGCCGCGCTCATCCAGTCGAGCTTCTCGAGACGCGCGTGGAACGCGTCCTTCAGATTGGCGACGAGATCCTCGATCTTCGCCTTCGCCTCCGGCGGAAAATATTTTGCGGTGTAGAGCTGGCCCACCGCCCAGCCCATGTTGCCGAACGTGTCGAAGCGCGCGCCCGCGCCATAGTCGCCGCCCGAGACGGCACGGACTGCACGCTTCCAGCGGACAGCAAGCACCTGCTGGCCCGAGAGCGTCTTGTCGCGCATCTCGAAACTCGCGTCGGCGAAAGGCTTTGAGAGATAAGGCGCGGTGTTGTCGACGATCGCGAAGGCCGCCCAGGCCTTGAGCGTGTCGAGCGGCGTCTGGGCATAGATCGCCGCAAGCTTGGGGAATGCGCTCTTCTGCGCGACGACGATGCGCTGAAGCGAGCCAAGTCCGGCGGCCTTCAGGTAGGGCGTCCAGGCAAAACCCGGTGCAAACTTGCCGAGCGCTGCGACCGGCATCGGATTGTAGAGCGCGACGGGATCGCGGTTCTGCACCTGGGTCCAGCTCGCATCGGCGATCTTGGTCTCGAGCTGCACGATGTGGATGGCCTGCGTATCCGCGTCGGGCCAGCCGATCTGGTGGAGTAGCTGGCCGACATATTCGAGATACTTGGCCTTTTGCACCGCGAATTCCGGCTTCAGGTAGTAGTCGCGGTCGGGAAGGCCGAGGCCCGCCTGCGAGACATAGACCGCGTAGTGCTTGGGATCCTTGAGATCGACGTCGATGCCGAGCGCGAAGAGTGTGCCGAAGAGATCGCTGTTGGCCGAACCCATGAGCGCGGCGAGCGCCTCGGGCGAAGCGGCAGCCCGCACGCGATCGAGTTCGGGCTTGATCGGTTGAAAGCCCTGCTGCTCGACACGCCCTTCGTCGGAGAAGGATTTGTAGAAGGCGCCGACTTTTCCTTCGAGTGTTGCAGGCTGGTGGCCGGCATGAGCGGCCGCCTCTTCCATCAGGGCATGAAGCCGCGCCTCGGTCGTGTCGGTCATGATGAGGCGCAGGCTGTAGCCGGGCTTGTCGGCCGGGATTTCCGTCTTATCTAGCCACGTGCCGTTTGCGAAGCGGAAGAAGTCGTCGCCCGGCTTCGTCGCTCTCATGTCGGAGCCGGCGCTGTCGAAGCCCCAGCTGCCATATTGCGGCTTTGTGCCCTCGCCGGAAGCTGCGAGAGACGCGCAGGCAATCAGGGCGGCGCTCAAGAGCGCACGGGAAATCAGGCGGCGCATTTTTCCTCCGAGGAAATTCAAGGATCCTGGAACCAGCCCGTGATCGCGAGCCGGCCCATCGGGGCGTAGGGGGCGACATAGGTGACCGCATGAAACTGCGGCACGGTGAAGAGCGAGAGCGAATTGAAGCGTGGCATGAACACGTCGGTCACGTTGTCGTCGTCGTCGTAGAATTGCAGAAGTCCGCCCCAATCGGGATGCCACGACTTCGTGAAGCCGAGCACATAGGCGACGCGGCGGTGCATGGAGGCGTCCGCATCATCATTGTGGCGGGTGAGGAAATGGCCCGGCGCATAGAGCGTGGCCTGGGCATCGCATTTCACGACGGTCGAGATGCCGGTCACCTGCCGCACGAAGTCCAGCATCGGCTCGGAGTTCAGGGCTTCGAAGACCGAGGTGAGGAACAGGTCCTTGTTCTTCCCGGCCTTGTAGTTCGCGAGCATCAGATAGGCGTGATAGAGGAACTGAAATCCCTCACGTGCCCTATGTGTCGCCACCATGGCGCGGCGGCCGCGTTCCTGCGGCGCCATCGTGCGCAACTCGTCTGCTTCCACCGTCACGTTGCGCGTGCCTTCGTTGTAGACGACGCCCCACGGCGTCTCGCGCGTCAGGCAAAGATGGATGCGCTCGGCGAGAGCGGGTTCGAGGACATCCAGGATCTGCAGGCGCTGCTTTTTGCGGTAGCGCTCGGCGAGCGCAGCAACGTCGAGCGAGGGATTGAGCATCGGAAGAGAATAGCGAAGTGCCTTGTTCCGGGAAGCGGCGGCACGAGCGGCGAAGTAGGTGACGCGGGGCTAACTTCAAGACTCGCATACCCCTCTTGCACGAAAGGAATAGAGGCCGCCGCCGGCTCCGCCAATATAAATTAACCTATTGATATCGCGGGATTAATCGACAAAGACGACGCTTGAGTCGCCCTTGCTGCAGCTGCGAAAGATTTGCTGTCCAATGAACGAGATGCAGAATATTGTGAATGTGAAATCCTGAAGGAAATATTCACATGACCAACCTTCGTCGTTTCCTCACCCTTTCCTTCTTCCTCACCCTGTCTGGCTATGGCGTTGCCCAGGCCCAGGGGCTCACCGCCGGCGACTACAAGCTCGCCGTTGGACACGCGACGCCCTGCGCCGTTTCGCTCGCGGCCGACGGAACCGCGACGGTCCCCGCCGATTGCGCACATGTCACCGCCGTCACGCATTGGCGCTCCACATCCACGGGTGTCGAATTCTTCGACAATTCCGGCGCCACCGTCGCCGTCCTGAAGGTCAAGGGCGACGGTTACCAGGGTGTTACCTTCGCCGATAACGACCAGCTCACACTGACGCACTGATCCTCGCTGAAGCGTCAGTTGAGGGCCGCGGGAACCCAAGACCCGCGGCCCTTTTGTTTTTTGAAAGCGCGGGGCGCGCGCTATTCTCCGATTCATGGCGATCGATCACGACGCGCACAGCCACGGCGCCTGGACGCATGAGCATGTCTATCTCGGCGAAGGCCATGGCCGCGCCGAGAGCCGTGCGCGGCTTGCCGCGACGCTCACCGCGATCTTCATGGTGGTAGAGATCGTCGCCGGATATCTGTTCGGCTCGATGGCGCTTATCGCCGACGGCGTGCACATGGCAACGCATGTCGGCGCGCTGGGCTTGGCAGCGGGCGCCTATTGGCTCGCGCGCCGCTATGCGCGCGACGCGCGCTTCACTTTCGGATCGGGAAAGTTCGGGGACCTCGCGGCCTTTGCGAGTGCCATCGGCCTGGGCGTCGCGGGCATCGGCGTCGCAGTCGAGTCGGTCGAGCGGCTCTTCCGGCCCATTCCGGTGCATTACCGCGAGGCGCTCGCGATCGCAGCCATCGGCTTCTTCGTGAACGTGGTGAGCGCTCTTGTGCTGCGCGATGGGCACGCCGGCCATGCACACAGCCATGACGGCCACGCGCATGCCCATGCGCATCACGACCTCAACATTCGTGCGGCCTATGTGCATATCATCGCGGATGCCGCAACGTCGTTGCTGGCGATCGGAGCGCTGAGCCTCGGGCTCTTCTTCGGTTATACCTGGCTAGATCCGGTCGTCGGCCTCATCGGTGCCAGCGTCATCGCCTCATGGGCCTATGGCCTGATCCGTGACAGCGGCCTTGTTCTGTTGGACGCTGAAGACGATCCGCGGCTTGCGGCCGACATCCGCAGCACGATCGAAAGCGAGCTCAACGCACGGGTGGCCGATCTTCATCTCTGGCGGCTCGGCCCTGGCCACCGCGGGCTCATCATCGCGCTCGTCAGCGCCGACGAGACGACGGCAGAGCGGATCAAGGCGCTGCTGCGCGAGCGCTATCCCAGTCTCAGTCACGTCACCGTCGAGATCGCGGTCTGCTCGGACTGCGTGCCTTTGTAGGCGAAGCGCAGAAGTCCAACGCCCGCCGCGGCGAAGCCAAGCCCGAAGAGAACTCCGGACAGCGCCACGAGATAGGCGGCGCCGAAACCTGCGCGGCTCGTGAGCCCTGCCAGGAGGGCGGCCAGCCAGAGCAAAGACGCCGCGATCTGCGTACGTTGCAGCAGCATCGCGAGCGCGAGAACGGAGATTCCGAGGAGTGCGATCGTTGCGCCTGCCTGGTAGCCGCCGATGCCGAGCACGGTCACGCCGGCGCTGCGCACGAGAAGAATGCCGAACAGGAAAACGAGCGCACCGGCAAGGCCGATAACGCCAACCCTGTTTGCCTCCGCGAGATAGAGGCCGGCTGCGCCGGTCAGGAGCAAAAGATCGATGGCGAACCAGATCTGCTGGAGAGCCGCGTTTTCCAGGTGCAACGCGGCGAAGAGCGGGTCGGCGGCGCGCAGCAGGCCGCCGAGCATCGCAGCGACGGCGGAGACTCTCAAAAGCGATCTGCTGTCCATCGTGTCAGCCCTCCCGCGCAATGAAGTCGCGCGCCTGTGTCGCGAGCCTGAGGCCGTGGCGGCGCTTCTGCGGCGTCGCGAGGTAGCGGTTGACCGCGGCGCACATCGTGTCGGCCCAGGGCGCGTCGGGTGCGGCAGCAAGCTCATCCTCGAGCGCGAAGAGCACCTTCAGGCGATGGCAGGCGATGATCGGTTCGACGATTCCGTGATCGTAGAGCGTCGCCATCTCGCGGCTGAGGAAGTCCTTTTGGTCTGTCACGTTCCAGCGCGCGGAATCATTCGTCTCGGCGACGTATCCCGCGTTGCGCCCGACGAAGAGGGCAAGTTGCAGCAGCGCGCGCGGCCAGAGGTCGGGGCGTTCTTCGCAGAGATGCCGCGCGGCATTGGCGAAGGTCAGGGCGTGGGTGAAGTCGAGCCAGCCGACATTGTCGGCGATCGCGTTGTCAGTGGCCGCGTCGAACGCGAGGTCGAAATTCAGGAGATTCCACGCCGCGGCGCCGAGGAGCGCGTCGAACAATTCGCGCACCGGCCGGCCCGAAGACTGCACGACGCGGTCGAGGATCTTGGCGGGCGACAGATGGCGGAGATCCGCCGCGGCGATGGGCCTTGTTCCCTTGCTGTCCCACGCGGCGAAGGCATCGAAATAGTGCCGGAACTCCGGCAGGCGCTCTTCGCGCGTCGCCTGCACCAGCGAGCGCACAAGCGCGAGGAGCACCGGCTCAGCGACGTTGTCCCCGAGCCGGGCAATCAGCTGTCCGGCTTTCAGCACATAGATCGCGCTGTGGCCGAAATCCGCGTAATGGGCGAGGGCGACTTCGCTCAAGGCGGGGCGCAAAGTGGAATAAGGAAGGCGGCTTGCGATCGCGCCGCGGACCAGTGACAGCGCGGCCGCCTCGTCCTCGTTCTCCGCCGCGGTGACGAACGTCCTTGCATCCCACGCGGTCTTTCCTTCCGCGTAAGGGAATGCGCCCATGCCGAGCGTGTCCCAGGACACATGCGCAATCGGCTCCAGGGTTGCGGAGAGGCGCTCTTCGGGGGCAGGCGCGCGCGATGCGAGCGCCAGCCAGTCGGGCGCCGCGGCATAGGCATGCGTCATGCCGTTCTCGAAGCGCGGCGCGGCGCTCTTCACGGCGTGAACGAGCGCCTCGTCGGCGGAGAAGCCGGCGCGCTCGAGACGCGCCACTTCGCGCGCCATCCGCGAGAGATCATTGTCGGCGATTGCGATGTCAAGGCCCTTGAGCGCGCGTTCGCGTTGGGCATCAGCGGGCGGGTCGGCGAGGTCGACGAAGATCTCGTCGGCGCGAATTTCGATCGGATAGACGCGCACCGGATCGCGGCCGATCAATGCCGCACCGGACGCCAGATCGAATTTCCAATTGTGCCAGTTGCAGGTGAGGACGCAGCCGGGTCCGGGCGTGCCTTCGCTCAAGGGATAGCCTTCGTGCGGGCAGCGATTGGCGAGCGCGAAGACCTTTCCGTCCTGCCAGAGGAGGAGGACCTGTTTGCCCTCCTTGCGCACGACCTTGCGTCGTTCGGCTTCGAGAGTTCTGGGGCTCAATCCGGTGGAGACGAACATCCGGCCTCGCTTCGCGTCTGGCGCGTTCTTTTATAAAGCTCACTCTTTCGAAATTAGGCCCGCGGCTTGATTTTCTCAAGTTATCTCTTTAGAAAATAGCACATGGCAAGCATGCAGAAAACGCAAAACCCGTCGGGTCGGCCTGCGGTTCTGGCGCTCTTGAAGCGCGAGGGGCCGGTTTCGGCCGATGCGCTGGCGGAAAAGCTCGGGATCACCGCCATGGCCGTGCGCCAGCACCTTTATGGGCTGAGTGATGAGGGGCTTGCTTCGCACACGGAAGAAACGCGCGGCCGCGGGCGTCCTGTGAAGCTCTGGCACACGACCGAGAAAGCGAATGCGCAATTCGCCGATTCCCATTCCGCGCTCGCGGCCGACCTGATCGTGCAGATGCGCAAGGCGTTCGGGGACGAGGGCCTCGACAAGCTGCTCAAACTGCGCACGGTGGAACAGGAGAAGGTCTATCGCGCGGAGACGGACACGAAATCCTCGCTGAAGGCGCGCCTCGAGGCGCTCGCGAAGATCCGCGCGCGCGAGGGCTACATGGCCGAGGTCAAGAAGGATCCGGAAACGGGTGCGTGGTTGCTCGTCGAGAACCATTGCCCCGTCTGCGCCGCGGCACGTCTCTGCACGGGGCTCTGCCGCGAGGAACTGGCGCTGTTCCAGCGCGTGCTCGGGAAGGATTTGCGCGTCGAGCGCATTACCCACATTCTCTCGGGCGCAGCACGCTGCGCGTACCGCGTGACGGAACTCTAGGCCCCGCCGCACATGTGTTCGGAATTCATGGCTTCCCACGAACGGTGGGTGCGCAGATCGGTGGCCTTGTAGGTCTTGCCGCGATCGTCGCCGGGCGGGCAATCATCCGGGATTTCGGTAAGGCACAATTTCACGCCGTCGCCCTGCTTCGCACCCTTCAGCCCGCCGATCGTTCCGTACGAGACCTGGTATCCGCCATTGGTGTAGGACACGGCGTCGCCGCTGTCGGCGATGCCGTCGAGCCGCGTTCCGATCTGCTTGATCTTCGTCTGGCTGCACTGCCCGACCTTCATCGGCAGCGTGTCCGCTGCGAACGAAACTCCGGTGCCGAGCAGCAGCGCGAGCGCCGCAAGCATCATTCTCGCAATCATCGAGTATCCCTTCGAGATCTGGAGCATGCCTGAAAACGACAAAGGCCGCCCATCGGGACGGCCTCGATCGAATACGGAAACGGAAGAACTCTGCCTTACTTCGGCAGCAGGCCCTCGCGCTGCAGGCGCTTTCTCTGGAGCTTGCGGTAGCGGCGGATCGCCTCGGCACGTTCGCGTGCCCGCTTCTCGCTCGGCTTCTCGTAATGGCCTCTGAGCTTCATCTCGCGAAAGATGCCTTCACGCTGCATCTTCTTCTTCAGCGCCTTCAGCGCCTGGTCGATGTTGTTGTCGCGAACGATGATCTGCAAAGGCTGCTCCTTGGCCGTTTCCTGGAAGGCGCGGGTAGATATCAGAGGCCTTAAGGACTGTCTATCCCGGCCCTTTTGACCCCATCCCGGACCCTCCCCATATTAGGGCCATGGCGATCCTTAAAATTGCGCGCATGGGCCATCCCGTGCTGGCCAAAAAGGCCGAACCCGTGGCCAATCCGGCCTCCCCCGAGATCCGCCGGCTGGTGGCCGATATGGTCGAGACCATGATCGACGCCAACGGTGCCGGTCTCGCCGCGCCCCAGGTTCACGTGCCGCTGCGTGTCGTGGTGTTCCAGGCGCCCGAGAGCCGCGCGGACGCGGAACTCTCTGAGGGCGAGCGTTTCGATCACACCGCGCCGCTGACCGTGCTCATCAACCCCGAAATCGAGATCGTCGGGCGCGAGACCGAGGGCGGCTGGGAAGGATGCCTTTCGGTGCCCGGCCTGCGCGGCTTCGTCGAACGGCCGGCGCATATCCACTACCGCGGCTTCGATCATGAGGGAAAACCCGTAAGCCGCACCGCCAAGGGCTTCCATGCCCGCGTCGTGCAGCACGAGTGCGATCATCTCGACGGCATTCTCTATCCGAGCCGCATGCGCGACATGTCGAAGCTCATCTTCGAGTCCGAAATCCGCCACCTCGCACAAGACGAGGAAGAATAGGGCCCACAGGGCCCGAGTGCTGCGTTCATTGTCTTGTCGTTGTCAGTCGAAACTTTCGAAACGAGGAGGATGACATGCGCATTTTCACGAGCGCCATTCTTGCTGCCGTCATGTGGGCCGGACTTTCGTCCGATGCATTGGCCGTCCCGCTCATTGTCGTCAATGTCGGAGCACCGGCCGTCAATTGCGTCTTCAATCCGGCTTGTACCGTCACCGTCACGGACTCGATCGGAAACTATCCGCCGTCATCGGGCTATACGGGTACGCCGCGTCTTCAGTCGCGCACCTATGTTGGCGTGCCGGGTGCGCCTGCAGCCGGTCTCACCGCTTATGTCTATCGCGTGGACTTCACGAGCGCGACGGCGCGCGCCGACATCAATTGCGCCATCAACCTCAAGGTCCGTTTCGGTCCCAATGCCCGCCTGAACTATGGCGGCGGCGGGCCGGCGGACGTGTTCGTGATCACCACGGGTGGCCTGGGTTCGATCGGGTTGGCCTCGGCAGACCGCACGGGATCTGTCGTGACGTTCACGTTCACGACGCCCGTCTGTCCCACCAACGGCTTCAATTCGCCGGGTCAGACGAGTTTCTTTTTCGGAATCGCGTCGAAGCTGACACCCAAACCCAGCGTCGCGCAGTCGGACCTGACATTTGGTGGCGGCACTGTGAACGTGCCGGCCCGCGCGCCATAATTGCCGAGGCACTGCCATGACGGCACAGACAGCAGAGCAGGGTCCGGCCGACACCAAGCGTCGCTTGCTCGACGCCGCGATGAAGCATGTGCCGTTCGACGGATTCTCGGAGGCGGTGCTGTCGCGCGCCGCCTCTGAGACCGGCGTGGACAGGGCTGCGGCCGCATCGCTGTTTCCCTTGGGGCCGCTCAGTCTTGTCGAGGCGTTCTCCGATGCCGCGGACGCGGAGATGGAGACGCGTCTCGCAGAGATGAATCTTTCCGCGATGAAGATCCGCGAGCGGATCGCGGCGGCCGTGAAGGCGCGGCTCGCCGCCCTCAAGCCCAACAAGGAAGCGGCGCGCCGTGCCGCGGCGTTTCTTTCCATGCCGCCCAATGCGCCGCTGCTGGCCAAGCTGCTCTACAAGACAGTCGATGCCATGTGGCGCGCCGCCGGCGACACCTCGACGGATTTCAACTTCTACACCAAGCGCGCGATCCTCGCGGGTGTCTATTCCTCGACCCTCCTGCGCTGGTTCTCCGACCAGAGCCAGGATGAGCACGACACCAACGCGTTTCTCGCCGCCCGCATCGAGAACGTGATGCAGTTCGAGAAGTTCAAGGCACAGGTGAAAGAGCAGATGGCGAAACTGCCGTCGCTCGAGGAAATCCTGCGCGGTGCGACACCGAAGTCGTCGTAGCACCGCGCGCGCATTGCGGTGTTGACACCCTCCCCAAGGGGAGGGTGACTCCCTACAACAGCTCCGCGATCTGCACCGCGTTGAGCGCGGCGCCCTTGAGCAGCTGGTCGCCGGCCGCGAACCACGAGATCGAATGGCCGCTCGGATCGCTCAGATCGTGGCGGATGCGGCCGACCAGGATGTCGTCCTGGCCCGAGGCGTCCTTCGGCATCGGGAAGTAGTTGCGCACCTGATCGTCGACGACCTTCACGCCCGGCGCATCGCTCAGGATGCGGCGCACCTCGTCGGGCGTGATGGGCTTCTCGCATTCGAAGGTCAGCGAGACGGAGTGGGCGCGCAGCACCGGCACGCGCACGCAGGTGGCCGAAACCCGGATGTCGGGATCGCCGAAGATCTTCTTCGTCTCCGCCATCACCTTCGACTCTTCGCCGTTGTATCCCGTCCTGGGATCGATCGCGGTGTTGTGGCTGAACAGGTTGAACGCATAGGGATGCGGCAGCACGCGCGGCGTGAACGGGCGATTCTCGACCGCGGCGCGCGTCGATTCGAAAAGCTCGTCCATCGCCGCGGCGCCCGCGCCCGAAGCCGCCTGGTAGGTCGAGATGATCAGCCGCTTGATGCGGTTCTTGCGATGGATCGGCCAGAGCGGCGTGATCGAGACGATCGCCGAGCAATTGGGATTGCCGATGATGCCCTTGTGCTTTGCGATCTCGCCGGCATTGATCTCCGGGATCACGAGCGGCACGTCCGCGTGCATGCGGAAGGCTGACGAGTTGTCGACAACGACCGCGCCGGCCTTGACCGCGTGAGGCGCGTATTTCTTCGCCGTGTCGCTGCCGGCCGAGAAGAGCACGACGTCGATGCCCTTGAACGAGTTCTCGTCAAGGACTTCGACGGGCAGATCCTCGCCGCGGAATTTCAGCGTCTTGCCCGCCGAACGCGGGCTCGCCAGGAGCTTCAGCGAGGAAAGCGGAAAGCGCCGCTTCTCGAGACAATGGAGCAGCTCGGCGCCAACGGCACCGGTTGCGCCGGCGACGGCAACGGCAGGGGTTTTGGACTTCGCGTTCATCTCAACTCACTCCTTTGTCGCGGGGCCCAAAAAAGCGAAGGCCCCGACCTGTCCGGCGGGGCCTTTCGGTTTCGCTATGCTGTTCGCGTCAGCACGCACAAACTCGAGGCGCCCCGTTTCCGGGCGTCTTGGTCTTCTTCGTCTTGGGCGTCATCGCGAACATGGCGGGGAACCTATGCGGCGCCCGCGCAAAAGTAAACCTGCGTCATTTGGGATCCGGCGTGATGTGCACCTCGACGAGGCCGCAATGGGTCGGCCCTGTCATGTCGGCGGTCAGCCAGCCGTCCTGCGGGTAGTAGTAGTTCTCAAAGCGCCAGAAGAGATCCATCGATCCGCCGGAATGCTTCTGCCAGTGCAAGCGATAGGTAATGAATTTCTTCCATTGCGGCGTCGCGCCGGTCATGAAATTCGTCTCGAACCAGTTGGGCCAGATCACGATGCCTTGCTCGCGCGTGATCGTGAGGTGGTCGCCCGGGAATACATGAAAGGCCGGCTGCGGCTCGGGGTCGCCCTTCTGCATGAGCGTCCCGCCTTCGCTGGCCAGAACGATGGATTTGCCGTTTGCCGTGGCGACGAGCTGATGATCGGCATTGACGCTGAAATGCAGCATCGTTCTGTCGTGCGAGTCCGAGGTCCCGAGCATGCGGTCATCGGTGACGGCATAGGTACCGTTCCAGCTGATCTCGGTGAGCGTCTTCGTCCCGAGGGGTTTTACGAGGCCGAGTCTTTCCGCCAGCAGCGCCGCGTTGCGCGCCTGTGTGTACCAGATGACGACTCCGGCAATGATGATCGCGACCGCGATCAGAATGCGCCATGTCAGTGCCATGCGCGGCCCCCTGCCCACTGCAACATTAGTATACGCACTACGAAAGTGGCGTGAGTTTTGTGAAATGGCCCATCTTGCGGCCGGGGCGGATCTCGGGCTTGCCGTAAAGGTGAAGTGCGGCGCCGCGCGCGGCATAGGCGGGCCAGTGTTCTGCCTCTTCGCCGATGATGTTTTCCATCACCGCGTTGGAATGGCGGCCCGGATGCCCGAGGGGCCAGCCGGCGACGGCACGGATATGCTGCTCGAACTGGCTGACGAGACAAGCATCGATGGTCCAGTGGCCGGAATTGTGCACGCGCGGGGCAATCTCGTTGACCATGAGCGCGTCGCCACTGACGAACAGCTCAACGGCAAACACGCCGACATAATCGAGCGCATCGGCAATGGCGCGGGCAAGGCTGACTGCCTTCTCGATGCCCCGTCGCGAAAGCCGCGAAGGCACGATGGAGCGGCGCAGGATATGGTTCTCGTGGATGTTCTCCGGGGGATCGTAGGCCGCAAACTGGCCATCGATCGCGCGCGCCGCGATGACCGAGGCCTCGTAGTCGAATTTTACGAAGCGCTCGAGAATGCAGGGCGCGCCCCTGAATGCGGCGTAAGCCTGCGCCGCTTGGTCGGCGCTCGTTACCTTCGCCTGCCCCTTGCCGTCATACCCCATGCGGCGCGTCTTCAGTACGGCAGGACCAGCGATCGTCGCGAATGCTGCGCGTGCGGATTGTTCGCTGTCGACAGCCTGAAAATCCGGCGTCGTGAGTCCGAGCCGCGCGACAAAGCTCTTCTCTTCGAAGCGGTCCTGCGCGGTCTTGAGGGCGCGTGCACCGGGGCTGGTCGGAGAAAGGGCGGCGACGATGGCAACCGTTTCGGCTGGCACGTTCTCGAATTCGAACGTGATGGCATCGCAGCGCTTCGCGAATGTCTCGAGCGCCGTGCGTTCGCCATAGGCCGCATGCGTGTGCGTGTCGCACACCTGATACGCAGGCGCGTCCGCCTCGTCCGAGAAAATGTGCGTCTTCAAACCGAGGCGCGCGGCCGCCAGGGACAGCATGCGGCCGAGCTGGCCGCCGCCGAGAATCCCGATCGTGCCCCCGGGGGCCACCGGAGCGGAAAGTCGTTTGGGTTCGCTCATTTGTCCGATGGCGTTTCGGCGACCGCGTCGGTCAGCGCTTTGCGCCAGGCTTCGAGGCGCGCCGCGATACTCTTGTCCGATAAAGCCAGGATGGCAGCGGCATGAAGGGCTGCGTTCTTCGCCCCGCTCTCGCCGATCGCGAAGGTCGCGACCGGAATGCCGCCCGGCATCTGGACGATGGAAAGAAGGCTGTCCATGCCCTTCAGCGCTTTCGACTCGATGGGCACGCCAAGCACCGGAAGCGTCGTGAACGACGCCGTCATTCCCGGCAGGTGCGCCGCGCCGCCGGCAGCCGCGATGATCACCTTTAGCCCACGGCCGGCGGCCGCCCTGGCGTAGTCCCGCATGCGGTCGGGCGTGCGATGCGCGGAGACGATCTTCGATTCATGCGCGACGCCGAGTTCGTCCAGGAGTTGGGACGCCGCGCGCAGGGTCGGCCAGTCGGACTGGCTGCCCATGATCAGGCCAACGAGAGGTTGAGTCATCGCTTCCGCATGTTGAAACCGGCCGGACGGCCCGGCCGAGGAAGCGGCGGATTATAGGCGGGGTTCATCCGCGGGAAAGCGCCTTTTCGCGTCGCATTTTATGGACCCGGGGAAAACCGCGTTAACCTTTTAGTTTCCATATTAAACCAATTGTTAAAGGCCGCACGCCTAGGCTGTGCAGGCCAAGAATTGGTGGACTCTAAGACCATGAAGGTCGAACGGACGTCGTCGGTCAGGGCGACGCGCAGCGTGGCCGCTGCAGCCTATGCCAAGCGCGTCGAGGCCGCCCCGGCCGCGAACCCGGGCGAAGCGCTGGCCGCCACGGCGAGCGTCTTCGGTATTCCAGAGAACGAGTTCACGCCCAAGGTCCGCGACGCGATCATGAGCCTGATGGGCGAAGTGGACAGCCTGAGGCGCGAGCTCGATCGCACCCATAAGCGACTCGAAGAGGTGGAGAGGTCCGCCGACCAGGACCAGCTTCTTCCCGTCCTCAACCGCCGCGCTTTCGTGCGCGAGCTGACGCGGCAGATCTCCGCGATCGACCGCTACCACACGCCCGCGAGCCTGATCTATTTCGACTTGAATCATTTCAGCCAGGTCAATGACGTGCACGGCCATGCCGGCGGCGACGCGGCGCTCAAGCATTTCGCCGACGTGCTGCTCGCCAATGTGCGCGACAGCGACGTGATCGGGCGCCTGGGCGGCGACGAGTTCGGGATTCTGCTCACCCATGCGACGCAGGATCAGGCGCATGCCAAGGCCGATCAGCTGGCGCAGAAGCTCAACGCTTCGCCCGCCGCATGGAAGGGCGGCGCGATCCAGGTGAGCTTCGCGTACGGCGCGTTCGAGCTGAAGCCCGGCGACAATGCCGACGCGGCAATGGCCCGCGCCGACGAGGCGATGTACGCGCACAAGCGATCCACGCGTTAATTCTGTACCCGTTGTTCGCTGATCGTCTCGGGAATCTCCAGCGCAGAGTACGCCAGGGATGCGCAGCGTGCGCGAGACATTGCGCTTCGCGCCGACAGTCCTGCGCCTTTGCGCGACCTCTGCGAAACTTGCGCTAAAGATTCCTCGGTATCGAAGTGCTGCAAGCAGCTCAGGCAATTATGTCCGGCAACAGCGAATCCTCGATGCGCGAGATTTCGTCCTTGAGCTGCAGCTTGCGTTTCTTGAGGCGTGTCAGCTGAAGCTGGTCGTGCGAACCGGCCAGTGCGGCGATGGCGGAGTCGAGATCGCGATGCTCCTGCACAAGCTCGGCGAGCTTGGCCCGCAAGGCCACTTCTTCCGGCTTGGTGACTTCGCCCGTCATTCCCGCGGCTTTTTTGCGAGCGCCTTGCGCCGTCCCTTCGCCAGGTCTTCGCCCCAGCGCCGCACCTTGGGCCAATCATATCCCAGCAGGTCGAGGGTGCGGCCGACCAATTGGTCTACCACGTCGGACAAGGTGTGCGGCGCTGCATAGAAGGCGGGCACCGGCGGCAAGATGATTGCGCCCATCTCCGCAAGCTGCGCCAGCGACCGCAGGTGGCCCAGGTGCAGCGGCGCCTCGCGCGCGAGAAGGATCAGCGGCCGGCGCTCCTTGAGCGTCACGTCGGCGGCACGGGTAAGGAGGTTGGTGGTGACCCCGGTCGCAACTTCGGACCAGCTGCGGAC